>MCHG01000158.1_pt1 | contig 34122 bp, 32 predicted proteins | sample 787351 | NCBI WGS metagenome assembly MCHG01 (sample SAMN05430296, study PRJNA330682) | permafrost metagenome | biome: Cold desert; feature: permafrost; material: soil; isolation source: enrichment culture inoculated with soil incubated with H2/CO2 at 20 degrees... ... | reverse complement strand
TTGATCTGACATGAATATCAGCAATTTCTGGACAAGATAGATCGTCAGGTTTTGGTCAGAATAGATTAGCTCCAACAGGTTGTGTAGGCTATAACAATATAAAATCCTTATTACATTACAACTAGTATATATAATGTAATAAGGCTAAAATAGACGTGTATAATCTATGTATGGTAACTTTGAGACTCTTCGGTAGTGTGTTATTGAGGAGTCTTTTTTAGTTCCAATGATCTGTCGATAAGTGTAACATCTCGCAGGGACTGATACCCTCATAGTTTAGCTATTTCAAAACTATATTTTTATCTTACCAATATGTTCATCAATAATACGAATAAAAATAATTCCATGAATATGAAATTTCATGAGGAAAAATAAACCAACAAAGAAAGTCTGTACATTTATAAAATAATAAAGTAAACTGATAACAGTTATCATATAATCATTATTATCAACAATAATAAAAAGAAGAACAATGTATTTTTTTAAACATGTATTGATAATGATTATTAATATCAATATGAGGAGTAGGTGATCATTAAATTCTTGTGAAAGGATATTATTGTTAAAGCATTATAGGGAGTATTTAATTTATTTCACATAACAGTAAGGGGAAAATTAAAATGAAAATATCTAGAAGGTCTTTCCTAAAATGGTGCGCAGTGTCTGCAACAGCTTTAGGAGTAACTAAATTTGAATTAGATAAATTGGAAAGTATAGTTTTAGCAGCTGAAACTAGTCCCCCTGTAATATGGCTTCAAGGATCAGGGTGTTCAGGTTGTTCAATATCATTATTGAATTCGGTAGAAGGAACAACGGTAGAGGATTTACTAATGAATAAGATTAGTATGAAGTATCATCAGAATTTAATGGCTGCCGCAGGTAATATGGCAATGACTTCTATTACCGATGCTGCTACTGTGTATAATGGTATGTTTATATTGGTCGTTGAAGGGGCAGTACCTACAGCTAATAATGGGTTGTATTGTATTATAGGAGAGAAAGATGGAAAGCCGTGGACAATGCTTGATGCTGTAAAAGAATTGGGACCAAAAGCATCCCATGTTATTGCAGCTGGAACATGTGCTACATATGGAGGCGTTCCCAAGTTAGGGGCTAACCCTACAATGATTAAAAAATTAGATACTGAAATTTTAAATGGTCAAACAAAAAATAAAATAATTAATCTTCCAGGGTGTCCAATACATCCACATACATTAACTAAAACGATAATAGATCTTTTATTATATGGCATGCCTTCCTTAGATTCAGAAGGACGTCCAACAGCGTATTTTAAATCAAGTGTTCACAGCCAGTGCCCTAGACGTGGAACATCGGGAGCAAAATTATTAGGAGAAGCTGGATGCTTGAAAAGTTCAGGGTGTGTGGGTCCACAAACAAATAACAATTGTCCAAATAGACAATGGAATAATAAAGTAAATTGGTGCGTTGGTGGAAGTCATCATTGTATTGGTTGTTCTAGTAAAACTTTTCTTGCAAATCCAATTTACTCGTTTATTTAATTATACGGAGGAGACATACAATGACAATAATAAAAATAGATCCAGTAACACGCCTTGAAGGACATTTAAAAATAGAAGTAGAGGTAGATAGTAGTAATAAAGTGATAAGTGCACATAGTACAGGCAATATGTTTAGAGGTTTTGAAAAGATATTAACAGGTAGAGATCCTAGAGATGCAATACATATAACCCAAAGAATTTGTGGACTTTGCCCAGTAAGCCATGCCATATCTTCAGTAAAGGCTATAGAAAATGCTTTTAAGTTTAGTCCGTCATCTAATGCTGTATTACTTAGAAATCTTATCCAAGGTGGAAATTATTTATCAGATCATATTTTACACTTTTATCATTTGGCATTACTTGATTATGCAAAGGGTCCAACACAAAGCCCTTGGACACCTGGATATAACGTAGACTTTAGATTAAGCGATACGGAAAATAGTGCAATAATGGCAAACTACATAAAAGCATTAGATATAAGAAGAAAAGCACATGAAATGACTGCTGTATTTTCAGGGAAAATACCTCACGTAATGACAATAGCTCCTGGGGGAGTAACTCAGAAAGCTACATCTGCAAATATTTTAAAATATAAAACATACCTTAATGAGATAAAGTCGTTTATTGATAATCAATATATGAGTGATTTGAATTTAATTGCAACGAAATACAATGATTATTATAGCATCGGAAAAGGTAGTGGGAATTTACTTACCTACGGAGCCTTTGATTTGGATACTAGTGGAAACACTTTGTTTAAATCAGGCATTTACAAAAATGGTACATATAGTGCTATAGATATGACAAAGATAAAAGAATATGTTGCTTACTCGTGGTATACAGCAGGTTCAGGAGATATTCATCCTTCTATAGGGAAAACAGAACCTTCTTATGGGAAAGCTGGTGCATATTCTTGGCTAAAGGCACCAAGATATAATAGTGAAGTCTTTGAGGTTGGACCACTTGCTAGAATGTTCATGAATAAGGAATATACAAGAGGGATTTCTGTAATGGACAGGCATATGGCTAGAGGACTTGAAACAAAGAAGCTAGCGCAGCAAATGATCAGTTGGATTGATACAGTTTCAACAACACAAAGTGTATATACACAATTAAAGTTACCAACCTCAGGAATAGGTGTTGGATTAACAGAAGCGCCAAGAGGAGCATTAGGACATTGGCTTGGATTCTCTAGTCAAAGGGTCACTAATTATCAGATAGTCACACCTACATGTTGGAATGTATCCCCTAGAGATGATTTAGGCCAAATGGGAGCCTTAGAACAAGCACTAGTGGGGGTAACAATTCAAGACATTAATCAACCAATAGAATTACTTAGAATTGTTCACTCTTTTGATCCTTGTACTGGATGCTCAATTCATGTACTAGATCCAGAGAAAAATGTTAAAGCCAAGTTTGTAGTCTCAGCACCTAATCCTAACGGGGTACTTTAATGAAAAAGATAGCTGTAATAGGAATTGGAAATATACTTTTAAGGGATGATGGCGTAGGCGTTCATACAATCAATGAGCTAATTTCGGAAAACTCAATAAGTGATATTGAGTTCATTGATGGAGGTACATCTATCTTTGATTTATTAAGTCTTTTCATTGAAAACAATGAAATAATTATCGTAGATAGCCTAAAAGGTGGGTATGACCCTGGTACTGTTTATAAAATTACACCTGAAGAGCTAGGAAGTGTTATTAAAGCCAATTCTTCATTACATGACGTGCAGGTTTTAGATATAATAAAACAAGCTAATCTAATGGGACATTTTCCCAGTGTTACGATAATTGGTGTAGAACCCAAAGAGATCTATTTTCATATGGAGTTATCAGTTGCGATAAAAAATGAGTTGCCTAATGTGATTAAAATCGTAAAACAAGAAATAGAAAACAAGATAGGTGAGCAGTGTGCATGAAGTTTCCATTATGGCAGAAATATTTGATATTATAAGTGATACTGTAGAGAAGCATAAGCTTAAAAAAGTAAACAAAGTAGCGCTACAAATAGGTGAATTTACTTGTGTTGAGGAAGGTTCTTTACGATTTGCTTTTGAATCTTTTTCAAAAGATACAGAATCAGAGGGTGCAGAACTTGTAATTCATAGAGTGAAAGCAACCGCTAAGTGTGAGAGATGTGAACAAATTTTTAAAATCGCTTTTACGAATAAAATATGTCCAAATTGTGGAATTTTTAGTAACAATATAGTCTCAGGGTATGAATTATCATTAAATGAAATAGAGGGAGATCAATATGAAACAAATTTTAGTTAAAAGAGATATTCTTAAGTCCAATGATGACATTGCAAGACGAAATAGAGAAATGTTTAGAGAAAAGGGAATATTCTCAATAAATCTGTTAGGCTCTCCTGGAGCAGGTAAAACTTCTGTATTAGAGGAGATGATAAAAAGCTTAAAAGCTGAAGTGAACATGACGGTTATTGAAGGTGATTTATATACAACTAAAGATGCAGAAAGGATTGAAAATCAAGGAGTACAGGTTATACAGGTGAATACAGGGGGAGGCTGCCACCTAGATGCTTCAATGATAGAAGAAGCCATGAAGCATATTGAGATTAAAGATATGGATTTTCTTATTATTGAAAATGTAGGAAATCTGGTTTGCCCAGCATCTTATGATTTAAGCGAAGATATGAAAGTAACTGTTTTAAGTATAACAGAAGGAAATGATAAACCTTTGAAATATCCTTCAATGTTCCAAAAATCAGAGGTTTTGATTGTAAACAAGATAGATTTAATAGAACATACTAATTTTTCAATGGATGAATTATATAAAGATATTCAATCTCTAAATGAAAATATAACAATATTTGAAATATCATGTAGAACTGGAGAAGGCATTGATCAATTATCCATGTTTTTTAAAGAAAGAATAAAAAATAAAAGGGGAAATATATAATGCCAAGTTTAGGATTACCAGAATTAATCATCATTTTAGTTATAGCACTTGTTGTATTTGGTCCTAAGAAATTACCAGACGTAGGTAGAGCATTAGGAAATTCTATTAAAGAATTTAAAAAAGCTACGAAAGAAATCACAAAAGATCTAAATGATGAAGTAGAAGAAAAAAAATAAAATCAAGAAAAGAGGTGAGATAAGTGTCTAAGGAATTGGAAGAAATATCTATACTAGACCATTTAGATGAACTTAGAAAAAGAATATTAATTTGTGTAACCTTCATCGTAATATTCTCAATTATAGCATACATAAAATCTGAAGAAATTACATCACTACTGAAGGCGCCTTTAGGCGATATTGAGTTAATATTTATTACTCCAATTGAGGGGTTTGTAACTAAGTTAATGATTGCAGTATTTGGTGGAATAGTTTTGTCTTCTCCAATTATATTTTTACAAACCTTATTATTTATCTCACCTGCTATGAATAAAAAGGAAAAAATTATTATATTTATAAGTTTACCATTTGTAGTAGGATTGTTTTTTGGAGGTATATATTTTTGCTTTAGATTTATACTTCCTACAACATTACAATATCTTATGAGCTTTGGGAATGAACAGATGAAACCAATGCTTTCTGTAGGTAAGTATTTTTCTTTTGTCATTTTACTTACGTTAGCTATTGGAGCAACTTTTGAACTGCCAATGATAATATTGCTTCTTACAAAATTAGGAATAGTAAATTATGAAGACCTTGCTAAAAAAAGAAAATATATTTTACTAATAATTGTTGTTATATCTGCGATTCTTACGCCTTCTCCAGATGCAGTTACACTTTTAGCAGTGTCCTTACCTCTAATTTTGTTATTTGAGATAACTTTAGGAGTAATGTATGTACACAACAAGATAACTCGTAAGAAGAAGAAAAAAAATGAAAAATATCTGTAGAAAACATGTTGGCGTTAATGGAATAGTACAAGGTGTTGGTTTTAGGCCTTTTGTCTATAAGATTGCGGTGGAAAATGAGTTAAAAGGCTGGGTAAAGAATACCTCAAAAGGTGTGTTCATAGATATTGAAGGAACTTTAAGTAATATCGAGTTATTTATGAATAAATTGAGAAATGAAGCACCACCACTTTCTATGATAAATAGTATTACCATAGAACATAGGGCTATAAAGAATTATAAAGAATTTTCTATAGAAAAAAGTGATGATAATGATAAATCCATAACACTAATATCTCCAGATATTGCAACTTGTAAGGACTGTGAAAAGGAAATAATGAATCGTAAAGATAGAAGATATCAGTATCCTTTTACTAATTGTACTAATTGTGGTCCTAGATTTTCAATTATAAAAAAGTTGCCTTATGATAGATCCACGACTACAATGGAAAGTTTTAAGATGTGCACTCACTGTAGAGAAGAATATGAAAATCCTAAAGATAGAAGACTACATGCCCAACCTAATGCATGTGAAGACTGCGGACCAAGGGTATATCTTACTGATAAATTAGGAAATGAAATTACTGCTGAAAACCCTATAGAAGAAGTTAAAAAACTAATGAAAAGTGGAAAGATTATAGGGATAAAGGGGTTAGGCGGGTTACATATTGCCTGTGATGGTAAAAATGACGAGGTTGTTGAGCTACTGAGACAGCGAAAGTCAAGACCTTCAAAGCCTTTTGCTCTTATGATGAAGAATATGGATGTTGTGAAGAAGTATTGCTATGTGAATAAAGTGGAAGCAGATATTTTACAAGGTATTAAAAAACCAATACTTCTATTAGATATAAAAAAGAATAGATTACCTTTAACTATAGCACCAAACAACAATAGACTTGGAGTTATGCTTCCATATACGCCACTCCACTATTTTCTATTTGATGATGATCTAGATGTTTTGGTTATGACTAGTGCAAATGTAAGTGGGTTACCAATGGTATATAAGAATGAAGAAGCAATAGAAAAATTAAATAAAATTGTTGATTATTTTTTATTAAACGATAGGGATATACATGTACCAGTAGATGATTCAGTAGTGAGAGTTATATTAGGTGAAGAAAGAGTAATAAGACGTTCGCGGGGATATGCACCAGTACCGGTACTAATTGAAGATAGTAAAGAAACACTTGCCTATGGCGCACATTTAAAGAATACCTTCTGTATATCTAAAGAAAAATTTGCTTTTTTAAGTCAACACATGGGAGATATAGATAACGTAGAAGCTTATAAAAATTATGACTATAATGTGAAACATTTTAAAAACTTGTATGATATAAAACCAGAGATTATAGCTTATGATATGCATCCAAATCTACTCCTTTCAACCTTTGCTAAGCAGGAACAAGGAAAGAATGTACAAGTTCAACATCATCATGCTCACATAGTAAGCTGTATGATAGATAATAAAATTAATGAGAAGGTTATTGGAATAGCATTTGATGGAACTGGCTTTGGTACTGACGGTAAAATATGGGGTGGAGAATTTTTAGTTTGTGATTATGGAAGGTTTGAAAGAGCAGGACATTTAAACTATATAAAAATGGCTGGAGGAGATTCAGCAGTTAAAGAACCATGGAAAATGGGTCTTGCGTATTTATTTAAAGCATATGGAAATGAAATGAATACAAGTGTTTTTACAAGTATTCCTGAAAAAAATATAAAAATCATACTGGCTATGCTTAAGAATAATATAAATACTATTGAAACCTCAAGCATAGGAAGGTTTTTTGATGCTGTATCTTCATTAATTAATTTTAAAACGAGGGTTACCTTTGAGGGTGAAGCGGCTATACATTTAGAAGCGATATCTAATGATGATGAGGACGGAATATATACTTATGAGATAAACTTTGTAGATAAAACGTATGTGGTGAATACTGACAATATTATAAAAAACATTATTGATGATATTGATAATAACGTTGATCACAGTATTATCGCGAAAAGATTTCATAATACAATAATATCCTTTACTCTGGAGATGTGTAAGCTTATAGGAATTAAGTATGGAATAAATTCTGTAGCATTAAGTGGTGGAGTATTTCAAAATGAAATTCTTTTAGAGGGATTACACAAGCAGTTGGTAGAAAACAATTTTAATGTCTATATACATAAGAATATACCATGTAACGATGGTGGAATATCAATTGGGCAACTTGTAATTGCTAACAATAATGAGACAATTAAGGAGGAATAATATATGTGTGTAGCTGTTCCAGCAGAAGTTATAGAAATAATAGACCATGAAGCCATAGTTAATTTCGGTGGAGTGAAAAAACTGATCAATATAGACTTAGTAAGTGATGTAATAGTAGGGGATTATGTTCTTCTTCATGCAGGTTGTGCTGTTGTGAAGATTGATCAGGAAGAGGCAGAGAAAACTTTAGAAATATTTAAAACGTTAATAGAAGATAACTAGTAGTGAGGTGATATTATATGAAATATGTTAAGGAATTTAGAGAGCCAGTTTTCGTTAAAAACATGATTAAGAAGATAGCTGCTAATGGAAGTAGAGAAATTACAATTATGGAGGTATGTGGTACTCATACTATGTCTATTTTCAGAAGTGGAATAAGAGACTTATTACCCTCTAACATAAAGCTTGTTTCAGGTCCAGGATGTCCAGTATGTGTCACTTCACAGGGATATATAGATTCTGCAATTGAGCTCTCTAAAAATGAAAAAGTTATAATTACTACCTTTGGAGATATGATAAAAGTCCCTGGAAATAAAAGCTCTCTGCAAAAAGAGAAGGCATTAGGTAGGGATATAAGAATGGTATTTTCTCCTTTAGATGCAGTTAAAATTGCAAGAGAAAATCCTCATAAAGAAGTTGTTTTCTTAGGGGTGGGTTTTGAAACCACTATACCTGCAATTGCCTTAAGCGTTGATATTGCTTATAGAGAAAATATAAAAAATTATTCCGTGTTACAATCAATGAAAACTATGCCTGTAGTAATGAAGCAGTTGGTAATGGATAAAGAACTGAAAATAGACGGTTTTTTATGTCCAGGTCATGTAAGCGCAATTATTGGAGTTAAACCTTATGAGTTTTTGGCAAAGGAATTTGGAATGCCTGCCGTGGTTACAGGCTTTGAAGCAGGAGATATTGTAATAGGTATATATGAACTTTTACTCATGATAGAAAATAATATTAGTGAAGTAAAAAATGGTTATAAAAGGGTTGTAGAATATGAAGGAAATGACAAAGCCCTGAAAATGATAGAAGATATTATGGAAGTAGCAGATAGTAACTGGCGTGGTCTAGGAAGAATTGAAGGTACAGGTTTAAGATTAAAAGATAAATACAGATTATTTGATACAGAAAAAAAACTAGATATGAAAATTAAAGAAACCAAATCCCTTAAAGGGTGTTTGTGTGGAGAAATACTTAAAGGCAAAAACAATCCCCTTGATTGTAAATTATTCGCGAAAATATGTAATCCCTTAAACCCAGTAGGGGCTTGTATGGTTTCAGAAGAAGGAACTTGTGCAACTTATTACAAGTACAAAAATATAAAGTGAGGTATAGTTATGGATATTATCACATTATCCCATGGAAGTGGTGGTAAAGCTACGAATAAACTAATAGAAGAAGTTTTTTATAAGCATTTTAATAATGATATTTTACTTCAAAAAAACGATTCATCTGTATTACCAAATATAAATGGAAAAATAGCAGTATCTACGGATTCTTTTGTAATAAATCCTATATTTTTTGACGGTGGTGATATTGGCAAACTATCTGTTTGTGGTACGGTAAATGACCTTGCCATGAGTGGAGCAACACCTTTATACATTACTGTAGGATTTATTATAGAAGAAGGCTTAGAAATAAAAGTATTAGAAAAGATTGTTAAGTCTATTTCAACTACAGCAAAGAAAGCTAACGTGAAGATTGTAGCAGGAGATACTAAGGTTGTGGAAAAAGGAAATGCGGATAAGATCTATATTAATACAACTGGTATAGGTGTCATTAAAGATGAAAGATATTTAAGTTCAGAAAACATTAAAGTAGGAGATAAAGTTATTATCAGTGGAACACTAGGAGATCATGGTATATGTATCATGGCGAAAAGAAAAAATTTAGAGTTTGATGTTTCAGTAAAAAGTGATTGTGGACTTTTAGATAAACTGATTAAAAAGATTTTGAATACAAGTAGTAGCGTAAGAGTACTCCGTGACCCTACAAGGGGTGGGCTTGCAACGACACTAAATGAATTTGCAACTGAAAGTAACAAGAGTATCTTATTATATGAAGAAGCTCTACCCGTAAAAGAAGAAGTTGCTAGTATGTGTGAAATTTTGGGTTTTGAACCTTTGTATATCGCCAATGAAGGAAAGGTCGTTATACTAGTTGGAGAAGAAGACGCACAGAAAGTTCTAGAGGTTATGAAAAAAGATCCAATGGGTAAAGATGCACAAATCATTGGCGAAGTAATAGAGGATGATCATGCAGTAGTTTATTTAAAAACAGATATAGGAGGAACAATAATTTTAAATATGCCAGTTGGAGAACTTCTTCCTCGAATCTGTTAATAATTTGATCTGCTTTAGATTAAAAGGAATCCATTGAGAACTAATAATAGTAAAGATTATAATCTTTACTATTATTACAGCGATGTAGGCAACTTGGATTTATACATATCCATACAGTTTGTATTGTTTTCTAATGTCTGCGTTGTGATTTTGATAGGATTGGCAAATATAGTTGAATAATCAATTTCATCATATTCTACACGAATTGGAAATGCAAGTTGTTCTCTATCTGTAAAGAATTGAGCATTCTTGCCATTTGTGTTTCCACGAGCATCTATTCTAATCCATTTGTTTAAAGATGAAAGGAAAACGGCGTTTAGAGCATGTATGCAGTATCCTGTTTCTGGAGTATCGCCTAGTGTTAATCTTTGATAGCAAAAACCTGTTGGAATACCCTGGCATCTTAATAATGCAGCCAACAACATTGATTTTGAATAACAGATTCCTTCTTTATACTTTAACACTTCTGAAGCCGTCCTTGTGACCCTCTCGCTTTGAATATCCCAAGAATGTGAAATCTCGTCTCTAACATATTCAAAAGCAATTTTAACCCTTTGAATTTCATCCAAATCATTACAAAATAATTCTTTGACCTTATCTTGTATGTTTTTTTGTTCAAAATCAACATATTCACTAGCCGATAAATAATTTGACAAATCTTTATCTTCCAATATAAAATCCATTCAACTCCTCCAATTTTTAAATAATTTTTTAATCATAATTTTAACCAATCTTATGTAATTGTTAGGAATATTATACCACTAATTAGATGGCTTATCTCGAATGCTACTTCAGAACATGTTTTAATGAGATTATACGGTTTACAACATTCTTAAGTAGGTTTACGGGGTCATCCATTTTCACATGTACGGTGATGAACGAGTGCTCTCTACCATTTCATTTAATTGTAAATATGCCTGGGAGGGTATATTTATGTTATATCATGCTCTTTCATAGTTAAAGACATATAATATAGTTGTCGAATTATGCTATAATATAGTAAATTGTAAAAAATAATATTTCTATCAATTCATGACAACGTAAAAAGTTTCACATTGTCAGTTATAAATAAACGATTAAACCAAGTAATAGCAGAAACAAAGAACTTAAATTTTTTAGATTTATTATAAAGGGGTGTAAGTTTGAAAAATAAGAAAAGATTTAAAGAACTTGATATTAAAGTTTTCATAATCCCGTTTATCATTACTACTTTAGTGTTCTTTGTTATTGGATATATTACAGTCAAAAGTATTGAAAGCCATTACTACGATCTAAAAAAGGAAGAAGCTTTAAAACTTGCTAGAGGTTACTCCCGTACTGTAACCAAATCATCTGAGGCCTATACAATAGTTGATCAATTGCTTGAGCAAAAATTGAGTGTAGCCAGTAAAATTATAGCTCTTTATGGAAACAGTTACAGCAATGAATTGTTTGCAGAGATTGCGCATACCTTGGAAGTTGATGAAATAGATTATTACAATCCTCAAGGAGAAATAATCTATACGAATATGAATGAATTAATTGGTTGGAAAACATATAAAGGTCATCCTATTTATGATTTTATGATAAGTGATCGCATTCGTCTATTTGAGGAAATTAGACAAGACGTGTTAACAGGAATTTACTATAAATACGGATATATAAAATTTCCTGACGGCAGTTTTTTACAAATCGGGATACGTGCAGATAAAATAAAAAAATTCTTTGGAAGTTTTGAAATGCAACAACTCCTTGAGCACATGAAAGAAGATGCAGCTGTAGATCATATTTGCTTTATCGGAAATGATTTATATATCACTGCTAGCACAGAATATGAGCTTATTGGGAAAGAAATGTCTAACTCACGAGTAAAAACTGAAATCTTTGCAGATAGAGAGTATGGTTATATAAAAAATGTAGACGGAGAAAAGTTTTATGAAGTTTTTGTGCCAGTAAAATCCAAAGGAAGTAGAATCGGTACATTCGCTATTAGATATTCATTAAAAGATACCCAGGGTATTGCAAGTCACGCCACTATAATTGGATTATTATTATTGACCATAATATATGCCTCCCTTCTTTATACGATGATGTCCGAATATAAGAAAGATAAAAGACTTGTCCAGTTGGCTTATTATGATCAGTTGACTGGACTGCCTAATAAAGAGTATCTTAAAAAATTGCTAACTAAAGAATTAAATGAAAATGAAGTAAAAGAGAAAGCTGTTTTGTTAATTAACTGTAATAATTTTAGAATTGTTAATATAACATTTGGATATGAATATGGCGATGAAATCCTAAAAAAATTAAGTAAAAAGGTACAAGACATAATTGATGATGACAAGATGCTTTTTAGATTTACAGCTGACAGATTTGTTCTTTATGTGAGAAATTATCATGAAAACGCCGATTTAATTACACTTGCCAAAAGAATAAGCGAAGTATTTTATCAACCATTTCATGTAAAAGACGCAAAACATTATCTAACAGCGCAAATCGGAATTGTAAAAATTAATAATAAATATGATAACGTAGATAAGTTATTAAAAGATGCTTCAATTGCAATAAATAATATAAAGATGAACGATGTATGTAACTACGCCTTTTTCAACGTAGAAATGGAGACAAAACTTCTTCGGGCAGAAATGATAGAAAGAGAGCTCAGAACGGCCATTGATGAACAAGATGACACAAAGCTATATCTAGAATATCAGCCTCAAGTAGATTTAAGGACAAACCAGATCATAGGATTTGAAGCATTGGCTAGAATGAAGTCAGATCATTTTGGAGTGATATCCCCGTTAGAGTTTATTGATATAGCTGAAAGAAAGCAATTGATCGTATCACTTGGTAATATTATCTTAAATAAAGCCTGTAAGTTTTCCGCAAGGTTAAATACAATGGGCCATAAAAATATAAAAATGGCAGTAAATATTTCAGGTGTTCAGTTAATGCGTGAAGAGTTTATTGATACAGTTATGGATATTATCAAAGAAACAAAAATGAATAAATCTACTTTAGAATTAGAAATTACAGAATCATTCCTGATAGATAACTACTTTGGTATTATTAATGATAAATTCAAAGAGTTACAGAATCATAAAATAGAAATATCCCTAGATGATTTTGGAACCGGGTACTCCTCATTTTTTAGACTACGAGAGTTGAATGTTGATACTTTGAAAATTGACCGTTACTTTATCAGTAAAATTACTATGAGGGAGGATAATGAGCTTTTAACCGGAGATATCATTTCCATGGCACATAAACTAGGGCTAAGAGTAGTAGCAGAAGGAGTGGAATTACAGGTACAGAAGGATTACTTAATAGAAAACCATTGTGATATTATGCAAGGTTACTTATTTAGCAAACCTCTTCCAGAGAAAGATGCTATTGTACTGCTAAAAGAAAACAATATAAAAGGAAGTATGTTAGACTCAACAATTTAAAATTTCAAACATCATTTTAAAATATAATACGATAATTGCTTGTAAGTCTAGATATTGCCAAAGACATGTACATAAAATCTACGTTACCAAATAGTGCGTCCATGAAAGATCATGTTAATTAGAAAAATTTATGGTTATGTATAAGGAAATAATCTGTGATGTAATATTGATTATGACCTGTCAAATAGTAGGGGTGGGGCTCTGCTCTACCCGTCGTTCAACACCCTTGTAGAATTAACTAGTATTGTTTAGCGAAACATTATATATTATAAGGAAAATGTAACATACTCTTGCTCTAATTTTATATGAATTTTTAATTTATTACCACGCCTCTATTTAAATGCAACATATTGTCCTTGATATTCTGCTAATAAAGAATCTTCATTATAGCAAGATACTTTAAGATTTAGTTTTCCTTTATTATGTCGAGTATACATTTCTAGGAATTCTCTCTTGCTTTCTTTAGATAAATCACATTCGGCAATAAAATCTTTTTTAATAGGCATGAAATAATTGATATTACTTTTTTGAATCACAACATGAGCATTATGGTCTATTTCCTTAATATTTATGAACATCATTGCCCAACCACAAACAGTCATTAAAGAATTTATACTTCCACCAAATGCTGTGGATCTATGATTTGTATTTGGTTCTAACTTTGCCGATATTCTTACTTTCAATGGTGTAAACTCTATAACACTAAATGCCATTGCTTTTGTAATTGGAATTTGTTGATGTAAAAATTGCTCAAACTCATATGTATTCATATTAACCTCCATTATTTTTTTGATGTCATAAATATTTTGTAAAAAAATTTACTTTAAAATATCTAAATCCTATATTCAGTATTCCTCGGATAATATATACTTTTTATCAAATAATAAAACTGTTAGGAATATTATACCATTTATTTATGCAAATTGTTATAAAAACATGGCTTTCTGTGTTTGAGATGATCCACTAATTTTGTACTACTTACATGATCAACCCAGTTACTTTTTCATATCGTTTCGTTGATAAATTATAGCTCTAATCTATGCTTTCAAGAGTTAGTTTTTTTAATGAAACATACTACTAGAAATGGTATAATGAGGAAAAATAAATTATATACAGAGTACTTATTTTGTTCAAGTCCTTATGATAGCCAATCCATAGATTGGGAAAGATAATTTGAAAGTGAAAAGTCGAAAGTACGAAGTTGGAACTTATCCATTAATTTTGTACTGCTTCTACTTTCCAATTTTAATGGGGTTGAAAAGGTAGGTTGGAAAATAATTTAAATTAAATTAACAAAGTAATAATTATCAATGGTAGGTGAGGAGTGTTTTTAGAACATGGGATTAATTATTAAAAAAAGTAAAGGTATGTTACTCTTTATGCTTGTTTACTGGGTAATTTGTTCATTCATGCAAATTAGTGATTTAAAATTTCAATATATTATGTTGGCTTGGAATGTCTTACTTGCAACATTGCCGTTGATATTTATCAATTTTTCACTGCATCAAAATAAAAAAAACAATCGTTTATGGGCAATTGTTTTCGGCATATTATGGTTTATATTTTTCCCCAATTCTGTATATATGATTACTGACTTCATCCATATATCCAATGATAGCTTAATATGGTATGAAAAATTTGCTCGATATTCTGTCAATGATGTAACTATGTATAGCAATGATATAATGCTATGGGTGAAACTAATGGTTATTGGAATAGGCGTTGTTTATGGACTGCTTACTGGGATGGAATCACTTCATATTTTTTATCGCTTTCTAAATCGAAAGATACCAAAACCAATAAGCTATTTAATCATTGCAGGAGTATCGTTAATCAGTGGATTTGCAGTTTATATTGGTAGGTTTTTGAGATTTAATAGCTGGGATTTATTTAGACCATTGTCTTTATACAGGGGAATATTTACTAATTTTAATACATTTACAATTAAATTTATGTTCGCTTTTGCTGGATTTATCCTTATTTTGTTTCTATTTTATGTTTTATTTCGTAACGATATGGCAGAGGGTTTTAAACAAAAAAGGTTGGATGATGAGCAACGTATGTAAATCGATTATTAGGTTGATATGCTATACCAAAGACTCAAATCTAATCAGTTATTAACAAAAGTTTATATAGGAGGGACACATGAATTTAATTGATTTACGAGAATTTACGTTTAAAATAGATAAAATAATTTCACTTGATGAAAGTGGATTTATTTTCAATACTGAAGAAGACGAAGAAAGTGTTAATAAAAGGTATTTATATAAATACCATATGAAGAATAAACATATTTCGAAGATTAATACAAAAGGTATAGAGATGAGTGAAAGTAACTATTGTAATCATTATATTTTAAATGATTACATCTATACCAACTCGTCCCGTAGAGTAAAAGAAAGTGAAATAGAAAATTCTATGTGCAGAGTGAGTCTTATGAATAATAAAGTAGAACCAATTTATTCTATAAAAAAAAATGTAACTTTTATTTTAATTAGTGAGAGATATTTGCTTTTAAGTGGCAGTAACGATGAAATTGATGAAAAAAATTATGATGTACAAAAAGATATTCAGGGCGAGTATGATTATGCCATTTTATGCGATTTGAAAGATAAAAAAGAATATGAAATAAAAGATAAACGAGTTATTTTAGGAATTAGAGATCATTTTATTTCTTATACTGTTGATGGGTTACGTTATATCGTTTTTGAAGAAGCGTATATGGACGATTGGGAACTTGAAGAGATGTTTAAGGACGGCATGAAGAAAGAAGACTTTTATAGAAATGGATATAGAGAAAGCATCAATATTATTACTTTAGATGCATTTGTTAAAGCTGTACAAGAAAGTTGTGAGACAATTCCTTTCAATCAAATTCATAAGACAGAACTTACTTCGTGCACAAGATATTTTGGCATGGATGATGAAAATATTTATTATAGGGTAAATGATTTTGAGAGTAAGGTTCAATTTATATATTCAATGAACAAGAGAACTTTGGAAAAACAATTGTTAAAATCTATACAAATGGGTAATCGTGAGTTTTCATTTTTAAATTATTCTATATGGTACGATATAGAAAATAGAAAAATATATGAAACAAAAATTATTGATGGTAAAACAAAAGAAGTTAAAGAGATCTTGCATGAAGATTTCACTTTTAAATATGAAGGAATCAATGAAGATTTTATAGGATTAGTTGGAAATTGGTTTGTAACAAGTTATTGGATAGAAGATGACCTTGGAGATAATCTTGTAGATGAATATAAGGATTTTGTTAAAATACGGAATATTATAAGTGGAGATGTACAAATTTATGAAGGTGTTTGTACAATAATTAAAGATAATATAATAGTATTTATATAGATACAATCATATTTTAGTAAGGAGGAAAGCTACTATGAAAAATTCATTGAAACAAAGATGTGAGCTCTTTGTAAAAAATAGAAACCTATTGAAAAACAATTTTATATGGGATAGTGCTATGTTACATCCATTGTGTGCAAGCCTTTATGCCGAAAAAGGATTGGAAATAGACCCAAACAAAATAAAATTAAGCAAAGAAATTATCAAAAAGAATACAGGAGTTTTTTCGCAATTTAAGAGTACTGCTTTTTTGCCCTTGGCAACTATGCTTTCTTTAGAAGAAAATCCAGAGAGTAAATTCCAGGAAGTATTAAATGTATATGAAATCTTAAAAAAAGAATTCCATTCATCTGTGTATTTACCTTTATCTGCATTTGTACTTGTAAATATGGTGGAAACTTATGATTATGAAAGAGTAGTTCAAAAATCCAAAGACATATTTCAAAGAATGAAAAAGGAACATCCATTCTTAACCACCGGTGAGGATTGTGGATTTGCAGTTATGATTGGCATCAGTGATTTATCAGTAGATGGTGCAATTGCTGAAATGGAAGAATGTTATCATTTATTACATGGTAAGTTTTTTTCTGCCAATGCAGTACAATCCCTTAGTCATACACTTGTTTTGGGTGAAGAAATTGCCGAGAAAAAGTGTAATAAAGCTATGGAGATTTTTGATCAATTAAAGGCAAAAGATTGTAAGTATGGAACGGGTATGGAACTAGCTGTCTTAGGCGTGCTTGCCATGGCAACGGATCGTACAGAGGAGACAACAAATGATATATCTGAAGTAAATGAGTATCTGCTTTCATGTAAAGGTTTTGAAGCATTGGGGATAGGAAAGGCGCAAAGAATTATGTACTGTGCTATTTTAGTTGCACATGAGTATAAAAAGCAATGTTCACAACACGCATTGGGCATGTCAACAGTAAATAGTGTAACAAGTATTATCATTGCTCAGCAGATTGCTGTCTCCGCAGCGATTTCTGCAAGTGTGGCTGCCTCCTCTACAAGTAGCTAACAAAAAAAATAAATTTTTATGGTACATGCCTTTACTAACATGAATTTACATGTAAATGCATATCATAGAATAATCAAGCTAGCTAGAATCATGTCAGATATTGAAAGAGTAGCTTGTATAAATATAGTACATATTGGTGAAGTTTCGTAGTGTATAAATCTCAACAAAATTATTGTAACTTTGGAAAATTAGTACCACTGATACAACTGTTTTAAGAGTATAAAGTCTGCATACTATACCAATAGAGATACTAAACCATTAAAGATATTTAGAGGGATTTAAGGCTTAGCGATAAAGGTTTAAAGCTGATTATTTATTGCGTCTTGACCTAAAATATGTTAGGCTTATAACATTAATAAAATGGGGTGAAGTTTATGTTTCATGCTACCACGATCATTGCAGTACGAAAAGACGGAAAGTGTGCTATTGCTGGGGATGGTCAAGTGACTATGGGTGAAAAAACAGTGATTAAACACTCTGCGAAAAAGATAAAGAGAATATACAACGATAAAGTTCTATTAGGGTTTGCTGGTTCTGTAGCGGATGCCTTTACTCTTAGTGAGAAATTTGAAGGCAAATTGGAAGAATATTCTGGAAATATACTGAGAGCATCTGTGGAAGTTGCAAAAGAGTGGCGTTCAGATCATGCACTTAGAAAATTAGAAGCACTTTTACTTGTAATGGATAAAGAAAATCTATTTTTAATTTCTGGCAACGGGGAAGTCATTGAACCAGATGATGGAATTCTGGCCATTGGTTCTGGTGGTAATTATGCATTATCAGCAGGAAGGGCACTACTTAGACATTCTAACCTAACTGCAAAAGAAATTGCTTGCGAATCATTAAAAGTTGCTTCAGAAATTTGCGTATATACTAATGATAATATTAGCGTAGAAGAATTATAAGGAGTGGTAATATGAGAGATTTAACTCCAAGGCAAATAGTACAAGAATTGGATAGATATATTATAGGTCAAGAGGAAGCAAAAAAAGTCGTAGCTATAGCCCTAAGAAATAGATATAGAAGAAGTAAGTTGCCAAGGGAAATGCAGGCAGAAATAACGCCCAAAAACATTATTTTAATAGGACCTACAGGTGTAGGTAAAACAGAAATTGCTAGAAGATTATCTAAACTCGTAGATGCCCCATTTGTAAAGGTAGAAGCTACAAAATTTACAGAAGTAGGTTATGTAGGACGGGATGTAGAATCTATGATAAGAGATTTAGTGAATACCTCTATTAGAAATGTAAAAGAAAAACACATGAATAATGTGAAAGATAAAGCAAAAGAAAATGCAGAAGAAAGAATTATAGATTTACTAAAACCAATGCCCAAAAAAGATAAAAAGTCAAAAAATCCTTTTGACATGTTGTTTAATAATAATGACGACGATGAGGATCAAGATGAAGTAAATACTTCAGCAGAAAACATTGAAATCATAAAAGAAGAACAAAAAAGTATCGCAGCCAAATTAAAAAATGGTGAATTAGAAGATGAAATTATGGAAATAGAAATAGAAGACAATTCATCTTCACCTATGGGTATGATTGCTGGCATGAATTCAGATGATATGTCTATGAACTTAAATGATATGTTTGGTGGTATCTTACCTAAAAAGACGAAGAAGAGAAAGCTGCCTGTCAAAGAAGCAAGAGAAATCCTCATACAACAAGAAGCTCAAAATTTAATTGATATGGATTCTGTAATTGCTGAAGGACTGAGGGAAGCTGAAGAAAATGGAATACTGTTTTTAGACGAAATTGATAAAATTGCCGGGCAAGGAAATAGAGGCGGTCCTGATGTATCTAGAGAAGGTGTGCAAAGAGACATCCTTCCTATTGTAGAAGGCTGTACAGTGAATACCAAATACGGCCCAATCAATACAGACCATATATTATTTATAGGAGCTGGCGCATTTCATATTAGCAAGGTATCAGACCTAATTCCTGAACTACAAGGTAGATTTCCAATAAGTGTTCACTTAACGAATCTAACATCAGAACACTTTATTAGTATTTTAACTAAACCAGAAAATGCGATTATCAAACAATACCAACAACTTTTAAAAACAGAAAATATCGATCTCGTATTTGATGAAGACGCCATTATAGAAATAGCCCATATTGCAACGTACTTAAATGAACAAGAAGAAAATATCGGTGCGAGAAGACTTCATACAGTCATAGAAAAATTAGTTGAGGAAATATCTTATTTTGCTCCAGATTATGATCAAGATCAATTTGTTATTTCTGTAGATTATGTGAAAACTATTTTTAATAAAGTGAACAGTTACAACGATATGAGAAAGTATATTTTATAGACACATTGGGGGAACAAAATGCTTGAACTTCTTGAAAAAATACGGAAAGTAAATAAAGTCTTGCAATACTCTGGAAGTGACACAAAAACATTTTCCAGGTTAAGCGAAATTCTAAGTGAAGTCATGGACTGTAATGTATATATTGCGGATAGCGAGGGAAGGTTACTTGGGTACTCTTTCACTCCATCGTTTACTTGTGAATTAAATATATCTACACTAGAAGCTGAGGGAACTATGTTTCCCGAAAGCTTCACAAAGATAATTAATTCTTTTGGAGAAACTTCATCTAATGTAATGGAAATGGATCCCCTGTGTGTATACGACCATACCATTCGATGTCCCTTTGAGGGAGATCGATTTTCTACTTATGTACCAATAAATGCTGGTGGTTCAAGACTAGGTACACTTGTACTAGCTAAATTTAGAAATAGCTTTGAATCAGAAGATTTAGTCGTAGCAGAAGTATCTGCTACAGTAGTAGGCATAGAAATGATGCGTTTAAAAAACCAAGAATTAGAACAAGAATCACGCTGTAAAAATGTAGTCCAAATGGCCATCAGCACATTGTCTTATTCTGAACTAGAAGCGATGGGTCATATTTTTAAGGAATTAGACGGAAACGAAGGCATGTTAGTTGCTAGCAAGGTCGCTGACAGAGTAGGTATTACGCGTTCCGTAATTGTCAACGCCCTAAGAAAATTAGAAAGTGCCAGTGTAATCCAAACCAGATCACTAGGAATGAAGGGTACGTTTATCAAAATACTCAATAATAAATTAATCGAAGCACTGGACAAGGCACAATGTTAGCCTCCACGGGGCTAACATTGTGCGCTACTAGCTGCTAGACACTAGTCACTGGCCTAAATGCGACACTCCTTCGGAGCGTTTAAAGACCCTAAATGAATGCTAGTGACTAGTGACTAGTGACTAGTGACTAGTGACTAATAGCTAATCGCTATAAAAGAGTGTTTTAAAGACCCTAAATGAATGCTTAAAAAGCTAGTGACTAATGACTAGCAATTAGTAGCTAATAAATGCTTGCTTTGAATGTTAATATGTGTTAAAATTGCTAGTGCAAATAGATCACACATCTTATGGATGCTTTACAAGGTGCCGAAAGGTCGGTAGAGCAAATGACAAAGATGGAGGGAAAAACCAAGGAGGCAATTTGAATGGCATATGTATCAATGAAACAATTATTAGAAGCGGGTGTACATTTCGGTCACCAAACGAGAAGATGGAATCCAAAAATGGCTCCATTTATCTTTACAGAAAGAAATGGCATCTACATTATTGACTTACAAAAAACAGTAGTACTTATCGACAAAGCTTATGAGTTCGTAAGAGATTTAGTTGATGAAGGTAAAGATGTTTTATTTGTAGGTACAAAAAAACAAGCGCAAGAAGCAATTAAAAATCAAGCAATCCGTTGTGGTGGTTATTATGTAAATCACAGATGGTTAGGCGGTACATTAACAAACTTCAATACAATTAGTAAAAGAATTAAAAGATTGCATCTACTAGAAGCAATGGAAGTTGATGGAATATTCGAAGTACTTCCTAAAAAAGAAGTTATCAAACTTAAAGGTGAAAGAGACAAGTTAGAAAAATTCTTAGGCGGCATCAAGAATATGAAAAAAATTCCAGGAGCTCTTTTCGTAGTAGATCCTAAAAAAGAAAGAATTGCAATTATGGAAGCTAAAAAATTAGGTATTCCTGTTATCGCTATCGTAGATACTAACTGTGATCCTGATGAAATAGATTATATAATTCCTGGTAATGACGATGCAATAAGAGCAGTAAACTTATTGACTGAAGCCTTAGCCAATGCAGTACTAGAAGGAAAACAAGGCTCTCAAATGGAAGAAGCCCCTGAAGTTAAAGTAGAAACTGTTGCCTCTTCTGAAGAAGCTGCTTCTACAAAAGAGTAATTAGATGAGGGAGAAGTCGGGGTAACATCCCTTACTTCTCTATTTTTTTTATCGCGAAAACAATGAGCCAAGTGGCTGCTTGCAGACATTTGGCGACTGTCCGCGTAACCACAGAGAAATTCGCGAAGCGTGTTTCTTGTGGTTTGAAGGAAACAAAAAAAATGTACATGAGATTAAATTCTAAAAGGAGGTCATTTATAATGGCTAGTGCTCAACAAGTAAAAGAATTAAGAGAAAAAACAGGCGCAGGAATGATGGACTGTAAAAAAGCTTTGGTTGCATGTGATGACAATATGGAAAAAGCAATGGAACACCTAAGAGAAAAAGGGTTAGCATCTGCTTCAAAAAAAGCTGGCAGAATTGCAGCTGAAGGTATCGTAGAATCCTATATTCATATGGGAGGAAAAATTGGTGTTTTGCTTGAAGTGAACTGTGAAACTGATTTCGTAGCAAAAAATGTAGACTTTAGAAATTTTGTTAAAGATGTAGCTATGCATATAGCTGCAACTAATCCGTTATATCTTTCACAAGAAGATGTGCCTGCAGAAGAAGTTGAAAAAGAAAAAAGCATTTTAAAAGCTCAAGCTTTAAATGAAGGAAAACCAGAAAAAATTATAGATAAAATGGTTGAGGGAAGAATCAAAAAATTCTATGAAGAAATTTGTTTATTAGATCAACATTTTGTAAAAGACCCTGATAAAACTATTTCACAGTTAGTAAACGAACAAATTACAACTATTGGAGAAAATGTTAAAATAAGAAGATTTACTAGATACCAAATGGGTGAAGGTCTAGAAAAGAAACAAGAGAACTTTGCTGAAGAAGTCGCTAATCAAATGAAATAATAATAGAAACACAAAATTGGAAGTCATTTAAGTAAGTTGTGTTTAACTGGGTTATAATAGTACTCTTGTTTCTAATGTAAGGGGTTTTCTACTGTATAGAGAGTTAATGGCTTGCGATTAGGCTACGAGGGAAGACCTGTATAATTATAGGGCTACTTAAATATTCCATTTTTGTGTTTGTTTTTTTAATAAGATGTAAGTATGTTATATAAAAATGGTATGATCATAGGAGGCTACATATGTTGCCAAAGTATAAAAGAGTGATAATTAAACTAAGTGGTGAAGCATTAGCTGGTAAAAAAGGATTTGGAATTGACCCAGCTACTATCCAAGAAATCTGTATCAAAATAAAAGAAGCCAAAGATCTCGGTGTTGAAATTGCCATTGTAGTGGGTGGTGGAAATATCTTCAGAGGTAGAGACGGACAAGGAATAGACCGAGCAACTGCAGATTACATGGGTATGCTTGCTACAGTAATTAATGCTTTAGCCCTTCAGGATGCTCTTGAACATACTGGAGTAGTTGTAAGAGTACAAACAGCTATTGAAATGAAAGAGATTGCTGAAGTTTATATTAGAAGAAGAGCCATACGCCATTTGGAAAAAGGTAGAATTGTAATTTTTGCGTCAGGCACGGGAAATCCGTTTTTTTCTACAGATACTGCTGCTGCACTAAGAGCTGCTGAAATTGATGCAGAAATAATTTTATCTGCGAAAACTATAGATGCTGTTTATGATAGCGATCCTAACATTAATCCTAATGCAATAAAATTAGATAAACTAACCTATATCGAAGTATTAAATAGAGGACTCAAAGTTATGGACTCTACTGCAATTTCCCTGTGTATGGACAATAACATCCCCGTTTTAGTGTTTGGTCTTGATAATCCTGACAATATCGTAAAAGCTCTTTGCGGAGAAAATATAGGTACAATAGTAAAGGAGGATTAATATATGAAAGATATTAAGAATGAAAATATTGATAAAATGGAAAAAGCCATTAAGAACCTGAAGGAAGAATTGGGTACCATTCGAGCTGGAAGAGCGAACCCAAAAGTTTTAGATCGGATTGTTGTGGAGTATTATGGTTCACCTACTCCTTTAAATCAGTTGGCGAATATTTCTGTTCCAGAACCTAGAATGATTATGATTCAACCTTGGGATGCTAAATCAATTCAAGATATTGAAAAGGCCATTTTAAAATCTGATTTAGGTTTTAATCCTGGAAATGACGGTAAAGTTATAAGACTAGTCATACCTCAACTTACAGAAGAAAGACGTAAAGACCTTGTAAAACAAGCAAAAAAGCAAGGTGAAGAAACTAAAGTTGCCATTAGAAATATACGAAGAAATACCAATACTGCACTTAAAAATGCAGAAAAAGAAGGTGTCATCACTGAAGATGAGTTAAAACAAGTAGAAATAGAAATTCAGAAGATGACAGACGAAGAAATTCAGAAAATAGACCAAATAGTAAGTATTAAAAATAAAGAAATTATGGAAGTCTAAAAGTTTACAGAACAATATAAAATGATTATAATGTAAATAACACCCTTAAAACGGGTGTTTTAAATTTAGGGGGTAATTTTTCATGGCACTTGAATCTGAATTAGATAAAGATAATCTCCCAAAACATATTGCCATTATCATGGACGGAAACGGTAGATGGGCACAGAAAAAATTCAAACCCAGATTGTTTGGACATAAAGCAGGCATAGAGACCTTAAGAGAGATTATAAGAACATCTTCAGATATTGGTGTAAAAGTATTAACTGTTTATGCTTTCTCAACTGAGAATTGGAAAAGACCAAAAACAGAAGTCGATGGGCTCATGAAATTATTGGTTGAATACTTTAATAGAGAAATCCATGAATTACACACAAATGGTGTAAAAATAAATATCTTAGGTCAAAGGTCAACTCTTCCTAGTAGAGTAAAAAAAAGTGTAGACAATGCCATGGTATTAACGAAGAATAATCGTGGTTTAAAGTTAAATATAGCCATTAATTATGGTGGTAGAGATGAGATTATTAAGGGAGTAAAAAGCCTATATACTCATATGATTGAGAACAATGGTAGCATAGACGATATTACGGAAGAATCATTTTCTAAATATCTATTTACAAAAGACACGGAAGATCCAGATTTAATCATACGCACAAGTGGTGAGCTTAGATTAAGTAATTTTTTGATCTGGCAAAGTGCATATTCCGAATTATGGTTTACTGATGTGTTATGGCCTGATTTTTCTAAATTAGATTTATTTCAAGCTATATTTGATTTTCAACAAAGGAAAAGAAAATACGGTGGTTTAAAGATATAGGAGGAAAGATATGTTTAAACGAGTTTTAACGGCACTTTTAGGTATTCCCCTATTACTTTTTATTGTGAATAAAGGCGGATTACTATTATTTTCTGCTTTATTGATTGTTTGCTCTATTGGATTATTGGAATATTGTAAGTCTGTGAATACAGATGAGAATATAAAGATTAACCCTGTTTTAGAAGTGTTTTTAGGCGCTTTTTTACTGCTGATATTCTATTTTAACGAAAACTTACTGATTCCTGGCATAATTATTAGCTTTATTACTATTTTTATACATGAAATACTCCAGAACAAAATAAATATAGTGCAAGGGATGTATGCATTTTTTGGTTTGATCTACGTACCTATTTTACTAGGCCATATTGCACTGTTTGAAAGATTTGAAGTTGGAAATGCGATTATAGGGCTCATTTTTGTTATTTGTTTCTCAACGGATACTTTTGCTTACATAATTGGGGTAAATTTTGGAAAACATAAATTATGTCCTTTAATTAGTCCCAAAAAGTCTGTAGAAGGCGCCATTGGCGGGGTTATAGGTAGTGTAATCTTGACATCATTATATGGATACCTTATGATTAGGTACAATATACTACAATTTCCAATGATTTACTATATAATATTATCTTTTTTTACTAGCATTGTTTCCCAATTCGGCGACCTTACAGCATCATTAATCAAGAGAACATTTAAGGTAAAAGATTTTGGAAATATTCTTCCAGGCCATGGTGGCGTGTTAGATAGATTTGACAGTGTGATTTTTGCAACACCACTGGTATATTACTTTACGTTATACTATATTTTTTTTGGGGTGATTAAATGAAAATAAGTACCATACTTGTAGCTATTTTAATATTCGGATTATTAATCGTAATTCATGAATTGGGTCATTTTATTAGTGCAAAATTATCAAAGGTCAAAGTTGAAGAATTTGCTATTGGCATGGGTCCTAAGTTGTTTGGTTATCAAGGGAAAGAAACCCTCTATACACTTCGCTTACTCCCTCTTGGTGGTTACTGCAAAATGCTTGGAGAAGATGAGGCAAATTACGTTGAAGGCAGTTTTAATAGCAAGAGTAAGCTGGCAAGGATCGTGATCCTAGCTTCTGGTTCATTAATGAATATTCTAGGTTGCATTGTATTAATGTCTATCATATATTTTACAATAGGCTTTCCTACCACAGTAATTACTTCATTAGAAGCAGATTATCCTGCCTACGAAGCCGGTTTAGCCCCAGGAGATAAAATTGTACAAATTAACGATGAAAAAATTAGTAGTTGGGATGACATCTCACAGGTAATCACGGCGAACAAAAGTGAAAATTATAACATTGATGTCCTTCGAAATGATCAAGAGATGACCTTTAAAGTTGAATCTAAACTAGATAAAGAGTTGAATTTATATAGAATAGGAATCGCACCGGAAAGGGTGAAAAATGTTTTCACTTCCATTTCTAAAGGTGTAGAACAAAGTTTTTTGTTTGCTAAAATGATTTTTATTTCACTAGGACAATTGATCAGCGGTAAAGCTTCTACAAATGATATGATGGGTCCTATAGGAATCGTGTCTGTAGTTGGTCAAACTGTACAAAACGGTATCGCACCCGTATTACAGCTAGCTGCAATAATTAGCATAAATCTCGCCATATTTAATTTATTGCCAATTCCTGCCCTTGACGGAAGTAGGATAATATTTGTTATAATAGAATGGATAAAGGGTTCTCCTGTAGCACCAGAAAAGGAAGGAATGATCCATTTTATTGGATTTTCTGCATTAATTATATTGGCTGTGTTTATCGCTTACAATGATATCTTAAGGTTAAGGTTAGGGTGATGACTTGATTTTGCGAAAGAAAACAAAAGAAGTAAATGTTGGAAATGTTGTTATTGGTGGGAATCACCCCATTAGTATTCAAAGCATGACTAAGACCGATACAAGAGATGTTCGGGCTACAGTGGACCAAATTAAACAGTTAGAAGATGCTGGCTGTGATATTATCCGAGTAGCCGTTGTAAACATGGAAGCTGCCCAAGCAATTAAGGAAATTAAAAAATCTATTTCTATTCCCCTGGTTGCAGATATACACTTTGATTACCGCCTAGCTTTAACAGCTTTAGACAATGGCATTGATAAACTAAGGATTAATCCTGGTAATATTGGAGATGAAACTAGAGTTAGAGAAGTAGTACAAAAAGCTAAGGAAAGAAGTATTCCTATCCGCATTGGAGTAAATTCAGGCTCCTTAGAAAAAGATCTATACGAAAAGCACAACGGGGTTACCCCTGAAGCTCTAGTTGAAAGTGCCACAAGACATATTAAAATACTTGAAAATTTAGATTTTGAAGACATTGTAGTATCCATTAAGTCATCAGATGTACTTCTATCTGTAGAAGCCTACAAGATTTTCAGTGATAAATATCATTATCCAGTACATATAGGAATAACAGAATCAGGTACATATAATGTAGGTAGTGTAAAATCATCTGTAGGTTTAGGCATTTTATTGTACCAAGGTATTGGAGACACTCTTAGAGTATCCTTAACCTCAGATCCAGTAAATGAAATAAACGTAGCTGAGGAACTTTTAAAATCTTTAAATTTGTTTACAAAACCAAAAATAGAATTTATCTCATGCCCAACTTGTGGTAGAACAGAAATAAACCTAATAGACATTGCAGACAAGATACAAAGAGAATGTAAAAACATTAAGAAGAATATAAAAGTCGCAGTAATGGGTTGCGTTGTAAATGGTCCTGGAGAAGCAAAAGATGCAGATATTGGTATAGCAGGTGGAAAAAATAAAGCCGTGCTATTTAAAAAAGGGGAAGTAATTAGAACTATTGATGAGAAAGATGTAGTGGCAGAAGTGCTAAAAGAAATACATTCTTTGGAATAAAAGGCTTTGCCGATTGGCTGTTAGCTTTTGGCTGTTGGGTTTAATGCTAAATGCTTGAGGCTGAAGTAAGCTTAATGCTAAAAAAAAAAGGATGTTTTGATATGACTTTAACGACTTCAGATATGTTGATTAGATTGGTGCTTTCCATCTTTCTGAGTGGAGCTATTGGATATGAGCGAGAACATACGAAAAAACCTGCGGGTTTTAGAACCCATATTTTAGTTTCTATTGGGTCTACTACAGTTATGATCGCTAGCGTTCTTTTATTTGAGAAATACGGATCATACACGAATATGGATCCGGCTAGGCTTGGCGCACAGGTTATCAGTGGAATTGGTTTTTTAGGGGCAGGTACCATTATACGAGAAGGAGTATCTGTAAGAGGACTTACTACTGCAGCTAGCATATGGGCTGTAGGATGTATTGGCTTAGCTGTAGGTAGTGGTTTTTATGCATTAAGTATTATATCTACGTTTATCGTATTTAGCACATTGAAAATTTTTGGTAAAATTCAATACAAAATTGGTAATCTTAATGAAACTTACACTTTTCACGTAAGTTATAATTCAGATTTCCATATGGACTCATTATTTAAACGTATGGAGCAGGAGTATATACGTTTGTTATGTTTTAATGATTCCAATGGAAAAGCAACTTTTTCTTTACAGATAAAAACCAATAAAAATTATTTAGATTTATTACAAAAATTATCTGAAGATGAGGACATTATTTTTATCAATACGTTTGTTGATCCATATTCAACCCGCAGAACCGAGATGTAAGTCTCTAGAAAACTACGCTTTAGTTAGTTGTTTTATATTAAATGCACTTCATTAGGAAGTGCTTGGAGGGGATAAGATTTTGGGAAATAACCCATTATGGAAAACACTAGATTCTTATAACCTAGATGTTGTAAAAGTAGAAGTAAGTCCGAAAAGTCATAAATGGACACTACATATAAAGAATCAAATTAATTTTGACATCAAAGCATTAATTGATGAACTAAAAGGGAAAGTAGATGGATTACTTGACGTAGAAATCAGATCAGTTAAGCGTAATGTAGCAGATTGCATTTCAAATAGAAAAGAAAGAATCAATCAAATGGTACAGTCTTGTAATCCAAAAATGTTTTTACCAAAAAATAATTGGATTATTAAAAAGGATAGAGTAACTATTCCAGTATTACTAAAGGAAGATTATGAATTTCTGATCAATTCTGATATTTGTGAGAAACTCCATTGCTATATAGAAGAACAGGATAATATGGATGTTACTTTCTCTTTTACCTATGAAGATAAAATTGAAAATTTAGCTGAAGAAATTAAACTTGAGAAAATAGCGTTCAATGAAGAAATTGCCAAACAAAATGAAAATAGCTCATCAGGCAACTCTAGAGCGATGAAAAAAGACAGTATCATTTTTGGTAAAAAAATAAACTCAGAAGTCATAGAAATCGTTAACTGCCAAGCTGATGAACAAAACACTATAGAAGGTACTGTTTTTGACTTGGCATTTAGAGATATAAAAAATAATAAGGTCATTGTTTCATTTAATATCACTGACTATACCAGCTCAATGACTGTTAAATTCTTTATTCTTCATGAGAAGAAGGATGAAGTTTTAAATAGGCTTAGGGATGCACAGGCTGTAAGAGTAAAAGGTCGTGTACTATTTGATGCCTTTGCTAGAGAAAACGTCGTAATGGCTGATAGCATTGAAGAAGCTTTTATTGTAGAAAAAACGGATGATGCGCCCATAAAAAGAGTAGAGTTACACCTACATAGTCAATATAGCTCCATGGATTCTGTGGCTAAAATCACAAAGGTTATCGATAAAGCCATACAATATGGTCATAAACACTTAGCAATTACAGATCACGGTGTATTGCAAGCTTATCCAGAAGCAATGGAACATTCAAGGGATAAGGATATAAAGATTATCTATGGCTTAGAAGGTTACCTAGTAGATGATTACAAAAGCGCTAAATGGGGAAATCAAAATTCAAATCTTGACGAGACATTCATTGTATTTGACTTAGAAACTACTGGCCTTTCGGCACGGAACAATGAAATTATCGAAATCGGAGCCGTAAAAGTAAGAAATCAACAAGTAATTGAGTCTTTTAGTTCTTTTGTAAAACCTATGGAAAACGTACCCATTAAAATAACCGAGATAACAGGAATCACGAACGATATGGTTGTAGACCAAGAGCCCATTGAAGTAGTTCTCCCCAAATTCCTGGATTTTTGTGGAGAACATATTTTAGTGGCACACAATGCAAAGTTCGACATATCCTTTATTGAAAAAGCAAATGAAAACTTAGGAATAGAGAAAGAATTTACAGTGATTGATACACTAGCCTTAGCTAGAAGTGCAATTCCCCAGATCACTAGACACAATTTAAAAGCACTGACGAATTACTATAAAATCAAATTAGACAACCATCACAGAGCTTTAGATGATGCTATGGCAACTGCAAAAATATTTATTAATTTAATGAAAACTTGTGAAGAACATGGGGCAACATGTACCCAAGATATGAATCACGTGTTTGATAATAAACTTGCTATTCAACGAATGGATATGAATCATGTCATTATTCTAGTAAAAAATTACACTGGTTTAAAGAACTTATATAAATTAGTGTCCCAAGCTCATTTAAATTACTTTTATAAGAAGCCTCGTATACCTAAGAGTTTGCTCTCTGAATACAGGGAAGGGCTCATCATTGGATCTGCATGTGAAAACAGTGAAGTATTTAAAAGTGTTCTTAATGAAATTCCTGAGGATGAGATTGGAAATATTGTTGGCTTTTACGACTACTTAGAAGTTCAACCTTTAGGGAATAATCAGTTTTTAATAGACAAAAACAGGGTAAATGGCACCCAGGAATTAATAAACATTAATAAGAAGATTATTCAACTAGGAAAAGATTACGGGAAACCTGTGGTAGCTACTGGAGATGTCCATTTTTTGGACTCCAAAGACGAATACTTTAGACGAATCCTCATGCACGGACAAGGTTTTCATGATGCAGATAAACAAGCGCCCCTTTATTATAGGACTACTCAGGAGATGTTAGATGAATTTAATTATCTAGATAAAGAAACAGCAGAAGAGATTGTTATACACAACACCAATAAAATAGCAGAGTTGATCGAAAAAATAGATCCTATACCTAATGGCACCTTTCCACCTATTATAGAAGGGTCTGATGAAGAGATCAGGGAAATGGTTATGGGTAATGCTTATAAGAAATATGGAAATCCTCTTCCTGAAATTGTAGAAAAAAGAGTAGATAAAGAGCTTAATTCTATTATTAAAAATGGTTATTCTGTTTTATATTTAGTAGCACATAAGCTGGTGAAGAAGTCTAATGATGATGGCTACTTAGTTGGATCTAGAGGATCAGTTGGTTCATCTTTAGTTGCGACTTTTAGCAATATCACAGAAGTAAATCCGCTACAACCCCACTATATATGCCCAAGTTGCCAAAACGCGGAATTCTTTGATAGTAATGATGTAGGTGTAGGTCCTGATTTACCAGATAAGTCTTGCTCTAAGTGTGGTACGAAATATGAAAAGGACGGTTTTGACATTCCATTTGAAGTTTTCTTAGGATTTGAAGCGGATAAGGAACCAGATATTGATTTAAATTTCTCTGGTGAATATCAAGCCATTGCCCATAAATATACAGAAGAACTATTTGGAGTTGGGAAAACCTTTAAAGCAGGCACCATTTCTACCATTGCAGAGAAGACAGCTTACGGTTTTGTTATCAATTATTTAGAAGAAACCAATAAGACAATTACTAGTGCTGAAATTAGTCGCCTAGTTGCAGGTTGCTCAGGGATTAAGAAGACTTCGGGTCAACATCCAGGTGGAATTATGGTTGTACCAGAATATAAAGATATATACGATTTTTGTCCTATTCAAAAGCCTGCCGATGATGTAAATAGTGATATTGTAACAACCCACTTTGATTACCATTCGATTAGTGGTAGATTGCTTAAACTAGATATACTTGGTCACGACGACCCTACCGTCATAAGAATGTTAGAAGACATTACAGGAATAGATGCATTGACAATACCCCTTGATGATAAAGATACCATGGGCATATTTACAACAAATGAAGTATTAAAATTAGTAGACAAAGATATCGGGTCTCCAATAGGTACCTATGGAATTCCAGAATTTGGAACAACTTTTGTGCGAGAGATGCTATTAACTACAAAACCAACTGCCTTTGCAGACCTTATTCGTATTTCTGGTTTATCACATGGTACCGATGTGTGGCTAAATAATGCACAAAGTTTGATTCAACAAGAGGTAGCTACCATCAAAAATGTTATTTGTACCAGAGATGATATAATGGTATACCTCATCTACAAAGGCTTGCCATCAAAGAGTGCCTTTAGCATCATGGAAAATGTTCGTAAAGGAAAAGGTCTAAAGGATGACGATATAAACATGATGAAGGAACACGATGTTCCAGAGTGGTATATTGATTCCTGTACTAAAATTAAGTATATGTTTCCAAAAGCACATGCCGCGGCTTACGTTACTATGGCATTTAGAATTGCCTACTTTAAAGTTCATCATCCACTTGCCTACTATGCAGCTTATTTTTCCATTAGAGCTGATGAGTTTGACGCACATATTGCTATACAAGGAAAAGAAGTGGTAAGAAAACATATAGCCACCATAAAACAGCAAGGTAATAATGCTACAATGAAGGAAAAATCACAACTGACTATTTTAGAGCTTATCTTAGAGATGTTATGCAGGGGATTTGAATTTTTCCCAGTCAACCTAATGGAATCTCACTATAGTAAATTTATTATTAAAGAGGGAAAACTACTACCACCTTTTAACGCCTTAGAAGGAATAGGTGATAAAGCAGCATATAATCTGTATATGGCAAAAGAAGATGGTGGATTTCTTTCCGTAGAAGACTTGCAGAAAAGAACAAAAATAAGCAAAACCAATATAGAAGTTTTGAATAAACACGGTGCAATTAACTTTTTGCCAGAATCAAATCAAATTTCTTTGTTCTCCTTTGGAGTCTAAACTTCCTAGGGGTAGAATTACTTTACCACTCAAAATAAATATGAAGACATATCCATCTTCATCAATACAGACTACTACTCTTCTCATAATCTTATGCGAGGTTAAAATGCAAAAAGCTCACACTACGTGAGTTTTTTTGTATTATATTTAAAATTATCTAATTTTTTTTGATTATATAAGCAGATGTCCTTGTTTAATTAATGAACAATTGATAATAAAAAATGTTATAATTATTTCTAGGTGTTAGCTATGACTTTATAATTTCAATAAATTGGCAGTGTAATAGGCTGTTAGGAAAGGGGGTAAAGAATGAGGATAGCTTTGAAAAGACGATTGGTTTATTTGATTTTATCAATAATAAGCTTTATAGCTTGTTTTTTGATTGTAAAGTTATTCAGTAAAAACTTGTTCATTAGAGGATTTATAGGAGACATCATTGTTATCTTACTCATATATTTTTTAATTAAGACCGTACATGATTTTAATGCTTTCAAGATTGCTTTTTTTACTCTTGTACTGGCATTCACAACAGAATTCTTACAGTATTTTAAGCTTACAGCTTTATTGGGACTTGAACATAATAAAATAGCTCATTTAATACTAGGATCCGTATTTGATCCCTATGATTTACTTGCTTACTTTATTGGGACTATTTTGGTGTACATAATTGATAAAAGACTTGTAAGAAGACATTTCAAAAACTATTCAGAAATTTAATGCAGGACTATATTGAGGAGCATATAACTGATTGAAAAATGTACTCATTACCAATAATAAAATACATCTACTAAAAGGATAATCTGCCTATAATTCAGGCAGATTTTATTATTCTATTTAATATAAAGTTCAATTTTCTTGTTTAGTGTAATATAAAAGTGTAGCATTGTGCACTGCAAAAGTGTAACACTGTGCAATGTAAAAAACCATTGTAAC
>MCHG01000157.1_pt1 | contig 34162 bp, 28 predicted proteins | sample 787351 | NCBI WGS metagenome assembly MCHG01 (sample SAMN05430296, study PRJNA330682) | permafrost metagenome | biome: Cold desert; feature: permafrost; material: soil; isolation source: enrichment culture inoculated with soil incubated with H2/CO2 at 20 degrees... ... | reverse complement strand
GAAGTGATTCCAATACCCCCAATAATAATAGATTCAAAAATATATAAAATTAAGTCAATGATTTGGGGACACGACCAAAATGTCAATATGTTTCTTACCAGTAAAGCACTTAAAAAAAACACATTTTCATCTAGGTCACTACTACGTTTTGGGATATAACATTGTTCTGTTATCTTGTTTTTGCAACGGAACCCTAAAATATGTACGCATTCCGTTATTCACAATTTTTGCACCTTTTGGAACCTGTAATAAAATAAGAATCAGTTCGAGTATCTCTCCAGAGCTTCCTATTGAATTTAAAATAATGAATATCATTAGTGGTATATTATAAAGTCCCAATACTCCTGAAATCACATTTAAAATTATTGATAGAAATACAAACGGTGCTATATATATTAAACATGCCCTGTATTTTGAGAGTACGTCCGTCGTATACACGCATCCTCCATAATATGTAAGACCTATATACGTATTATCTGATTTAATGAAGTTCGGAATAAATAATAAATGAATTAACTCATGGACAACTATCAAAACGATTGCCATAACCAAGAAAGGTAAGGCATATTTCAACAGATCCTCTGTATTTTGTATAGTACCAGATATTTGATAATCAGCAATTCCGCTTGTTTGTGTAAATATTCTCATTATAAACTGCACGATTAAAAGATTGATAATCATAATCGGTATTAATAAAGGTAGTTGACCCATTATACTTTTAGGTCTCAGCTCTCTCCAGCCATCTTTCAGTAATTTTTCGTGAATCTCTTCGTCGAAACCCTGTAAGTCATTTTTTATTTTTATAATAACCCCTTCCTCAGTTGTTTTTAATTTGCAGATGAGCCGGTTTGAACATTTCAACGATTCACATTTTTGACAAAAATCGGGTACTCTAATTGGTTCTATTTATTTTGATTTCTTCTAAATCTATAACACACGTATACACTTCAACATATAAATAATCATTTTAGTGTTTCATATACTACATATTGTCATACATATATAACTTGACTTTGTCACATTTCCTTATTCATATCTGCCGCAATATATAATATTGTAGATATTGGTTTAATGTCATGAGTTCCATAACTGGAGACTTTATTTCGTCAAATAAAATCTCTGTAGAAAAGTACCTTTTAGATGAACATCTTGAAGTCTATCTTAAAACAAAAACTCGTTCTGCCGTTTCAGTTTGTATTGATTACATTTATGGCTTGATTCTCCTGCCAAAACGGAAGAATATGAGTAAAATGGCAATCTACTGTTGTAAGTGCTCCAACAACCAGTCGTTAAGCCATTTCATCTCAAATTCCACTTGGTCTTCTGCAGATCTCCTCAAATCTGTTCGAACAAAAGCCATTGAAATTATAGGTGAAGATGGTGTAATTATACTTGACGAATCGGGCATGAGAAAATCGGGAAATTTTTCTGTTGGAGTTTCTCATCAGTACTGCGGCAACTTGGGTAAAATTGATAATTGCCAGGTTGGAGTCTTCCTTGCTTATTTTAAGGGTGAGAAGAGAATTTTGATTGACGAGAGACTATATCTTCCTGAAAAATGGGTAAATGATGAAGAACGTTGTTTAAAGGCCCAAATTCCTTATGAAGAAATAGTATTCCGAACCAAGTATGACCTTGGCCTTGAAATGATTGACAATGCCATCAAAGAGCGCATCCCTTTTTCTTATGTTACAATGGATGGATTCTATGGGGAAAATCCAATATTGCTTACTGAACTTGAAAATAGAGGTCTAACTTTTGTCGCAGATATAGCAATTGACACTAAGGTTTATGTTCAGGAACCAATAGTTGGAATCCCTGGAAAAAAGGGAAAACGAGGGAGGCAGCCTACAATTCCTAGAGTTTTGAACCTATTCTCAATAAGGGTCGATTCTCTTTCCAGTTCTATTGAGGGGTGGGAACTGATCAGAATTCGAAAAACGGAACGAGGATACAAAGAAGTCTATTTTAAAGCCATAAAAGTATGGAGACGTCAGGATGAATTGCCTTGTGAAAATCCACTGTGGCTTCTTATCAGTAAAGATGCAAAATCAGGTGAAATAAAACATTCATTTTGCAATGCTTCTGAAAATGCTTCATTTGACGAACTTGCAAAAATGCAGAGTTCAAGGTACTGGGTTGAGAGAGCTTTTCAAGATGCAAAAGGATATTGTGGAATGGCTGAATACATGGTGAGAAGCTGGAATGCGTGGCATCATCATATGACATTGGTTATGCTTACGATGCTTATTCTGTTGTCGTACAAGATAAAATTTATAAAATTTCATAAGACTTCACTTCATAGTGTCATTTTGATTATGAAGTTCCATAATCCATTGAAGATATTGAATGCGGAAGAGCTTGCAAAAATCTTAAACCATGATAATAATATGAGAGAAAGAGCAAGAGCAAGCAGATTGAAAAGTTCCTGATAAAAAATGTGAGTCGGATTACTGAATTTTCTTTCTGGTTACTGGTAAGTATACAATTTTGGAAGTGAAAATGCATGACATTACAAATAATCACTGCATTGATCAAGGTGAATAATGAGAAAACAACAAATTCAAGTCAAAAATATTCAAAAGGGGGAATTATTTGGAAGAAAGATGTAGTAACAGCTCCAAATAAAAGTTAATTTGACAATGTCAAGATAACTTGACTTTGTCAGATTAGACAGTTACTCCAATCGCTGTTATCGATTTCACTACGAACGAGATCTTTGGTATACGAGATCTAATGATGATGCTTTACCTTGTAATGTGACATAGTCAAGATATAATTCCTAAGTATAAAAATTATGAATACCGCTGTAATTCAAAAGTGTGCTCACAAACCAGTGTTTTGAACAAATGTATTGATTACTTCGAAGAATTAGGTGTAGATCAATGGTTGTAAGTAAAATTTGCTCTCTAGTTTATGCACAGGTTTTACTACAAAACCTGTGTATTTTGCTGTTTTTAACCCAATTTTTTATTTGAGTGAACAAAAATTAGTTCAAAATTAGAAAATTCAATCAATTTTCAATTGATTTTATGCTTTTCTATTTTCTACTCGAAACACAGGTAAATTAAGTCACAGGCTGATACCTATATAAGCGAAGCGTTATGAATTTTAAAATTTAGATGTGCTAACTGTGCACCAAATCAAAGTTTTCATTTTTGAATTTGTATCCTAAATTTGTCAAGATTTCATGAAGGTAAATCTCCATTGCAATGTGTTGGCACCATTTTTTCTACTTTATACTTAACAGTGGATTCAACACCCCGTCCAAAAAAAGAATGAAGGGAGTTACCCCACAAGAATTACAGTATCTTCTAAATTCGTCACATATACCTTTGTTCCTGTTGGATTAATTGCAACTCCATAAGGATAGGTTCCTACATTCACCGTAGCTATAACCTTGTTTGTGCAGGTGTCAAATACAGAGACGGTATTGATGTATTGGTTCGCCACATATACTTTTGTTCCCTTCTGGTTGACGGTAACCCCAAAAGGAGCGCTTCCTACCTTCACCGTGGCTATAACCTTGTTTTTGGTTGTGTTAATTACAGAAACAGTGTCATCCAGAGCATTCGTCACATATACCTTTGTTCCGGTTGGGTTAAACGCAACTCCCTCCGGTGACCTTCCTACGTTCACTGTAGCTATAACCTTGTTTGTGCAGGTGTCAATTACAGAGACATTGTTATCCCAAGAGTTCGCCACATATACCCTTGTTCCATCTGGAGTGACTGCAACTCCATCAGGGCCACTTCCTATTTTCACCGTGGCTGTAACATTGTTTGTGGCTGTGTCAATCACAGATACAGTGTTGCTGCTAGGGTTCGTCACATATACCTTTGTTCCCTTTAGGTTGACTGCAACCCCAGAAGGATTAATTCCTACAGGCACTCTGGCTACAACAGTGTTTTTGCAGGTATCAATCACAGAGACAGTGTTGCTGTATAAATTCGTTACATATACCTTTGTTCCATCAGGTGTGACTGCAATTCCTGCAGATTCCCCACCTACATTAACCGTGGCTGTAACATTGTTTGTGGCTGTGTCAATCACAGATACAGTGTTGCTGTATAAATTCGTTACATATACCTTTGTTCCTGTTGGGTTAATTGCAACTCCATATGGACGTTCTCCTACAGGTACCGTGGCTGTAACTTTGTTTGTTGCTGTGTCAATTACAGAGACATTGTAGTTGTTTATGTCCGTAGTTGAGCTTACTGCCATAGCTGTCGCTGGTATTAAAAACGCAAATACTAGCAAAATAGCGAGTGTCTTTTTCACTCTGTTAGACTTTTGTGGTTTCATACAACTTTCCTTAATTTCATTCTCTTTTAACATGCTGTTATGATTAGAAAAAACATGCAATCGCTATATCTTCTTTTAAAACAACTGTTCGCAATTTCCCCGTGTTGAATTTAAACACTACATGTTTTTTAAGTACATAATAATATTCACATGTTAAAAAGTTAGGATGTTCCGTATCCGTAAATCAATGAGAGAGTTTTATTTCCCTCTATATTTTCCCTCAATTTTAAATCGTCAGCAAGAGGATTTATTGATTTTCCCTATGTGTTCCTACCCTAGGTTCCCACATTTTAAGCGCATATATCTAGCTCCACTAACTCATAATGCCAGATGATCGTGATTTTTTAAATTAGAGCATCGTTTCGTGTGCTTAAGGTTAAACACATAATTCGGCATCTATAGAAGTTCATGTGCCTAAAAAGGCGGAATTCAGGTTAATATAACTCACAACCATGTAAAATAATTCAATATATAAGAATATTAAGACAGCTTAAGATATAAAGATGGGATTGTACTGGAATTGAGACAGATAAATCATGTTTTTTAACCACCTAATGTGACATCTTGATCTTGATAAAATTCTATTGCATTATATAATTGTTCGGGCATAAAATCTGGCCACATTTCATCAACTACATATATGTCTGAATATACCGTTTGAATTGGAAGTATTCCACTGAGTCTATGTCTCCCTCCCCAGCGAATAAGTAAATCTATCCTTGAGATATCTGCTGATGCAATGTTTTCTACCATTTTTCCTTTATCAGAAGAGTCATATGCATGTGTTAAATCCCAATACCAACCATAATTTACCAAAAAATTTATCTTAATTTTACCTTTTCCAAATTTAGTTTTCTTTGTATATGGTAGTAACTCTTTTGGAAACATGTCCGAATTAGTATTCCCTACTACAAGTAGTTCAGCATCACATTTAGAAAGTTCTTGAACTGATTTTATACAAGCATCAACAAAAGCTTTTCTTTGTACTTGAGGTCTTTTTGTATTATCTTGAGTAAATCCAAAAAAAGTAACTTCTTTTATTCTAAGTTTTACACATATATCGTACACTTTTAATCCTGGAATTATCCCATTTTCATATCCTTCATGTTTTTCTAAACCTCGAGCTAGGGCCCATCTTCTATTACCATCTGGAATGATAGCAATATGTCTTGGCAATCTTTTAAATTTTGGTATTTCCAGAATTTTTCCCCCATCATCAGTGTCGAGAACTTGCGTAAATTCGAAATGATTTTTTGCTTATTGTGAGCATTCCTTACTCTTTTGACCTATTCTCAAGTTAATATATACTATTATCCCCGTATTTCAAATTAATTATATGAAAAATTGTTTCAGAAAAAAAGGCACTCCCGCATAAAATTTTTTAAAATCGAACTACATTTTAATATTAATGATCTCGTTTTTATTGTTTTCTGTTAACTTTAATATTTAATACTAAATTTTTCCAAAAAAAGCGAGACCAATTAAGTACATATCAAATTCTTGATATTGAAGGCCGGATGAGAATTAGCAAAACTAATAATAAGAAATTAAAAAGATAGGAAATTTTGTAAATGTATTAGGACTTATGCAATTTAATTGAAAAATTAATAGCATCAAGCATCTAACTATCTAAAATATAATTAATCTCGAATTATTGTCAATAGATCACCACGCCTTTACAGAACTGGGTGAAGAATAAAAATGCAGTCTTGAAAAACAGAGAGGAGTTTTTCCTCTCTAGCAGTTCAGGCCGAAACGTGTTCTTTCTTTTCCCTATCCCAATGGCGGTGTTTTGCAATTGCAACAATGAAGGAATCGTTGAAAGAGCTACTATCACCTTTCATAACAGTCACGACACCTTTATCAGAGACTACTTTGTCAGTAGATTTCTGCCCTGCAAATTTTATATCGGGAAGGTTTGCAACTTTAAATAATTCAATACCCTCTCCTGTTGCTCCTAATGGCTTGCAGTGCCTGAATGTTTCATTGACGAAATGGATCGCATCACCCTGCATCTTGAGAGTATCTATACTTCCTTTCCCTCCGGGAACATATACAGCATCGTACATTACTGATGCCGCAGTAAGGTAATTTTTATCGACTTCCAGTTTCTCTCCGCTTGAGCTCTTAAGCATTCCCCTGTATTTTGAAATTATATCTGCATGTGCTCCGGCACCCTTTAAAGCCTGCATCACCTGGCTGACGTCTTTGTGATCGTACCCGTCTGCAGCAAGGATGGCAATTTTTCTGCTTTTGATGGTGTCTTTCACCGCATACTCCGTTCTTTCCTGGCTGACGTTTGGAGACTCTTTCGTGACCGGAGATCCTCCTTTCTGTTCAGAGGCAGAGATGCCTACTCCCTTTGCGATTTGTATTGCAAGTTCACCATCAACATTATTGAATAGCTCCACCACTGCTTTCCGGATTTCGGGATCAATGACTTTTCCCACTTCAAAATGAAATGCTCTTATGATATGTTCTTTTTCTGGCTCAGACATGCTGTTCCAGAACAATTTGGCTTGACTGAAAAAGTCTTTGAATTTCTCACTGCGTTCCCGTATTTTTTTACCTTCCACCTTCTCCATATAATTATCGTATCCGCCTTCCTCTGCAGAAGCTGGCCGTGGAAGGTTTCCCCCAACTGAGTTAGGGAAATAACTAGTCTTGCCCTTATTTATCGTCATCCTGTGATATCCTTCCCTCTGATTATTGCTGATCGGCGCTAGGGGCCGATTAATTGGGATCTCGTGAAAATTCGGGCCACCCAGACGGATAAGCTGTGTGTCAAGATACGAGAAGAGGCGGCCCTGGAGGAGCGGATCATTGGAAAAGTCAATTCCGGGAACGATATTTGAAACGCAGAACGCAACCTGTTCTGTTTCAGCAAAGAAATTATCAGGGTTACGGTTCAGGGTCAGCTTCCCTATAATTTTGACTGGAACTTCCTCTTCAGGCCAAATCTTGGTGGCATCGAGAATATCGAAGTCAAACTTGAACTCATCCTCTTCCTCGATAACTTGTACCCCAAACTCATATTCAGGATAGTCTCCCATCTCAATTGCCTCCCACAGGTCACGGCGGTGGAAATCCGGATCCTTTCCAGAGATCTTCTGAGCCTCATCCCAAACAAGAGAATGGATTCCAAGCAGAGGCTTCCAATGGAATTTTATGAACCTCCCCTTGCCTTCTGCATTAACAAAACGGTATGTATTAACCCCGAAGCCTTCCATCATGCGGTAACTTCTAGGGATTGCACGGTCTGACATTGCCCACATTATCATGTGCGCAGTTTCCGGGTGGCAAGTCACAAAGTCCCAGAGTGTATCATGAGCTGTTGATGCCTGAGGCATCTGGTTGTCCTGTTCGGGTTTAGCTGCATGAACAAAGTCTGGAAACTTCATAGCATCCTGAATAAAGAAGACCGGAATATTGTTGCCAACGAGATCGTAGTTCCCTTCTTCGGTATAGAATTTTACTGCAAAACCCCGGACATCCCTGACAGTATCTGCCGAGCCCCTGAATCCTATAACTGTAGAAAATCTTACAAAGACAGGCGTTTTCTTTTCCGGGTCCTGCAGGAATTTCGCACTTGTATACTCCGTCATTGGCTCATATACTTCAAAATATCCGTGTGCTCCAGACCCGCGAGCATGAACAACCCTTTCGGGAATTCTTTCATGGTCAAAATGGGTTATTTTCTCTCTTAAATGAAAGTCTTCAAGCAGGGTTGGTCCCCTTTCCCCTGCCTTGAGTGAGATATCGGTATTGCTGACTCTAACACCCTGATTTGTGGTCAGAAACTCACTTTCACTTTCAGGGTCTTTGCGAAACATTTCTAATTGTTCGTCTTTGCTTTTTTCATTGACTAGCCTCTTTTTATCCACTTTACAACACCTTCCTCATTATCTTAATTTCCAACTCCAGTTTTCTGTAAATTATAGAGCCTATATTTCCAGAATTCAAAGAACTGAAGATTATATGTCGATAGGCTCATAGTTGAAGCGAAGGCAAGTGGTAACATGATTCAATGCAAGTGGCAAATAGGCCTGAAATTAAATATCATATCCAATCTTATACAGAATCTGACTAAACTACCAGAAGTATAATTTTAGCTTTTTAGACCCAATCTTTGAAATTTGATTTGAAACTTACAATTGAATGCATGTTGTGTATGCCCAACTCTCCCTTTTTCCAGTTGGTTTATTAGAATATAAAACTTACTCGCTTGAACCGATAGATTGATATTATTAGGACTTATGCATTGAAACAGTATTTCCGATTCACCCAAGTTCCGAATACCGATTTTATAACAATATTCAATATTTTAACCCGGTCTAAAATTAATTATATATAATTATAAAATTCACGTGATGAAAACTAATGAGTCCATGACACCTACCTGCAGTGTTAGCTTGTTAACTACAGCATTTGAAATGTTCAGTAAATATAATCTAATAAAATTGCCATCGAATGCAGATTATAAATTTGAAAAAATCCTAAACGTGTTATTGCATGCTGCGACGTCTACTTCTAATTCTCTTGAATCTGCAAGCAATGATCTCAAACGGAAAAACCCTGAAGCAAAGATACCTTCATCAGATACCATTTTTAATTATATAAACTGCAACAATATTGGAGAGATTCTTTCTGCATTCAAAACCATCAATCTTGAAATATTCAAAATGATGGAACTTAAAGGTAAAGTCCATGATGTCGCAATTGATTTTCATCATGTGCCATTCTATGGTGATAAGAATAGACCCTTAATTAGAGGCATGAAACCCAAAAATGGAACTTCATGGGGATATGAATATTGTACAGTGGACATCATTGGAGATGACAAGCTTACACTTGATGTGATCCCTATCAGTGCTCTTAAAAAGGATTATTCAATACTAACTGAACTTTTGTAAAAGATTAGAAACAATGAGTGTAAAAGTAGGAACATTATATTCGGATAAAGAATTTTGTAATGATGATACGATTTCTGCATTGACCAAACTAAAAATAAATTTTGTTATTGCCTGTAAACTCAATAAAAAAAATCAAAAGGAAACTTGAGGAATTCAAAAAAGAGAATGGGCATAAGTCAACAGTTTTTGAATATCAGTTTAATAAAATGAGTCGTGGGTTTCAGTTATTGAAAACCGTAAGCACAAGAATCCCTCTACATTTTCCCCAAATACGGAAGAAGTACTCGCTTTTTCGGAATTGATCAATAACTCACGGACACGAGCCAAATTAAAGGTATCTCAAAATACGAGCTGCTTGATAGAAGAGCCCCTCTTTTTTAGAAAATTATATTATCTTCCTCTGGCATGACTTCTTTTATGAGCTTTCAGAGAATCGCATGGGGTATTACAGGTGCCGGCCATTTCCTGGACCGCAGTTACCAGGTCTTCAAGGAAATTAAGCTTAGAGACCCCCGGATTTCTGTAAATATGTATATTTCCAGGGCCGCAGAGGAAGTTCTGCGCATGTACGGGCTTGAGCAGAAGCTTGTTAAAATCTCTGGAGGCGACTACCTTGAAGAGATCTTCAGGGAAAGCGAACAGGGTTCGAGTTCTCCGAAGGTCGGGCGCTTCCTTCTTGACAGGTATGATGCCCTTTTCGTTACCCCTGCAACCTCAAACACGGTTTCGAAAATCGCTTATGGGATTGCCGATTCCCTTGTAACTAACGCCGTTGCCCAGGCCGTAAAAGGGAGAGTCCCTGTTTATATTGTACCTGTGGATATCGAAGGCTCAATCGTATCAGAAATGCCCTATAATATTGACCGGAAACGGTGCATGCATTGTGAAGACTGTCCTCCAAGAGATAATTGCCCTCATGGAGCAATCACTGTAAAAAACGGCTTCACAGACCAGATAGAACTTCTGAAATGCAAAGGCTGCGGAATCTGCAAAGAACTCTGCCCTTATGAAGCCATCAAAGGCGGGCCCGTGGAAATCCTGGTCCGGGATGTGGATATGCGCAATGTTGAGCTTGTAAAAGGTCTGCAGGGCATCACCGTGCTTGAAAGCCCTGAAAAAATTCGGGATTTTTTTTAATTCCCTTTACTTGCACTTAATTCCCTTTACTTGCACTTAATTCCCTTTACTTGCACTTAATTCCCTTTACTTACACCAGTATTTTTTTCTTTTCCCTATTTATCCGTTTTTCTACTTTTTTCCTTTAAGGCGTCGTTTTTAATGCCTTATTTTTGCTTTTCTATTTCGATTTGTTTTTTAATTTGCTTTACAATAATTTCTTTTGAATAGAGATAGAAAGAAGCCGGAAGCCCTGTGTTTGAGATCATATAGAGTAAGTTCATAGCTGTCTGGTTAAGTCTCGGGGAGCATTTTAAAAGAGCGCTCCTTGAGATCCTCACCATCGCGTCCAGGGATTTTATCCCGCTAAGGTAGCTTTTAATATCCTTATTTCTCTGGCTTTTTTCAAAAATCAGGTCTATCCATGTATTCATTTCATCGATCAGGAGCTCCCTTGTAAGGTCTTCAGGGACGATGTAACTTTTTCCCTTTTCTATATTCCTGAAAAACTCCCTGAAATTCTCTCCCTTTGCAAGAGTGTAAACCTCCCCAAGCTTTCCTGAATGAGTGTCTGTTGTCGCAGCAATGCCTTTTCCAAATCTCTCAGCAAGCGCAATTGTAAGTTCGTTTTTCTGTTTTAGCTCATGCATGTTATACTCAAGTACAGGAAAAAGCTTTGCCAGTCTGAGTACTGCAGAAGGATTCGGCTCCTGATGGAAATCGAACCAGAAAGGATGGTTATACATAAAAGGCAATCTTCGTTTCTTGAGATACCTAACAAAACTTTTCAAATTCCGTTCGATTTCCGCGATCTCCCGAAGTTCGAAGAATTCCTCTCTATCAAGCTCGAAAACGTTAACATGAAGCTCGTGTCCTGCAAATTCAGGGTCATCTACACTCATTTCAACTCCAGAGATGAGCTTTTCCCGATCCCATCCAAGAAGCTCGTATGCCCCTACGGTATCGTGATCTGTAAATGTAATATAATCCATTCCCATTTTAAGGGCCTTCTCATAAAGACTCTCTGGATGTAGATCCATTGCAGGAAGCACATCAAAGGAATAGGTTGTGTGCACGTGCAGGTCTGCTCGTCTCCAGCCTTCTTCCATAAGCTCCTCTGCACGTTCCGAAGTTATGAGCTTATCATCGTAATTCTTCTGCCTTCTGCCCATAGGCGTAGAATCCAGCGATTTTAATTCTCTTTGAATTATTTTAATTAAGTTTTATATTTTTCCCAATATAGTATATTCTTTTTTTAGATTAAAGTTTTCCGCACAACTTCTATCAGTATTTAGAAGTTGTTGGACTCCTAGAATAAATTTTTAAGACTATTTCCTGTTTTAACGCCCATACACTTTTTTTCCCTGTCCAGACCACCACATTTATAAATATTCCGAAATATTCCGGTATTTTTCACAAAAACGATAGTGATTAACTATGGGTCTATTTAGAAAGCTAAGGAAGATTATCAGCGTAATCTTTGAAAATGAGTCCGAACAAAAAGGAGACGATTTTGAAAGGTATGTAGTGGACAGTTTTGATGAAAAACACTTCTCTATCGTGCAGTGGACCACGGACATGGCAAGAAAACATACCCGATTTGTAGAATCCGACTGCGGTCCAGACCTTGTCCTCCGCTACAAACCCACAAATGAAATCTTCTGTGTAGAATGTAAGTTCAGGTCAAAACTCTTCAAAGGTAAACTCCAGTGGTCAGCATCAAGGCAGCTAGGACGTTACAGGGTCTTTGCAAAAGATAATGACGTTCCTTTTTTTGTAGTAATAGGGCTCGGCGACAAAGCAAGAAAGCCGAAAAGAATGTTTTGCATTCCGCTTGAAGAAGCAAAGCTTCCTGCACTTTCTCCAGAGCTTTTTGAGAAATTCGAACGTACCCCGAAAAAGAGCTTTTTCTGGAAAAATGGAATTTTGAAATAACTTTTGACATTTGATTTTTTTCTTTTATTTTTCTCTCTTTAGTTCCTATATCTCCAATGTTTCTGCATTTCCAATATCAGAAACTCTTATTCAGAGGACTTATCTCAGAAATCCTTTTTCAGTTTTCTCCTTTTCACTCAACAAATATATAAGACTCCTTAAAGTATCTTTTATCCATGACCCTTGAGCCCGTGCATATGCATAAGATATCGGAGCTTGCAAAGAGGATTGACCGGTCATTTGAGCTTGAAGAGTCGAAGACGGCAAAAGATATCTATTCTCTGCTTGAGGAATTGAAGCTCGACGGAAAAGTCATCCTTAAGGCTGTTGACAGGCTCTTTCGAGGGATTGTCAGGACTGAGCTGATGGCACAGGGTGATGACCCATATCCGGTTACTTATGCCTGTGACAGCGGGAGCACAAATCCCAAAACCTATGACAGCGGACTTTTTGTGGACTTTTGCCACTGCGGGCTGGCTTCAACACCTACTGATCTTGATATTCAGAGGTGCAGGACAATTGTGTGTGCTGCTTACTCTTCTTCGCAGAGAGTGGCAATGCGGGCTACATCAGGCTGGGAAACCTTCGACGAAGGGCTTGGAAGAGCAAAACTGATTACAATTGCGCCGGATGAGCTGAAAAGAAAAGCTCCTGACATGGTGCATAGTTTTGCCATGTACCTTGCAGAGTCCGAGCATATTCTTTTTATGAAGGACATGGTGGAGCCAGATAGCTTTTTCATAATGGACGGGCCTATTTACCCCAAACAGCTAATGTACTGGATGGTGCTGGATGACGAGGAAGTCAAGATCCGGCAGAACGACAATGCTCGAAAAATCCTCCAGAATTACATTGATATTATGGACCATTTTCTGGAAAAGCGAAGGCCTTTGATTGGGTTTGTAAAAAATCCGACTGACGTGCAGATCATGGACAGCGTCCGAAAGAAAAAGGAATTCTTTGACCTGCCCTGGATGCTTGATGCTCAGTTTTTCCGAAACCTTCTTTCTCCCGAAAAATTTGATAGTAAGTCTGGACAGGGATACGGTGGGAAGAATTCGAAAAATAACGGGAAAAATGGCAAGCATAATGGTTCCAGAAATACCTACATTACTTACACTAACTGGTTCTTGCAACCCAACAAGTTTTACGAGAGGCTGCTTAACGGAACTTCACCTCTTGCAGCCGGCGATACACTCCAGCAAAAACTCAGGCACAGTTTTTCACCTGAGGATTATGCCCTTTGTTTTTTCATGCTTTACGTGCCCTCTACGGATATAGTCTTCAAAATAGAAGCTCCTTACGGGCTTATTAAGGATGATTTCCTGCGCATGCAAATTACCAAAAAAGTGCTCTTTGACCTTTCTCTGCATGGTTTTCCCCTTACCCTCACAAAAGCAGACCATCTCGCAAAAATCCGGAAAGTAGAAAGGCAAGAGATTGATAAATTCTTTGAAAATATGAATCCTGATACCACTTATAATGACACTCGGTGGGGTAATATTATTGAAATATGAAGACTCCGATATTCTGGCTTTTATCTCCGACAAACCTAAAAAGGTGCCGGCTCCTCAAATTAATTCGGGAGCAGAGGAGAACGCAGGCTTTAAACAAATCCCTGAAGAGGAAAATCCTGAAATTAAGATAGAGGAAAAGGTCGCAAGTTCCCTTGAAGGCGCTTTCGATCAGGCTACAATGCTCACACCTGAAGAATCACATGCTTTTTTACCAGTCGCTTCTATGGAATCCCAGGCTGTCAGGCTTTCTGAAAAAGAAGATCTTCCCTTTGAAGCCTTTGTAGGTTATGACGAAGGTGTCTTAAAAACGTCCTCGTCTTCAGAAGCCTTCGGGATTGTTACTACAGGAATAGATCCTCTGGAAATAACTTCCTCAGGAGCCGTAATTACTGGATATATTACCTCTGCTCGGCGGGATGAGATCAGGCTCGGAACTTATGTGGTTGTACCCTATGATAATGGAGAAAAACTCTTCGCCCGTGTAGGAAAACTCCAGTACCGACAGGAGTTTGTGGTAGATGACGCAACTGAAATTCACTCAAGGCGTATGCTCAGTGCCCGTGCAAGCCCGATGAACGAAGCAGACTATAAGTTCCTTGCCTGCCTTGACCCTCTTTGCATCCTGTACAGGAAGACCGACGGTGCACTCACAAGAAGGATGGCAGACCGGATCCCTCGCCCGAACACTCCTATCCTGCCTGTTACGGACAGGCTTGAGGTTCAGACAGGGCTCAATATTCCTGAAGAAGGCATTTTCCTAGGGCACCTGAGCGTTGGAGGAGAACTTGTAAAGACCCATTCCGAGCCTGAAACAGTTGCTTATTACCTGAGGAATGACTATTCCATGGGCGATCCCCTTATTTTCAGGCACATGCTTATCTGTGGGAGCACAGGGACAGGAAAGACCTTCCTTTCTAAAAATATTCTCCACCAGTTCATGGGAGAAAACAACAGGTACAGGCTGCGAAGTTCTCCTGATAAGGCAAGGAAAAACCCCTGCCTGGTAATCATGGACCCTCAGGATGAATACTCTCAGCTTTTTGAGGACAATGAAACTCTGAACGAGGGAGATAAGTTCCGGTTTGAGTCTGAAAAAGTAACCTACGGCCGGGTTCAGTCTACAAAAGCTTTTGTGGCAAAAGTGGAAGGGCAGAACTATCCTGGGGATAAATCGAGAGCCGAACAAATTGAGTTTACAATTCCTTTTTCCCTTGTAAAGCACAACTCCTGGCTTATTGCAGCAGCCGGAATGTCCGAACTCCAGTATATAGGGATTGAAGTGCTTCTGGGGGACTTCTTCAAGTCAAGCGTGCCCCATACTTACCTCAATTTCATTAACAATATTGAAAATGAGGGTACTCGCTCCTACTATGTTGACAGCGGAAAACTCCACGAGTCCTCGTATGACGGCATTGTGAGGAGAGTAAATAGTCGATTCTTCTCGAAGGTTTTTGATCAGGATGCAACCTCAATTACCGAAATCCTGGATAGAATCTTCAAGCCGGGGCAGATTTCGGTTTTTCCAACCGAATATATAAGTGATCCGAGAATAAGGGATCTTATAGTGCTCACAATCATGAGCCTTATCGTGGATAACAAGCTCAGTACAACGGGAAAGGATGCAATCAAGGAAACTCCAATTATTCTTGCGCTGGATGAAGCTCACCGCTACCTTTCAAAGGCAAATGGAGAGCACGCACGCCTTATTATCTCCCGTTTCGCAGATGCAGCCCGCCAGGGCAGAAAAGAGGCACTTGGGCTCTTTTTGATTACTCAGGACCCTCAGGATATCGATGACACTGTTTTCAAACAGGTTAACACAAAAATGATTCTTAACCTCAATAACGACGCAGCTATAACGTCTCTGAAAGTTCCGAAAGAGTATGAGCGGAGAATTCCCTATCTTAAGAAAGGACAGATGATAATCCATTCCCCGGACAACAGTGATATCGTAGAAATCGTCGGACTTTCAAATTGTGTAGTAAGACACCGCTGATCTCCCTCAGGCAAGAACTCGATAAATGCCTGATAATTTGAGCCATCTATTAAATCTATAATTTTTGCGGATTCCATAACCTAAACTAACGTAAAAATATAGAGAATACCCCGAATGTAAAACAAAATATAAAAAAAATAATCTGGATGTAAAAGCTGCAATTAATATCTAAAAATTCACTTTACAAGATCAAAATTTGATTGGAAATAGTACCTGTAAAATTTAGAGAAGAGCTTGCTGGCATGTGAAAAAAAGTTTAAGGAATTAGACAAAAAGCTCTTGAACTAAAGTTCGCTGGTAGTTTACTTAATATACTTATTTTTGGATGTGGAAACAAGGACTTTGACAACTCCAAATGAAATAACTGCTATCAGGGATGCAGTTAATAGAACCATTAATAAATTTCCTGCATCAGCAAATTTAAACATAAAGTAGAATAAAACAGCACTTACTACTGCTCCGATGCCCATCAAGATTATAGTCGGGCCTCCTAAAACGTTTTCAGTATCCTTACCCATCGTCCACAATTCCTTATAAATAATTACCAGTAAATTACGATTTAAGATTTAATGAAGAACCCAAAATCTAGTAAAGCACTAAACAGCGGATTACAGTTTTTAACGGAAACACCTATTTATTTAACTCGTTACAGGAACCAAGAGTGAGAACTCATGAGTAAAGGAAACCTGTACAGCTTAAGCGTAGTGAATTTTAATATTTCACACAGATTGGGGTAATTGCATATAAACTTTAGGTAATTATAGTCCTTAAATACTAAAATAAATTTACATTTTCTGACATTGAAAATTAGGTATAAGTTCTCAAAAAAGCAGAAGATCAATAACAGGATCTTATTCTAACATAATTGCATCTTTTTCCAAATAACTGGTTTATTCCGAATATTACGAGATTCCAGACATTGCAGGATCTGCTAGTGGATTTTCTAAGCGGGTAGATATATGCAAAAAGCGACTTATTCAACAAGTGTCTTGGGAAATCTGGCATCATTAAAATCAAGTATTTAGAGAAATTCAAGGCATAGGTCCACATAATATTCTCTTGCGATCTTTTTGAGCCAATCAGGCACCACACAATACCTGTCAACTATCATTTCATTAAGGTAGTAAAGAGACTCCTCTGTTCTACAGTCGCAGAGTCTTTTTATAGCAGTTCTCCTCCCCCATGCAGACCTTTCCTCGTCGAGGGCTTCAAGGTAAAGCTGGTATTCTCTACTATTATCCATTACATTATAAACATTATCAAGCGATATAATGGTTTGTATCGAATACCGGGAATTAAATTATTTTAAATTAATTCAAGGGAAAATGATTTTCTGCAGATTCTTTTAAGCAGTAGAACTAGCAAAACAATTATAATAATTTTAGTATAAGAAAGTCCGACATAAAAATAAATTATGCTAACTAATTATATGTAAAAAGAGTATCTCATTTAACTTAAAGTAGAAAAAAATAAAAAAAAGAATTCTCGTGTTTGATCGGGTGATGAGAATTCTTGCACAAGGTTGTTTGTTCGCTATTTTGAAGTATGTGAGTATTCGCCAAAGACGATATATAATTACCGGGGACGAATTTTTAATTACGGAGAGTTATTGGTTGACGTTAAAATGTTTAATGGCAACAATTTTTTCAATCGCGTTATTGATTTCCCACTGGATCAAATTATTTGGCATAAAGAGTGAAATCGAGAACTAAGCGCCAACTGCAAAATAACTCAGGTACATTTTTACATCGCACTTAACTATTTTCGTAAGCAACTACCTCGATTTTGTTCAAAAAGAATCATGTTTTACCTAAGTTGTTTCGTAACGAGCCCTAACAAAAGAATCTGCTAATAGTTTACAACTATTTTGAGACACTTCTTATTTTAGAAATAAATTGCGAAATATATTCCAATGTCTTCACTTTGAACTGATAGCTTTCACAGGGTCCAGTTTTGCCGCCTGCTGGGCTGGATAAATCCCGGCAATCAAATTCAGAAGAAATACAGCAATAATAATTACCAGAATATCCCCGGCACGGACTATAATAGGAATAGTTGTAATCCCGCCATATAGTTCCGAGGAAGCAGCTGGAAGTTCATACTGGCCTATTGCGAGGGATATTGCAATTCCTGTGAGAGTACCTACAAGGGCCCCCAGCATACCTAGAATCCCGCTTTGAAGAATGAAGATTGTTCTGATACTTGATACAGTGGCACCCATTGCTCGAAGCATGCCTATCTGGCTTGTTGCGCCAATAACCGACAGGTTCAGGGTACTGACAACCCCGAATGAGGCGATTACGACAATTAGGCCAAGGACAACATTATTGGAGGTGCTTTCGAGAGCAATGGTACGAAGGATTGCAGGATTTGTTTCTGTCCACCCCTTTGCCTTATAACCTGTTTTTTTGATCTCTGCAGCAACTTCTCTATCTCTGTTAAAATTATCAAGTCGGACAGAAATACCATTAATCACATCCGGAACATTATAGAACTCCTGCGCAGTATCCAGGGATGTATAAGTAAAGGATTCGTCCAGAGGAGAGCCTGTATGGAAGATTCCAACCACTCTCAGGGAAAGAGGATTCGAATTGGGGAAAGACACATCAACCGAATCCCCAAGACTAACCTCAAGTTTATCTGCAAGCTTTGAGCCAATTACCACAGTATTTCTGGATAACTCAAGCTCCCTGAAATCTCCTTCCACCATATCGGATTCAATAGAGCTAATTTCATTTTCCTGTAAAGGGATTACCCCTTTCAGCTCAGCGTTACGGGAATTAGTCTTAAACCTGAAGGAAGCCTTTCCTGTGAGAAATGGAGAAACTGCAGTAACACCTTCAATTTTACTGGTCTCCTCAATAATGGTTCTGTAAAGGTAAATGTAGTCCTCCCCTTCCTGAGGAGATACCGAGACATGCGGAAGTTTATTTACAGTGGTGTTATAAAGCTCTCCCGTGAAACCAACCATAAGAGCCTGGGAAACTGTGAGCACCATTACTGCCAGGGCTATAGCTCCTACAGATAGAAGTGTCTGGAACTTTCTTGCCCGAATCTGCCTGATCGCAATAAAGAGTTCATAACGCATAGGGTTAACAACCTTATATTTGAGCTCTTACAGGGTTCCTGGAATTCATTTTTCGTATCCAATCAATTCCGCATCTTCCAAACTTCATGCAAACAGGCATCCGGTTCAACTTTGCTTCCTTAAAACGAAAGAAATTGCAGCAAGCCCTGAAATTAAGGCAGCCGCCGACAAATCGGGGATTCTTTTTCCACTTGAAGTCTCTGTCCCGGAAGTAGAATTATTTACTGCGCTCACATTGGAATAAGGGTAAAGGTTGGACTCGATAATAGTTTCCCTGTGTTCGAGAACCTCCCCACTGTTGCCTAAAAGCTCTATCTCAAGTCTGTAGACACCTTTTTGAAGTCTCTGTTTCCATGCAACTTCGACGGTCTCATCATCTCCATTCAACAGCACAGGAACTTTCTCCCGGATAGAGTCCACAGGTTCGGAGGTGTTTGCCCAGGTATCGTTCTTTAGCATGTGGACAGTAAAAACCAGACTCCCTTCAAAGGGCACCTGGGATCTGCCAAAAATTGTTGCACTTGCCCCGGTCTCATCCTTGAAAATATCTGTGATTTCTGCATTGTCTCTGGCGATAAAAGGTTTAGTTGAGACAAAAAGTTCTTCTTTAGGAGAATAAACCTTTATCTTCACTCTCCCCTGATATTCCCTGTTGTTCTCAAGCAGAGTGCCCCATGATGCAGAAAAGGTTTCGGGGATACTTGTGAGGCTCACGTTATCTCTTTTCGTTGTATACACCACATTGTTGCCGTCTACGAGCATGTACTCGATATCAAAAAGCACGGCTTCGACAGGAGAGAGTACAACACTGACTCCTTCGGAGTTAGAAATAAGATCCCCAATTCGGAGCTTGGAAACGGAATGAGTACCGTAAGTGAAGTCGTATTTTGATTCGGAAAGCACCTGTCCATCCCCAATCAGGCTGGTTCGGGTGCTGTAAGCCCCCCTTTCTGCATTCCTCACATCCCAGAACCCTACTTTGGTAACCCTGGTATTTGCAGGAAGGTTATCAACTGGAAAAACCTGCCTGGCAAGGACTTCTTCATCATTTCCTACAGACCTGACCAGAATAACCTCAAGGGTCAGGTGTTCATAAGGTCTGTCCGAATAAAGAGTCACGTCGAAAGATTCAAGATCGCTATAAAGTTCGGCTATGCGGGCTGCGCTCGCGTCTCCAGAAGGAGAGTTATTTGCAGCAGAGGCAGGAAGGACCAATATAAGAAAAAAAATAAGTACGAAAAGAGTGGTTTTCATTGTTTTTCCCCGGTTAGATGTCAAAAAGATTGTTTTGATCTTATTTAAAAGAGATGCAGTGGACTAAAGCTGGAGTTATTCCTAATGTAAGAGGAGAAATGAAGAAAGGAAAGAAATGAAGAAAGGAAAGAAATGAAGAAGGAAAGAAATGAAGAAAGGAAAGAAATGAAGAAAGGAAAGAAATGAAGAAGGAAAGAAATAAAGAAAATAAGATAAGAACCAAGGTTAAAGTCGAGTAAAACCTGATAAGAACCATAAATAAAAAAATAAAAATTAAAGAATAAAAAGTCTCAAAAGTAGATATTTCCTTAAAGTAAATAAACAAAACCTTACGTGAATCCGAAAGTATTTATTCTTTCGTTGAAGTATAAGAGGATAAATATTAAGAATGAACAAGTTTACTTGATTTATATCTACGTGAAAAATTTCATGGTCAATTTTTTGAAATTATATAAATAATAAGTGCTCGAGCAGAAGGTGTGGTAAAAATGGAAAAGAAAAGCATCTTGATCCTGGGAACCGCCTCCCATGTTGGGAAAAGTTCAGTAGTGACTGCAATATGCAGGATCCTGTCAAGAAACTACAGGGTTGCCCCCTTCAAGGCTCAAAATATGAGCCTGAACTCCTGGATTACGAGGGATGGAAAGGAAATTGGAATTGCCCAGGCAATCCAGGCAAAAGCCGCAGGTGCCGAGCCCACTGCTGATATGAATCCTGTTCTTCTGAAACCCAAAGGAGATTGTGTTTCCCAGGTGATTGTTTTAGGGGAACCTTATGCCGACAAGAGCGCAGGCCAATACTACGATTCCATCGCAGAGATGAATGCAGTCCTTGAAGGAGCGCTGGAAAGGCTTTGTAAAGAGTATGACATTATTGTTATGGAAGGAGCAGGAGGGGCTGCCGAGATTAATCTCTACGAAAGAGATATTGTAAATGTCGGCACTGCGAGGCTTACGCAGGCTCCAATAATCCTTGTTGGGGACATCGAAAGGGGAGGCGTTTTTGCAAGCCTTTACGGCACAATTGAGCTTCTGCCCGACGACGTGCGGAAAAACGTTAAAGGGCTAATCATCAATAAATTCAGGGGCGACCTGGAAATCCTGAAGCCAGGCCTGAAACAGCTTGAAGAATTAACTGGAATTGCAGTTCTTGGGGTTCTTCCTTATTTCAAGCTCCATATTCCCTCAGAAGATTCGGTCTCGCTTGGGGATAAAGAAGATACGAAAAACGAGAAGGAGATAGAGATCGCAGTCATCCGCCTGCCAAGAATCTCAAACTTCACGGACTTCGAACCCCTGGAAGGACTTGCCCGAATTCGATATGTGGATCTTGACGAAGAACTCGGGACGCCGGATGCAATCATGATCCCGGGCACAAAAAATACGGTTAATGACCTGCTCGACTTAAAGGCAAGCGGTATGGCCGAGAAAATCCAGGCTTTTAAAGGAAAAATTCCTATTTTCGGAATTTGCGGCGGCTACCAGATGCTGGGCAAAACAATTTTTGATTCTGGAGTTGAAAACGGGGTCGAAGCAGAATTCGAAGGTCTTGGGCTTCTGGATGTAGGGACAAAGTTCGGAGCATACGAAAAGAAAACGATTCAGATCACGAAAAAAGTAAACGCCTACGGCCCGATCCTTGCTCCCATAGATGGGGAGGAAATAAAAGGATATGAAATCCATATGGGTATCACCGATTCCTGCCGCAACGTATTCGGGGACGATGGCTCAATTGATGGGGAAGGCCTGGTAATTGGCACGTACCTGCATGGGCTTTTTGATAACAAGAATATAAGAGATGCTCTTATGCAGTACCTCTACAAGAAAAAAGGGCTTGAGTTCAGGCCTGAAGATGTTATGACCGAAAATGATGCTTATGAAGAGCTCGCAAATGTGGTTGAGCGAAATCTGGATATGAAGAAAATATACGAGATAATAGGGATCTGAAAAAATCCTATAATCTAAATTTTATTCTTATATAATCTGGAATTTCAAAAATTCCTTATCTTTTTTACGGGGCGTATTGTTTACTGCCCCCTTTTTTGAGAATCCCCATAGCTTTCAATGGATTGAGATTGGGCGATATGAAGACAAGAATAATAACAGAGTTTTTTTAATTTTTTCTGAGAATGTGGTTGCTGTTTTTCACCAGATCTACTGAGAATTGTGACCATGGAAAAATGTTTTTTCTGTCTAATTCCGAATCCTCTCGTTTGAAAAACCAATTCCTCAAGGAACTTATTCGCAGATGCGTGAACTTTAATTCCATGAAGGCACAAATATTGATCTCACAAAGTACAGGTAACAATTTAGCATAGATATTATTAGGCTCTTCGTCATTCTCTATGGATAAGATGATTTTCAATTCAAGACAGCGTTGGAGTTTATGAGGATATCCACACAAAACAAAGAAGAGCCGATAACTTTGTGTTAATCCTAAAATTCTATCCATTTTATAATACCTGGGGGTAATTGATTGAACGAAGGCAATGTGGTTGATATTGAGGACTCGACCTGGGGACAGCTGGTAGAAGAATCTTCAAAGCCAGTTATTGTAATGTTTTACAGCCCAGCATGTCCTTTTTGCAAAGCTATGGAACCCTATTTTGTGAACTATGCACAGGAGTTCAAAAGTTCAGCAGTCTTTGCCCGCATGAATATTGTAACAAATCCCTGGACTGCAGAAAGATACGGAATTCAGGGCACGCCCACGTTCAAGTTTTTCTGTCACGGAAGACCTGTATGGGAACAGGTAGGTCAGATCTATCCTTCCATATTGAAAACTGCGGTTGAGAACATGGTCAATTATGGAGAAGATTGTATACGAAAAAGCACCCCAATCGGGCAGGATATCACAGGGTACGTTTGACCTTCAGATGAGCGGCTCTGATATCTTTTTTACTTATTTTCCTTTACTTCTTTTCCTTTTTCCTTCTTTCATTTTTCCTTCTTTCATTTTTCCTTCTTTCATTTTTCCTTCTTTCATTTTTCCTTCTTTCATTTTTCCTTATTTTCCTTATATATTTCCTTTCTAACAAGCCCGAATTCATCAAAAGTGGCCTGAGTTGCAGTCAGGATGCTAAGGGTCGTACTCAGTGTTGTGGATACATAAATAGTAATCATTATGGATATCTGGTATTTTATTGCAAGAAGAGGACTTGCACCTCCGAGGATTTGCCCTGTCATCATTCCAGGCAAAAAGACAAGTCCTGCAGTTGCAATGTTTGCAAGAGTAGGCCGGAGCGCTGAACGAAGACTTTTGCGAATATAGGGCAGGAGGGCTTCGTACCTGCTTGCCCCCAGGGAGAGATTGTAAAGGTACCTGTTTTCGTTTCTCCGGATATCCTCATAAAATTCCCCTATGCCCACGACATTGCCGCTAAGCGAGTTCCCAAGAATCATTCCCCCTATAGGAATCAGGTATCGGGCTTCCAGAAGGTTTCCAAGGTCAAGCACGAACTCGTTGAAGTAAAGGAGCACGCTTAAATTTGCCGCCGTAAAGGAAAGAATCACCGGAAGAAACAGTTTTTCCATTTTAAGGTCGACATTGCGTATAGTTGTGTAGCTTGCTACAGTAACCATTCCCAGTAGCCATGCCAGATTCAAGACCCTGTTGTTCAGTTCAAAGATAAAAGTTAAAAACACGCCTACAAGAAAAAGCTGGACTGTCATGCGCGAAACCGAGTTTATGGTTTTCCCGACGACGTTCAGTTTCACTCTGTAACTGATTACCAGAGGTACCGCAAGAAGTAAAAAGCATAATATCAGGGAAGGTATCGATATATCCGGGCTTGCCATTTATTATTTCCTTTCCTAATTCTTCATTCTCTTTATTTACTGCTGTTTTTAGCTGAATTCGTCTTTTCCAATCTCTACAATCTCTACTTCGTCTCTCTCCCACTCTTTATCATGCGAAATTACAAAAAGGGTCCAATCTTCGTGTTTAAGAAAATGGTCAACAACCCTTTTTTTAAGCTCGGAATCAAGGGCCGATGTTGCTTCATCAAGCAGAAAAATATCTCTTCCAAGCATCAGGGCTATCAGGATTCCTATTCTTTGCTTTTCCCCTCCTGATAAGTTTTCAAAATTTTTACCAAGTGTGTCTTTTTCGAGTTCAAATTCCTTCATCAGCGTATTTAACTTTTCTGGGCTCCTCTTTTCCCTGTTCGGAAGGTAAGTAAAAATCTCATCAAGCAGGTCCTTTACGGACCCCTGCCCAAGATCCGTATCCTGAGACACATAACTGACCTCTTTTCGGATTTCCCAGGCTACCTGAGAGTTTACAGGTTTTCCCCTGTAATAGAGCAAGCCTTCGGAGGGTTTTTCAAACCCCAGGAGCATTTTGAATAAAGTGGATTTTCCGGTTCCTGATTTTCCCCTGAGAAGGATTTTCCCCCCTCTCAAAATACGGATTGAGAAATCTGAAATTACTTTTTTGCTGCCGAAAAACTTGCCTATGTTTTCATATTTTATTATTTCTTCCTGCATTTTGTGTCCCGAATCTTTTCGCTATTTACTTTTTCACTATTTGTTACCTTTCTCCTCAAGGTTTTCAATTTTCTGTTTTCTCAGGGTTCGGATTTCTGGTCGTGTCCACGAGTTACTGAAAACCATGAGCAAAAGAATCTCTCCCCATTTTCCTCAAATGCAAGAGAGGTGCTCGTTTTTTCAGAATTGATCAATAACTCAAGGACACGACCGGATTTCTATTTTTTATTTTTCTGAAATTTTCCTGAAGAGAAGGTTTTTATCTGTAGAGACATGTTCCACATAAACCGTTCAATATAGTTACTCTGCGTAAGAAAGCTATTTCAATCAAGACTCTAAATCGAAATAATGATGAAATACATTGCTTTTTCAGGAATTTAAGAATATAATAATCCTGAAACACAGATTCAGGATAAATACACTTACATTAAAACATCTTACTTCAAAAATAATATCAATACATCTTACTTCAAAAGTAATTACTTCGTACAAGCTTACATCCGATTCGTAAAGCTTACGTCTTAGTATTCTGTAATTAATATTCTTGTAATTAATCTTGTAATTAATATTCTTGTAATTAATCTTGTAATCTCGAGGGAATAAAATGGATTTTCAAGCTTCTGCTAAAAAACTTACAACTCCAGTCAAAAGTGCAAAAATCGTCCCGAATATGACTGTAGACGAGCTTGTGGCGGAATACGGTGGCTGTGCCTTTGGAGCAGGCAGGCTGGCTGAGGCTGTAGACATATATTACGAGATGTTGGCTTCTGAAAAAACTACGACATTTTTCGGGCTTGCAGGTGCCATGACTCCTGCGGGCATGAGAACGATCATTGCAGACCTTATCCGGGACGGACATATCGATGTCCTTGTCACTACCGGAGCGAATATGGTGCATGACACGGTTGAAGCTCTGGGTCTTCATCACTATAAGGGTACAGACTGTGCAAACGATATCCAGTTAAGGAATGAGTGTATAGACAGGATTTACGATGTCTATCTTCCTGACCAGCACTTTACCGACCTTGAAGAGTTTCTACAGGGTGTTTATGCCGGGCTTCCACAAGAAAAGCTCTCTATCCGGCAGGTCCTTACCGAAATCGGGAAAAATCTTGACGACGACTCTTCTATTCTGAAAACTGCGGCAGAAATGGGTGTACCTGTCTACTGCCCAGCTCTGCAGGACTCTGTTATAGGGCTTCAAGCCTGGCTGTACAAGGAAGGAAATCCTCTGCATGTAGATGCCTTTGCTGATATGCATGAGTTCATGGAAATTTGCTATGAGGCTGAAAGTGCAGGTGCCATGCTGCTTGGGGGTGGAGTTCCCAAAAACTATATTCTCCAGTCCATGCTTGTGACTCCAAAGTCCTTTGACTACGCAATCCAGCTCACAATGGACCACCCGGAAACAGGCGGCTTGAGCGGGGCAACTCTTGATGAAGCCCAGTCATGGGGAAAGGTAGGCGAAAACGCAAAGTCAATAACTGTATACGCAGATGCAACTATAACTCTCCCGCTCATAGTCGCAGCTGTGCGGACTCGCCTTTCAAAGAGGTGATTTTATGGAAAAGAATACATGTCTAATTCTTGCCCTGGACGTGACCGACAGGGAAGAAGCGCTGAGAATTGCAGAAGATGTCCTGGAATTTGTGGATGCTATAAAGGTAGGCTACCCTCTCATACTTGCTGCAGGGCTTGAGATTATCGGGGAACTTGCTGAATTTGCCCCTATAATAGCCGATCTCAAGGTTGCGGATATACCAAACACCAACCGCCTTATCTGTGAACAAGTCTTTGAAGCAGGAGCAGATTCAGTCATTGTACAGGGCTTTACCGGAAGAGATAGCCTTGATGCCTGCCTTGAAGTAGCTTCCGGGTACAGGAAAGATGTGTTTGTTGTTAGCGAAATGAGCCATCCGGGTGGAGCTGAATTCCTTCAGCCTGTTGCAGAAGCGATCGCAAAGATGGCAGCTGAAGCAGGAGCTTTCGGGCTTGTTGCCCCTGCCACCAGGCCGGAAAGGGTAAAAAAGATAAGAAATATCATCGGAGACGAACTTGCCATTATCTCCCCTGGAGTAGGCGCTCAGGGAGGAAAAGCCTCGGACGTGATTACAGCAGGCGCAGACTGGGTGATTGTAGGGAGAAGCATATATAATGCAGAATCACCAAAAGAAGTTGCTCGCGAGGTTGCTGAGGAAATTGAGGCCGAGCTCAGAAGAGAAAGCTGAAGAATATTTTTCTGAAATGTATTTCTTATATTAACCTGTATATTCTCTGAACATCGACCGGTGCCTATGATGAAAAATTTAGCTGATTCTATGATGAGCCCTATGAGTTCTGAGGCACCAAAATTGAATGCTAGCGTTAATCTCAGAGAACCAATAACTTAGTACCCACCGCGAAATAACATAGGTATCTTTTTAGATTGTACTCACCAATTTTCACAAGCAGACAATCACTTTAATCCCAAACTAAGAGACTTTTTATTATTTAGGAATGATGAAACTATAATTTCAAATATTTCTCTGTTACCTATATTTCTTTGAGGGTTATTTGGGGAAATAGAATTATAGAGCAATTCCCAAAGTGAAAAATTGAAGTTGTTTTATAACCCTTCCTTAGCATATACCAAGTGATTATCTTTTTCATTGGAAATGCGATAAACATTCTCGCAAGACATGTGAGATATACAATTTTTGGATTCTGTTTTTGCTTGGAGGATCTGGGAAAGCCATGAAACTTTTCAAGCATCCTGTGAATTTCTTTGCTTTCCATAAGCTTGGCTTTCCAGATACATGGTTACAGCATCCCATAATTTTAACCAAACATTTTCAAGGCTGAAAGCCCTATTTTAGAGCTTGTTTTCGATAAAGGAACGAAACAAACATCATCCGCATTAATTCTTTGATTTTGATGCATAAATTGTGTTTCCATATCTTCCGATGTTGATCCTGTTTCCGTTGGGTTTCGGTTCTTTAGAATAATCAGAGGAACGATAGCCAGTGTCAATACAGGGAGAACTCACTTTATCTTTAACCCATGTTTTTCCATTCCAGCGACCTGTGACCGATTGCAGGTGATAATCATGATTTTTCTGGTTTGCAAAGAGAGGGTTCACATAGATATCAGTTGTTGATGCGCAGTTTTTATATTTACCTGCCAAGTTGTTGTAAAGGCAATTGTTTTCCAGCACAAGGGTATGTGTTGCAGGAAGGTAATTGGCAGCTCCATACCCTATCCCGCTAGAATCTTTTTTGTGCTTCTGAGTGTTTACGATTATATTGTTGCGGACAATGGTTTTGCATTTTTTACCTTTCGGTGAATAACCTGATGGAAAACCACCCATTGGATACATGATGGCAACAGCAGCGTGGTATGCGCCGTCAAATACATTATTTTCGATGAGAGTGTCATGGAATCCACTCGCTACAATCCCCCCTGCCCAGTCAATGCCCATATTTGTGCCTGTACCGTAGAAGGTATTGTGATAAATATGGACATTTTTTCCCTGATCTTGGGTAGCAGAAGAAGTATCATAATTAAAAATCCAGATTCCAGGCCCATAAGTATTGTCGAACGTATTATCGTAAATATCAATATTATCCATAATGCCCGCACTCTTTTCGATCTGAATGCCCGGACCGCCTGTACACCCACTGTAGAAAGCGTCGATTACGTTATCGTGCAGTTTTACTTTATTAGAGTTCCATATTCTAAGAGCGCTGTTGGTCCTGCAGGTTATGCGGTTGTTCCAGGCTTCTACGTTCTCACACTCACCTGTAAACAAGCCGTCGTGCCCGAGCTTAGATATTTTATTATTGTAAAACTGAATATTTTTACCGTATCTTATTCTAAGCCCATCTCCTTGCCCATCGTGCATATACATATTGTATACTTTTACGTTGTTACAGTGAGTGAAGTACATTATATTATAGTACCCTTTACCGAAAGAAATTTCGGTGTTACCAGCATAGTTTACATTGACCTCGAAGCCCCTTATTACAATATTATTATTTCCCAAACTGCTCATCTGCTGGATAAGGGGTTTCATCGTAGGCCACCCTGCGTGATTAGTAAGTTTGATCACGGCAGTGGAGTCTCCTTCAAGAATTGTGTTACTGCCAATTAGGAGAGTATCGTCAATAACGTATGTAAACGGACCTTTTAGATGGACAGTTGTGTACCCGGATTTAGAGTTTTCTGCCACGAACTTTAGAGCCTGGTTAATCTGGACATGGTCGTCTTTTCCATCGCATTTAAAGTCTCCACCACTGCCTCCTGAAACATAAATTATTGGCGCTGGACTCCGGCATAAAGCAGTAGGAACACTTGCAAGGACAAGGCAACTAACCAGAAAAAGAATCACTAATTCTCGTCTTGGCACCGATATAATAGGAGAGAGATCTGAATAAAATTTATGAGTACTTTCATTAGGTAAAGATTTATGTGATGACGTATCTATACCCCCATAAAACTTATTACTGTATACCAAAATTATTTAATAAATAAATTAGTCTGTTTCCGACATTTCGGACAAGATTTTGGAAATAGAACCCACTCTCTTAATTCCAAGACTATAGAAAAAGTTTTAATGAAGTGCTCGTGTTACATGATATTGAATCAAAAAGATTATTTAAATACGAGATTAAGAATAAATGTTCATTTTTTCAGGCTAATTCCCCCAATTCACATGAATTACCCCATGAAAACAAAGGAATTAATTAAGTTTCATACTCTAATTAAATTTCTATAGTCAGTATGTAATTTAGATCATTATATTATAAAAGTATATACGTAACAACTGTTAAACTTGTTATTGCATCTTTAAAAAAATTATTTATACTTACTAGATATGAGGAAAGCAACTAAATAAATGAGAAAAGACGGAGTTGCAAAATTACAGTTTTTTTCCGCGCTTTCCGCGCTTTCAGCGGTTCAACTTTACATTAAGATGAGTGGCGAAATTTTGGTACTTGATGATAAATTTATCTGCCAGTTTGTTAAGTGCTGATTTTTACTGTAAGCAATATAAGTGTGGAACTTAGAAAGACTTGGGATACAGCGATAAACTCAAGGAGACAGTCATTAGGATTTTATTGGAAAGGGCATCTACATAATTATTAAAAAGAAGTTATTCCAAGTCGTTTTTAAGTCCTCTTGAGCGAAGCGAAAAGGACAGCGCACTGCAGAGCCGCAACTCTGCCGAAAAGGACCTCGTGCTGTTGCACTTGCAGTGCAACTAAAAGAAAAATCATAGATTTTTCTGGTCCCGAAGCGAAACTCGGGGAGCGAAACTCGGGAGAAGAAACTAACCCTTAAGACTGTAAGTGAGAGAGCTTGCTTTTAGTCTGCATTTGATTTGTTGAGTTTGTTGAAGATGTATCTAATACCGAATGCTATAGCTACTAGTGCAGCTATTGTAGCGGCTGAAGCGATTAAGGATTTGCTGAATGCTGTTTTTAGATCATCGCCGTTAAGTCCAAAATATAGTATGAACGGTAAACTAGTTATGGGCCATATTAGCATGGCTGTTTTAAGAATGTTCCATCCTACTGTAGAATTGTCCTTGTTTATACTCAATTTCCTACGTGCTCCTTTCATATTTTGATGGTGTTATTAGCTGAGTAGGCTTTAATGTGTGATTAATTTTTAGTTTTACTTATTGTATTGGATTGGTTGGATTGGGTCTTTTTCTTAGGAATGATCTATCTATAATGATTCTGTTTTCTCTGAGGATATCCTTTTTTCCAGGGTCTCCGGACATACCTGAGAAGTAATCAAATAGTGGAATACGTCAAAAACATGGACACGATAGAAGGCATTCAAACAATAACTTGCTTTACTGCAATTTAAACTGGAAAATACTGTAGGACTTACGCAGTTGAATGAAAAACCAATAGCATGAAACCTTCAACTGTCTAAAATACAAATTTGACCACACCGTCTATTGCACTTTATTTTATACTTCAAGTGCGTAAGTCCTATACTGTTTTTGTGGCTGCATCATGCTTATCAAGTGATCTCCCCCTTCGAAATCTGCTTTAAAGACATATCCCAATAGGACTCACGCGGTTGAACCGAGAAATCAAAGTATAAACCCTCAACTATCTAAAACATAAATATTAGCTCAAGGTCTATTATACGTGGTTTTGTACTTAAGTGCGTAAGTCCGAATTTTATTCAATATCTACAGGGTATGTGATAAGTTAAATAAAGGAAGTCAAAGAAGCAGAGCATTTTGGGATACACAAAGGAACTGCTTGAATTTGGAGGTAAGAATGATAAAGGGAATTAATGTCGCTCATTTGAAAGAGAAGCTTGTAGGTGACGCTGAGGCCAGATATATTGTCGTCGCGCAGAAAGCTCCGAATTATGTAAAATTTGATCAGACACAAGATTGTCAAACCCTAGCACCATCAGCTAAACTTACGCAGGATTTCAAGTTAGGCAATATTACAAGGGATGAGTATAAGAGAAAATATACAAAAGAGTTGGAATTACCAGTCGCACAAGAATTAATGCGATACCTTCAAAACGAAGCAAGAAATACAGACATCTTTATGGTATGTGATTTCGATGAAAGATTTATTTTGCTCAACACAATCCATCATTTAAAATGAAGTTCTCTTTATCCTTGTCCTTTATGGAATGGTATAATTACGGTAAAAAGAACATGTTTTATAGTATCCGAATGTTATAATAATAAAGAAGTTATAACAGTTATGGAATAAGTTGAATTATTAAAAATACCGGAAATAAAGCCTCTTAAAGTTAAAGGAGTTAAATAAGTATCCAGATTTGAGATTCCAGAGGTTAATAAGATCAAATTAACAGAAGAGCAAATTAAGAGGCATAATGGAGGTTAAAATGTTACTGGAAACTGACTTTGCACATTTGAAAGAAAATATCAGCAAAAATACAGAGGCCCGATTTTATGTTATAATGCAACATCCCCCAAAATATGTGCGTTTTAATCAGATTCAGGAATGTCGCATCTTATCTCCATCTGATGAATTACTACAAAAATATAAGTTCGGTAGTGTAACATGGGATGGGTTCAAAAAGAAATATCTCAACGACTTAAAAAATCCTATTGCACGCGCACGAATTAAATTTATTGCACAGGAAAGCAAGGTACATGATGTATACCTTGTATCAGACTGTGATTCAGAAGACTATTGTTACCGCATCCTTTTGCAAGACGCGATCGAGAATTTTAAGTGAAGTATGCTTCCTCGTGAGAGGACTTGACTTTGGCACTTGACGCGTTTAGTATCAAAGTCAGGCGACTCCAATTTTCATTTAAAATTTTTACAAAAAAAAATTTAACGAATTGCATTTTTAACTCTTGTGAAAATAAATATTGCTGCTAAAAATGCTGTTGGTGGTATTAAGCTTATTAAGGTGGTTGTGTAGTCTATTGTTATTATTTTCATTGGGTTTTTATCGATAAATACAAAAAAGTAACTGATAAAGTAAATGAGTACTGTTGATGCTATTAAGACTATTATGTCAATTTCGTTGTCTTTTTTTTGCAATGTTGACATGTTTCTAGTTATTCAATTATTGTTTATATATGCTTGTACAGACAAGATACAATAATATCTCTCTAATACTATAATATATTTCTATACTATTTCAGAAAAGTGTATTATTTGTATTATTTTTTACTTCAAAACAACCGGATGCTTATGGAAAAACAGCTTATTATGTTATATTATCAGAAATAAGAGAATAATAAAATATCGATACCTTTAGACTACTTTTTATAATATACAATAATGGAGTGATAAAATGATTAAAGAAACTGATTTCAAGAGTATGAAAAAAAGGCTATTAGAAGATGCTTCTGCGCATTTTTATATTATACAGAATAACCCTCCAAAATACTTAAATTTTAGTCATATACACCCTTGTATTTCCTTAGCTCCTTCTGTTCCATTGGCACGAGAGTACAGATTAGGTAATATAACAGAAGAAGAATATAAAGAAAAATATACAAAAGAACTGGAACGCCCACTTGTGCAGGAATTAAAGACCTGGATTCAAAATGAGGCACAACATTCTGATGTCTATATTGTTTCTGAGTCTGCTGATCGATTTTTATTAATAGATGTCTTGAAAAACTAGAGGAAATGTATTGTAATCGATTTCTATTAATAGACATATATGGGAATTGATTATCGGCTAGTAGCTGGAGGGATTATCGAGCACCTTTTATTTTATTCGATAAAATAGCCTATTTGAGATAAGCACGTACAGAGGCGAGTTATTCAATAAATAGGCACTTGTATAGTTGCAAAGTCGGAATCGACCAAATTATTTTTTTACAAATTTTTATATAAATTTATAGGGATAAATTCATATAAATATAATAAGAGATCACTAGAAGGAGTGTTGCATAACCATTTTCTTTCCTCCTATGTGCGATGCTCCTAGATTTTGTTGTCCTTTATCCAAATAGTTTACCGATTTGAAGGCGATTTAAGACGTTTGTTTTTTCTTTACTAAGTAGAGTGGGACAAATTGAGAATAAAAGGAAATGAGTAAAATGATTCATAACATATCCGGTAAAACATCTGATTGCTTGCAATAGTCACAATTACATTTAGTCCATGTCTCCGGTTTAAACATCCTCACAATATGTAAGTTCATTTCAGCCACTCTTATAATTTCCTCCAAGATCTTTTCTTTTTGCAACATTATCTCTGCGCACGTTGGGCTTTTCATTCTCTCGCCTTGGAATTCCACATATTCCAAGGCCAATGTTACTAATGCATGTACCACTTCATCGCCATCCAAAAACCAATCATCATAATAATTGGCCCCATAAACGGAACCTCACCGGTTACTTTGGCTATCCCTTCACGTGTATTTATACGTTGTTTTTTTATCTATTTCTCTCTGTAGTCTCGCCTTTAATCCCATGTAAGTAGGAGCACGCGTGATTGAGTGTAGCAGAAAAAAAGTCAGGAATAAAGGTGGCTGAATGATTATATTATCTGTAAAGATAACCCTGAAAATATTGTTTATATAATCCAAAAACTTGAAACTACAATAAAAGAAAAGGATAGTAAAATTGCTAAACTAGAAAATAGAATTTTCAAAGTCAAAGGAGTTCAAAAGAATTAAAAATTCAATTGCCTGAGAAGTATGGTAGAAGTACGGTAGAAGTATGGTAGAAGTATGGTAGAAGTATGGTAGAAGTATGGTAGAAGTATGGTAGAAGTATGTAGAAGTATGTAGAAGTATGGTAGAAGTATGGTAGAAGTATGGTATTACACCGGAGCAATTAGAGAGGTATAATGGATGATTCCGGAAATATGCTTTAAACATAAAAGCTTATCGACGTTTCTGCCGCAAAATTCTATGTTCGGTATTTTTGAATTCATATTTTGTAACTATTCAGATAGCCTTTCAAAGGCTACAATTTTTCCTCGTTTCGAGGAAAAATTGCATATAAATTGAATCCTATTTGTTTCGTTATTATGCTTACACGTGAAGAGATTTTTGTTATCTATGAAGCTGGTCCTGAAGCTGTAATTTCTGTA
>MCHG01000156.1_pt1 | contig 34185 bp, 31 predicted proteins | sample 787351 | NCBI WGS metagenome assembly MCHG01 (sample SAMN05430296, study PRJNA330682) | permafrost metagenome | biome: Cold desert; feature: permafrost; material: soil; isolation source: enrichment culture inoculated with soil incubated with H2/CO2 at 20 degrees... ... | reverse complement strand
CATTACATTTTGTTTCATTTGTTACATTTTCTTTTTGCTTGGGTTGTGTGCACTATTCTATTTTCAAATACCTCTTTTAAGATATAAAATATTTCTCATTTCTTGTATGGCTTACTTAAAGCCGGAAGGTTATTGTATTACATCCTGAATTGTTTTGTCAACAATATTTTATGTTTTTTTATCTTTTCCCCTATATTTTATGTCTTATCGACAATTTAGGAGCGGATTTATTATTATAGACTCATTTATGTACTATGTCAATAGTTTTAAAATAGTAATACTATATATGTAAATTTTACACAAAGTGAGTGGAGTAAGTAGTCATTCTGCCTGCTTTACACGATTATTATGTATGAATCGCAGCAGACTGATATATTTTCGATTATTCTCATTAGGATGTGGGCAAATAGAGTGGGAGTTGTCCTCGTTATCTGTTCAAAGTTTTATACTTTAGGATTGGGTAATCTCGCCGAAATCGGCATGTATAACTTTCAATAAATCCTCTACGAGCAAAGTCATTTGCAATCCCACTTTACCTGCACTCACTGTTATTTTATCTAAATTAATTGCTTCGTTTGCTATTACTGTCTGATATGCTTTCTTCATCCCTATTGGGGAGCAGCCTCCTTTAATATATCCAGTCAAATTTGTGATATCCTTTGAAGGAATCATTTCGACTCGCTTTGATTCAAAATGAGTTGCTACTTTTTTAAGATCCAATTCATGGTTTACTGGAATAACGCAAATATAGTATTCTTTATTGGCACTTTGTAAAACCAAAGTTTTGTATACTTTCTCTGGTCTCATTCCCACTTGCAATGCAACAGAAACACCATCTAGAAAACCATCAGGTGCCTCATAAGTTCTCGTTTCGTAGCCAATACCTTGTTTATCCAATATTCTAAGAGCGTTCGTCTTTGTAATTTTCTGTCTAGCCATTTCACCCTCCTAAGTGCCCATAAAATTCCTATATCCATTCAAACAACTTCGAAATTCATTACTTGGATAAAGGAAGCTCCACCTGTATATCAAGCTCATTTTTCTGAAAACTTGCCGTGGCAACTCCTCCCATTTGCTCAGCCAACAGCTTCACGATAGACAGACCAAGACCTGTGGTTTTTCTTCTTGCACGGTCTCCTGTATAGAAGCGGTCAAACATACGCTTCACATCAATTTCAGCGACGTCTTTTACCGGGTTTTTAAATGATATGACAGCATTTTCGAAAGAATAAAGTACAACCACGACATCCCCAGCAGAGTGATCTAAACAATTACGAATTAAATTTTGAATGATACGCACTATCATTTCCTGATCTGCTAGGGCAAATACTGGTGGTGACTGTTTAAAATGCACCATAATACCCCGTTCCTCAAAAGAGGATACAAAGTTGGCAAGACACTCTGTTACAAGATTTGTAAGATTAACACTATTCAAGTTAAGTTTCAATTCTGCATTTACAAGATAAGAAAATTCAAAAAAATGTTCAATTAAACGTCCCAATTCTTCGGCATATTTTTGAGCAATGTTAAGTTTTTTCTGTTGGTCAACCATCAATTCGCCTTTTCCCATAAGTTGCTGAGGTCAATTTCTGTATCACCTAGAGTTATTCGCTTTGCGTCATCATCAAGCACCATATCTTTATGCCGAAACACCTTTTCAGCCTTTCCCTGCTTATGGGAGCGACGTAGATTTGATTCCACCCTTGCAACGGCTTCGTCTAGATTAAAAGGCTTTGTTATATAATCATCAGCACCCATTTTCAAGAGGTCGATTTTTGTGCCAATCATGTCCTTCGCAGAAATAATAATGATAGGAACATCGGAAAATCCCCGCACTTCTTTCAGTATTTGATCTCCGCTTTTATACGGCAACATAATATGCAGGAGAATCAGGTCGTATTCCTGTGCCTTGATTTCTTTAAGTCCCTCCGTACCAGTATATGCTGAACAGACCTTATAACCCTCATCCACCAACACCTCTGCAAGCATTGTATTTACATCTTTGTTGTCTTCAATAATTAAGATTTTGTCCATATTTATTCACCGCCTTGTATACGAGGGAATTTATATAACAATGGATATTATATAAATATAACATTATTCTCTAATTATAACAGATCAGTACAAAACTTCTATGCTATTTTAAGCTTTTAGCAATCCTAGATGAGTACTATATCTCTAAATCATTGTTATATCGTTATCACTTCATCAAACATCAGAGTGAGTAGCTTTCTTTTCTTCCTTGTTTTCTAACTTGTTGGATTATTATTCTTTTGCTTATTGTTATAGGTCAGTGTTTCTAGATAAATTATCTATCCACTTTTAGCTAGTCAATATTATATTATTAACTAGCTATTAAATCTTTGGGTCAAAAACAACTGTCCCCGATGAGTCTCCTAATCTAGTACGTCCCGCCTGATGTAAACGTGCCATCTCCCTTTAGATAGCAGTCAAAAAAATCAAGAGAAATTTTATTTATTGTTTTTAGGCAGTATTCGGTACTAGTCGTTGATTTAAATCCGTTAAATATTCGCGTCAGAAACGGGCTTGTAAGTGCAAAATCAGTTAGGGTTAAATGCCCGACTCCACTGATGTAGACATTAAATGCTGTTGCATTGGTATTGGAAAGCAGGGCATAATTTTCTGCGTATTGGGGGCGTTTGCCAAGAATGCTCCATGTACTATCCGAATACACGTTTAGCATAGGCTTAGGATAAATTTTATCTTCGAAGACGAACTCGCCATTCTCAACTCCCTTAATATCGTATATGAATGGGGATTCCAGTGCAATAACCGCACTTACATCATCTCTCAGTCTACCTATGCCAAGTGCTGCCGAGCCCCCGAGAGAATGGCCCATAACGCCGATTTTTGTTGTGTCCACAAGTTTGTAACCCTTATCTGCATCATTGTTTTCTGCTTGGGCAAGTATATAATCTATCACAAAATTAATATCACCCGTACGTATCTTCATCCACTTTTGATAATATTTATAGCTTTTCTGCCTATCAGCTCGTGGGTTTTCCTTTTTAAATTCATGCATATAGCCACTATCCATAGATATCGTATGTCCGCCCTCGTCGGTAGTGGAAAAGCATTGGTATGTATGGTCGATTGAGCAAACAACATAACCATGACTTGCCAGCTCATTATAAAGGGATTCATTACTTGATTTAACTCCAAAACCCCCATGTGAAAAGACGATGAGAGGATATGTTTTGTCTGTATTTTCGGGATACCACATTTGAACGTTCAACTTTCTATGTTCCCCTGTATCGGTATAGGTTTCAACACGTTTCGTATCCGTGTATGTGTAGGTTGCCGTTGAAACCTGGTACTTACCTGTCGGCTCTGTGGACTTATGCTGGGGAAATATGATTGCCGGCAGGGTAAACGTAAAGATAAGTACCGTCATTCCTATTGCTTTTAAAGCTACACGCACTGTTTTATACGCTCTTTTTTCTTCCTTCTTGCGAATTAAGACGACTGCTGCGATTACTGCCAGCAAAAGCAGCAATGCGGCTAGCGCATAATAACGAAAGCTCCAATCAATTATCGAAAGAACGGTAAACAGCGCAAAAATTACAAACGCTGTAATTCTGACCATGCTCCTTACTTTTTGTTGATTAGATTTCGTAGTAATGCAGAAAACAGCTAATGCGACTTCAACAACAACCGCCGTTAAAAATATGAACGTACCCATTTATTCACTTCCTCTTTGTTTTTTTTGAGTATATCTAAATAGTGTTTTGTGAACTTTCTGAAATATTCTTCAGGAATGAATATAAAAAACATATACAAATAAATGCAAATATACAACAACCGATAATCATGGATATATTAGTAGAAGAGGTCTTTTGCATTGTAACAACCGTTAAACAGATGATATTCACATTGGTTAAAATAGCAAAAACTATCATCATTGGTGCAAGAATATATCCCAGTGTTTTCTTTTTAATCACCATGACAGAAGAAATAAACATTAATGGCAAGTAAAAAGAAAAGTCTAATACCTGAACCGGATTTGTAAATAAATTGTCTTTTATTATGTTCTCTGGTACTGTATTCGTTAAAACTGCAGGAAGAGAATCAGAGAGCCACAAAATAGTGAACATGGAAGCTATCATAAATAAAAAAATTCCAATTGTTTTCGTAGGTACCTTTTCTGCAAACCAATTTTTAAAGTCTTCATTAATATATTTAATGAAAAAAATAAGTGCAGAAAAAATGGATAATCCTAATATCAAACAATAAACGTGAAATAAAAAATTAAAATGAACAGCAAAACAATAGATAACATAAGTATAAACATTGGTGATCATGGTACCAATCCAAATAATTTTTGCAATTTTATTTCCTTTTGAGGCATAAAAAGCAGAAGCTAAAAGAATAGGCGATACAAAAAACAGATTAGAAATATCTTGACCAATACATTGTGACAATAAACCCACAGTTTCCTTAGAATATAATTGTTTATACCAAATACCTATACTACTACATGTTGCAACAAGTATAACTATTAGAATAGTTAAATATAGCAAAGTTTTATCCTCTTTTGATTTAACACTAATATTATTCATATTACTCAACTCCTTCACTTTTATTATCCATCTCATTAATAGTTAAAAGCATTTTTTGCATTACTTTTCTTGCAATTGCTAATTCATCTTTATCTATATCTTTAAACAATGTTTCAGTAAACACAGTACCTTCCTCTTTAATCATTTTCCAAAAGTCATAACTACTCTCTGTCAATTTTAGTCTAGTTGTACGGGCATCTTTTTTATCTTTTTCCAAAACCAATAATCCTTTTTGTTCTAGCTTTAAAGCAACCTGCTTCACATTCTGATGAGAACTTCCCATTTCCTTTGCAACTTCTTTCATTGTAGGTGGACTATCAAATAAATTGTCTATAACAACTGATAAAAACCACTGTTTTGTTGTAATATCAAATCGATTAAATTCTCTTTGGAGCAGGGTGTCCATCCTGTTTGAAATGATAAAAATTGATCCAAATAAATATCTGCGATCACCCATGATTTCAAGTTTGCTCATAATTACCTCCTACTTACTAATATATATAAGGTAATATATTACCTATATGCGTAATATATTACCTTTTTATTTATTTGTCAATGTCTTTTTATCTATCTGATTAAACATATTTCATAGAAGTTTGTAATAATAAGGATATTTATCCAATCTCTAATTCTATATCATAATAAGTCCCATCATAGATGTTTGACGCATATACTATATCGCAAAGATTTTTAAATAGATATGGAGGAATAAATATGAAAAAATTTGGCTCTTTCTTTGGTATCATTACCATGATTAATGATTTTATGACAGGAACTGGAGTTACCTATTCCTCTAATTCAATATAGATATCCCCTTCGATATATTAGATCCCGTCCCTACTGTTTTTGTGTTTTTGTATCTGGAAGCAATTATGGAAACCATTTGTGAAAACTTTAGATGGTGTATCCATAAATTTTATTATTTTAGGCTAGTGGTAATGATTTTATACCTTGTTTTTGATATAATAATAAAAAGCAATATCTCTTATTCAGAACTGTTCCATTATCAAAATAATTCACAAAAGGAGGCTATTATAATGAGCTTTATTTTTGAAAAAGATATCCAAGGACAAAAATTTATTTTTGAATTAACTGTCATGCCCTCTCCTTCCAATAAAATTATAATCACAAATAAATATAAAGGGTATAAGTGTTCTATGTTTAAGGTTAATGAGGTGAATTTATATCAACCTTCAGAGGTCAGTTGCTACTTGGAAACTTACCAAAACACAGGACCAGCTTTATGTCTGAAAAAGGATGCGTTGGCTCAGTTGAAAGACGTCTGTCATATGGATATAGAAAAAGATTCTATTTATGTTACCATTCCAGATAAATATAAAAAAGATTATATTCAAATGCTCAACGTTCTGGATACCCTTCAGGGAGAACAAGAAAAGAAACGTCGAGAAGAGAACGATGAAAACATCAAGGATAATGACCTAATTTACGTAACAAGAAGCCAACTTTATGTTTCTGTGACATATCCTTTTGACTCTAATCGAGAGACTTTGGAGTCAAAGGAATGGACAGAATCTATTAAATATGATGATCTTGATCATTGGGTTGAAAATATTCTAGCCCCTTATTACGTTGGAATGGGATGTGGCAGTGCCCAAAAATACAAAATTACCTTTAAGACCTACCAAGTGATTTGGGATGAATACTATACCAAACTGAAAAATGAAAAATCCAAGCTGTGATTTTGCTAATTGACAACATTCTCAAAATTCTTTATTAACAAAATCAATGTACCTTATTAATGTTGAAAATACACAAGAAAAGGGATTCATGAAAGTTCATTTAAAGACATCTGTAAAGAACTTAATCTTACGCTCTCTCAAGTTGCTGACTCATTAGGGACGGTAGTTTGTGTGAAAAAGCATTTTCCATTTATTATAGCCACAATATTTTGAGTATTACCTATTAATTTTAACCATATATTGAGGTTGTAAAAGTTCGATTTTTAGTTTTCACACATCTTGCCGTCTCCTATGAGTCTTCCATTGATTCGTCTAATACTTTTTCAATAAAGACGCTTACCAGTTCAGGATCAAATTGACTCCCTGCATTTTGTAGTAATTCCCCTATTGCAATTTCATATGGTAGAGCACTTCGATAACTTCTTGCACTAGTCATTGCATCATAAGCATCCGCTATAGTTATTATTCTTGACATTAAGGGTATCTCATCCCCTTTTAAGCCTTTTGGATATCCTTTTCCATCCCATCTTTCATGGTGATATAATATATACTCTGCCATTTCTGACATATCATTTACCGTACTCAGAATTCTATAGCCTATTTCTGGATGACGCTTAATTTCTTTCCATTCATCCTCTGTAAGTTTACTTGGCTTATTGAGTACATTTTCATCAATAGCTATTTTTCCTATATCATGAAGTAATCCAACTGACTTAAGTTCCTCAATTTCATATTTAGAGAGCTCCAGAGCTTCTCCTATGCTATTGCATAGTGATGAAACTCTATGGGAGTGTAGTTCTTCCCTTTTGTTTTTTTCATTAAGTGTATTAATGATGGCCTTAATTGTTTTCCCTCTCATACTTGGACTTTCAAAAAGTTTTTTCTTATACATATGATCTTCAGCCTTTTTGAATATCTCTTGAATCTTTTCCTCTTCATTATTCTTAGTTTCATAACCAAAGGAAATAGAAATATCAATGCTGCCTACTTTTTCTTCTAATGATAGATCATTGATACGTTTAATGATTTGCTCTGTCTCAAAAGTATCAGTTTTTGGTAACAAGAAAACAAATTCATCTCCTCCTAATCTAGCAATAATATCATCAGCCCGACACCCTTTCTTTAACACTTCTGCTACTTTCTTAAGCAGCTCATCTCCCGTAGCATGTCCAAAGGAATCATTGACAAGTTTTAACCCATTTACATCACCTATAACAATGGTCATAGGAAGGTTTCTTTCTAAATCAAGTCTCTTTAATTCTTCTTCATAAAATCTACGATTATAAAGTCCTGTAAGTTGATCATGATAACTCAAAAACTCAATTTCTTCTTGCTTTTGTTTTTTCTCAGAAAAATCTCTGAATACTAATACCACACCAACATTTTCCTCGTTTTGTTGCACAATCGGTGCAGCACTATATTCGATAAATTGCTCAGTACCATCTTTTGAGATCAATATAGTATGGTTGGCTAATTCGAATATCTTCCCGCTTTCGAGTACCGTTTTTACTATATTTTCGTTATTTTCTCTTGTAAACTCATTAACAATATTAAATATTTCTTCAATAGATTTTCCTCTTGCCGTAGCTTGCGTCCAACCAGTTAAGAATTCAGCAACTCTATTCAAAAACACAATATTACCCTTATTATCAGTTGAAATTACTCCATCTGCTATAGATATAAGTGTTGTTTCTAAAAAATTCTTCTCCTTAGCAAGAGCTGTTTCCAAGCTTTTACGATCAGTTATATCCAAAATAGTGCCAATCAACCCAGTGACCTTATGACTAAGGTTGACCATGGTAGCTTTGTAGAAGACAACATCATGCAAAACACCTCGCCCGTCCTTGACTTGGGTCTCATATATCTGGGTACCCTGTCGTTCGAATAACTCCACATCCTTGGCGTGATAAATTCTAGCCAATTCCACTGGGTTTATGTCGAAAACACTCTTCCCAATCAACTCTTCCTTTGTATTTCCGAAGAAATCCTCATAGGCGTGATTAAATCCTAAATATCGGCCATGACTGTCCTTATAGAACACCGGTGTAGGAACAGAATCCAACAAGGTTTCAAAGAGGTTTTTACTTTCTAAAATTTCTTCTTCTACCTTCTTGTGTTCCGTAATGTCTCGATTATTAGCACGATAACCTAAATACCTACTATTTTCAGCTATTATTGGTTTACATGTGTGCTGTATCCAAACAATCTTTCCATTTTTATGTCTTATTCGAAATTGTTCTGAATGTATTCCTTTCTCAAATCCAATGCAATATCTATGCTTTTCCCACCTCTGTTGATCTTCTTCTAAAATTATTGAAGCAAAGAGAAATTCATTTTCTAAAAATTCACTTACAGTATAACCTGAGATTCTTTCACAAGCAGGAGAAATGTACTTTAGTTTACCCGTCTCATCTTCCCAGGTCTCCCAATCATAAGCATAATTAGCTATAATTTTATACATAAACTCTTTCTCTTTAATAATTTCTGTAAGTTTTTTAATTTTAATTAATTGCTTATTTTCCTTGGATACATCAATAATATGCGTAATAAAATAATATTTTTCCGGGGAATATACCTTTACTCTGTACCATCTTTTTAAGAGTTTTGAAAACTGATCAAATTCCTTTTTATCACCATTTATTGCTATTTCACCATAAAATTTTATCCAGTCAAATTCGCTTTTTACGATACCTGGTAAAACCTTGGTAATCTTTCTTCCAATTATATCTGATCTCTTTAGTCCTGTTAATGCTTCAAAGGCAAAATTAACTTCAATAAATTCATAATCACAAGGAATACCGTCTTCATCACATATTATTTTGTGATATGCATATCCTGTTGGTGACTCTTCAATTAACTGTTTGTAAAATTCATCATTCATTGTTCATTCCCCTTAAATCCACTTTTTCTTTGTACAATTGGTTCCATACCTCTTATTATTGTGTATATCGACCAAATTCGACATTTCTTTAATGCACTATGAGTTTTTTTAAATAAAAAACACCAGTAAAACTGCCGACTAATCTGGAATCCAACTGGCTCTTTAAAATTTCTATTCAATTACAACTTATATCAAGGAAAGAACCCCTAGGGTACTCTTCTCAACTATTAGTTCCTTATATATAATACGACGAATTAAAATATTATATTTAAACATATTGAATATGGTTTTATGGCACAATATAACCAAACTCAAGTTCGTGGTTATTACTGTGCCCTTAGCTAATTAACAATTAAAATGAATAATATTCACATAGGGCAGACCAATGTCATAAAGCTAAACTTACATAATTTTACACAAAACATTGCTTTATCAAATAGTTTGTTTCGTTTATATAGTTTTCATCCATAATATTGGTTTTATACTTGAATCCAATATACGCAATTGAAAAGATGCCGTGTGAGTTGGAAGACTCATTAGGGAAAGACTCATTTTAGATAGTCAATCATAGATCAGTAACTAGTTATCAGATTTTTGGGTCAAAAAGAACATGAGTCTTTTTTTTCCGAATTACTTTTCCTCATTTATTTAAAAACTCTCTCAAAATCTCATATCCCACTATAAAAATAACTTGAATATTTTCTCCGTGTTACATCAAAATCTTGATATACTTAGGAAGAACTTATTATTTTCCTATACTTTCATATACGTACAATGCATCGGTAATATTATACTGTTCCGAATGGTGATCCCCTTTCGTACCAGCTGAAATCAGAATATATTCTTGTTTACCCACTTTGGCGAGACTCGCGAGACATAGACCGGCTTCATCGGTATATCCAGTTTTTCCTCCTAAAATTTCCCCATCAATAATGTTTTGATTGTTGAGGTCTTCAAACATGGTACTGTAAAAGGTTATACCTCCAGGGTGCTTATTCGTGGGTTGTGTGGAATGACGGGACGAAGTAAAAATCTCCCTTAAATTTTCTATCGCAACAATAGCTGTCATCATTTTAGTCAAAGAAGCAGGATAGATTTTTTCTTCGCTATCTTTTTGCATCAGGATGGTATGATCTTTTAAACGGATCAGAATCACATTAGGACTGTTCAGCTTAGCGGGAGATAGAGAACCGGAAGGATCGGGTTTTATCTTTAAAGAAGAATATGATGAGGTTTTTTCATCATATTCCTTCTTAAATATAGGTTGGTTTCCTATAGTAACGATGGATTTATATACCAAAACAGCAATGATAACCGTCAACAAAAATGTTACAAATATGCGTATTCCTGACTTTCTCTTTTTACTTTTCGTACCATAATAAAACAGCTCCTTATTCTGTACTTATTTTATTCAACCACAGAACAAGGAGCTATGTTGGAATTTAAGCTTATAAATTCCTTAAGATTTTCTTATTTCAGTATCTAAAATTTGGAGTTTCACAGTGACGTATATGCTCTTTGCAACACTACTGCATCTTAATAGCTATAAGAATTAATTCTTATTAAGGAGAAAATCATCATATCTTAAGGTTTTATTAAGACATTTCTTTTTTAAATATGCCATAATAAACAAGTTAATTACAACGGAGGTGAATTTAGTGATCATTACAATTTTAAGTTTTATTATAATATCGATTACATGGTTTATTAGTGCTTTGCCATTCTTGATTCCATACCATATACTACTGACCTCTCAAAGCAAAAATATTGGCTATAAACTGTCAATCGAACATATTATAATCGTATATATCTTTGTGTACTACCTTACTGGTGTGCTAAGTTTTACTGGTATTCCTTCCATAAGGGATATTGTTCATAACAGCTTTGGAATAATAACACCAAAGGGGTTGAATATTCCACCCGATGAGATTAATCTGATTCCATTTCGTTGGATTACAGAGGGTGTTCTCCCATACATAGAAAATATATTGCTTTTTATACCTCTTGGATTTATGCTTCCATGTATTTGGAAAAAGTATGAAGTGTTATGGAAAACAGCATTATCCGGTATTACATTCTCTCTTATAATAGAATTGAGTCAATTATTCAATAGAAGAATAACGGATATTGATGATTTACTGATGAATCCTCTCGGAGCGTTAATTGGATGGGTAATTTTTAGGCTGCTGAAAGAACATTTATCAAAATTACGGGACAAGGTTTCTGTCCAAAGTACCAATATCGAAAAAATACCTTTGCTCCTTCGTGAAGAGGCATGTTTTTATATGGCCAGCGCATTCGCCGGTATGTTCTTTGTGTTTTACCCATTTTTAAGATCTTTAATCAGCAGAAATGACCTATTTAAAACCTCCCATAATATAATCGCTAGAGTATATTATGGGAGGTTCATTAGTTAAACTTGAAAAGTAGATTAAGTTCTAAACTAGGATAGAACTATAATTAGCTTACTTACTTATTTTACACATACAGTTGTTAAAGATCGCCTGCCCACCAAGATCTGAAGTACCAGAAGGGGTTAGACGGTTTACACCTTGGTTTTTTAACCACCAGCCATTATAAGCTACAAGCATATTTTCTCCAATACCCTCATTCAGCTTAAATGAAGCTTTTATGTTGCCATCAGGAGAGGCAACAGTGATTTCGTCCCCATCTTGTATACTCCAAGCCTTGGCTATTTGCTGGTTGCCATATACATATGGCAGTTGTCCTTTCACTTTATCTAAAAAGTGTTGAGAATGCAGAGAATCTGGCGGTTGAACAGTTATAAAGTGAAGCGGATAGCTGCATTTGATTTCTTCGTCAAAAATCCAACTGCTAGGATCAGGTGCAATGAAATTAAACTTGCCTGAAGGTGTACCAAATTTCTTATCTTGCCACGGAATATCATTTCCCTCCTTTTTCATTCTTTTTCCTTGGATCTCTTCCAAAGTCATGTTAATGTCCTTTAAAAGAGGAGCTAATGCACCTTCTAAATAGGTTTTTTCATTTGGATATTTTTCGAGAAATTCGTTCATTTGCATATGTTTTGCTAATAAAGTATAGATTTCAAATTCGCTTTTTACACCTGCTCTAGGAGCGACAGCTCTTTGTGTATAGATAAAATAAGAGTTCCACATTGCAGAATGTAGAAAGTCTTCTTCTTCGTAAATATGAGTAGTGGGAAGTACATAATCTGCTAATTGAGCAGTATCCGTCATAAAATGATCAAGTACTACTTTAAACGGTATTTGCGTAAAGGCTTCAATGACTTTATTTGTATTTGGCATTTGGACTATTGGGTTAGATTTTGTTACGAAGATGCCTTTAATCTTTTCTTTTCCTTCTGCTGACATATATTCAGGGAATAAAGGTTTTATATAAGCAGAAGTGGTCTTAGCTGCTTGGCTATTCGATAAGAAGACTCCGTCTACCCATTGTAATACAAAGATGTTAGCATATGTTACACCACCGCCTGCAATACCGATGTTGCCGGACAGTGCGCCCAGTGCGTTGATTAAACGAATGTTATTTCCACCATTACGATAGCGTTGAGGTCCATATCCCAAGATAATAGATGCTGGTTTTTGGTCTGCATAAAGCGCCACTAGTTCACGGATTTGATCTACTGATAAACCTGTTTTCGCTACTAATGAATCCAGGTCCAATGCATTTATATTTTCTTTGTAAGCTGCAAAATTTTCAGCATTGTTATTTACAAAATCGGTGCTAAAATTTCCAGTTTCAAGCATGATTTTTGCCATTGCCAATGCTAAAAACCCATCAGATTCTGGTTTTATTTGGAAAAAATGAGTAGCCATTTGTGCTGTCTCAGTTTTAATAACATCGATTACAACAATGTTTGTACCTTGCTCTTTTGCTTTTTTAAGATAAGGAACGAGATGCAAATTAGTGGTTACAGGATTTCTCCCCCAAATAATAATGGTTTTTGAGTTTAAATGATCTTCAGGATCATGACTTAATGCATTTCCGAAGTCTTCGCATTGCGCTGCAAAGCCAGCACCGAAGCACAGGTTTCCTTGGGGCATGGTAACGCCACCATAAGTATTAAAAAAGGCTTGATCAATATTTTTCAATATGCCATTATGTCCTGATTCAGCATAGTACATGATTGCATCTGAGTTGGATTCATTTTTAATTTCAATTAATTTATCTCCAATTTCAGAAACGGCTTGACCCCAAGGAATTGCTACCCATTCACCATTTACTTTTTTCATAGGGCTTGTAAGTCTTTCAGGACTATGTAATCTTTCTAAATGCTTTACGCCTTTAACACATAAAAATCCATTTGTAATGGGTTGTTCTGCATCGCCTCGTACTTCAACAATGCAACCGTTTTCAACTACAGCCTCAATTGCACAGATATCCCAGCAATCTAGAGGACAAGACGTTTTTACAATTTTCATAATATTACCACCCTTTATTATTTTTTAATGTATTTTAAATATTGCAAAACGTAACGATTTTGATATTTTTAATTATATCAATTTAAATGAATATAAACAACCGCATTATAATATATTGTTGTTAATATGTTCTTTGAGTTTAATAAACTTTAATTAACTAATTGATATAAAAATCATCCATAAATCCTGCATGTCCTTATCTTCCCTAGTGTTTGGCTAACTAGTACGCGGGTTCTCCAAAGCTTTCCCCTTTGATACATTAGGTGCCGTTTCAAACTTGTTGCCTATTATATACTTATTTCCACTCTATTTCTTCCAAGTTTTTTTGCTTTATATAATGCATCATCAGCTCTCTTCATGACTGAATTAATCTCGTCTTCATGCATATATGCAGCAACTCCAAAACTTGCTGTTTTCCAAATAATTATAGGAAATTTGTGTTCTTCAATCTCTTCCCTTAAGTTATTAGCAAGAGCTGCAGCTCCTTCGATATTTGTTTCGGGACATATGATCAAAAATTCCTCGCCACCCCATCTCCCTATAAAGTCAGTTGTACGAATATTGTTTTTAAAAATATCAGCAAATTCTTCAAGAATTACATCTCCAACTTTATGACCGTAGGTATCATTTACCTCCTTAAATTTATCAATATCAAGCATGATAATTGAGAGAGAATGATTATACCTATTTGATCTTTTAATTTCTAATCTGAGTATATCTTCAATTTTTTGACGATTATATATCTGGGTAAGTTTATCTATACTAGAAAGTATTTTCAGTTCATTTTCTCTGATTTCTATAGCATCTGACATTTCACCTATACTTTCAAGTATTTTTGTGAATTCAATTATTTTATTAGAGGGATATTCTATTTTATAATTTCCTTTACTGATTTTTTCAGTTATGCTAATAATCTCACTTAGAGGTTTTAATAATTGTCTCAACATAGCATAAAGAATTAAAAAAAGTACTAGGCAAAAAATCACTTCAGCAGGAATAAATCTAATCATATTATTAATAAAAATATCATTAATGATATTCATATCAAAACCTGTCCCGATATAAGCAATTATTTTGCCATCGAAATCTTCAATGGGGTAAAAGGAAAATCCCATTTCCCTATTATTTATTTTTAATTTTTTGAATAAAATATTCCCACTTTTAGAGTTACTGAAAATATTTCCGAAAGCATTTTTATCAATGTTTAAGGTAGATAATTTCACTTGATCTTCAGCCAATATTACAATTTCCTTATTAACTGAATTTTTAATTTTTTTCAGAATTGAGTCTCTCAATTCTACTGTGACCACGGTAGCTCCCTTGGGTTCACCAGAATATATCCTGTCAATTCCTTTTAAAAATAATCTTCCATCCTTTAAAGTTATTACTCCGAGTGGCTCAATACTTGAAAACTTGTTTTCATCGCTAATCATGTAATGTATATAGTTCTCTTTCCCTGTATCCATAAAACTGTCTTCAATACCAGGTACATCAGACAATAGTTTCCCATTCCCATTAAAAAGCGAAACATTTATATCCGTATTACTACTTGATACATATAAATTCTTACTAAGTATTCTGCTTAATTGAAACGATAATTCCTTATATTTAAAGGAGCTCATATTTTCAAGTTTCGGATTGCTTATATCAAACTCACTCTCAAAATAATAATATATATATTTCCCATTAACAAATGCAAAATGTGTTGCTGGATAATTTACAACAAACCTTGCATCTTTTGCAATGCTGTCTTTTTCAGCATCCAAAAATTGTTTAGCAGATTTAACAGAATAACTGTTTTCGGAAATCAAACGTTCCTTTATGTCTTGATAATAAATCCTTTCAAAATAAAAAAACATGAAAAATGAGAAAATAAAAAAAACCAAAAAACTAACTATCATTATTGCTTTTCTAAATGAAATTTTTCCCATAGTAGTCTCCTTGGTATAATTTAATAACACATACATTCCTTTTTTATATTAATTTAATTCAATTTAATTTTTCCACTGATCATATCCTTCTTTATTTGAGCAAGTTTTTCTAATGCATCATTAGATAATTTATCTCTGGTATATTTAAACTCACTTGTGTCAATTCCGCCATTAGCAATATTGAATTCAAATATTCCTGATTCCAGTTTCCCTTTCACTGCCGATTCTATAGTAGTATACACTGCAGTATCTATTCTTTTCATCATACTTGTGATTACAGTTCCCTTTGCAATATAATCCTGATCATTGTCAACACCTATTGCATATACTCCTTTTTCCTTACATGCTTCTATCGCCCCTATCCCAGTTGAACCAGCTACTGTATAGACCACATCAGCATTCTGATCTATTAGCTCATTAGCCAGTTCATATCCTCTGTTAGGAACTGCAAAAGGGTTATCTCCATTAATAATTCTTGAATCAATCTTAACTTTGGGATTAGCATAAACTGCTCCCTGTTCATAACCACTTTGAAATTCTCGAAATATATCAGTATCTTGAGCCCCTATATATCCTATGTTATTTGTTTTTGTAACCATGCCTGCAACAGCACCTACCAGAAATGAACCCTCATTTGTCTTAAAAGTAAGAGAAGTTACATTTGGTGCAGATACAACTGAATCAATAATTACAAACTTCACATTTGGAAATTCCTTTGAAACCTGTTCACAAGCATCTTTAAATAAATATCCAGTAGCTATTACAAGGTCATATTCTTCCTTAGCATACTGCCGTAAATGATTCGCTCCAGATTCTATTTCAGTTTCAATAGATGTGGCAGGTTCAATATAACTATATTGTATTCCAAGTTTTTCCTGAGCAAGTCGCATGCCTTCATATGCTAAATCATTATATGATTTGTCGCCCAAACCTCCTATAGATAATACAATACCTACCTTGAATGGCTTGTCAGCCTTAATTTGTCCTGATTCTTCACTTTCCATAGGAATATTTTCATTCTCTTCTTGATTTATTGTAGAACATTGAGCAAGAGCAACTGTCATTAGGATACATAGTATAACAATAAGAAGCTTTTTAATTTTTGACATAAGATCCTCTCCTTCCTAAAACAAATAGTCACTCATTTTTTCATATCTAGGATGAATTTCAACATCAACGTCATCAGATGCTGATAGTGTATATCCTTTTATTCTACTTGTCATTTTGTAATACATACCTAGCATAAATCAGATTTTACCAGAACCAGTCATTCCAAGTGCTGTTAACATCATCCATATTAGGTAATCTCCTTAAATAATGTTAATCCTTTAAATATAGTTTTTCTCAATATTATATCGGTCAGAATATTTATTAATTAAGAATGGACTTGAAATAAATAAATATTTACCATCTGGCATGTATTGAGGACGTTCATAACAAAATGAAATAAAACAAAGGATACCATTAATGCAAAGGGTATCCTGTTTGTTCTGGACGCTGTAAAAGAAATCGCAACCGGCTTGACTGCTGCAATGATACATTCTGCAATCATAGACTTATAAGAACGGAGGATTTATATTTCCATAATCTCTAAGAATCTATTCTTGTCAGTATTATCATTATAAATCGTTATGCGATTGGGATAAAGGTCACCGTCCTCAGATTCCTTCTCCTACTGTTTACCTTATAGCTCTAACATGTTACAGTCATGTTTATATTGCGAAATAGTGAAATATTATTTATAAATTCAAGGCTTAATTGTCTTGAATTCTTCCATCATTTCTTCCAATATACCTACTGCATCTCTGACATATTTGGGGCATTTCGTTTTAAATATATCGGTTTGTCTTGCTGCGTTTAACTGCTGTTCATCACTCAAATCATAGTTTAGAAGTTCTTTACAATTTATAGACCCATTGATTTCTCTGAATCTCGATGCAAAATCTTTAACAAATAAATATGTTTGTGCTCTCGAATGTGTATCACCTTCAGTGTTCTGTCCATAAATTAATCCTAGAACCAAAAAAGCGCCTGTAACCGCACCACAGGCCTCGCTCATATATCCCATTCCTGCACCAAAAGAACATGCAATTTTTAGTGCATTGCTTTTATCCAATCCAAAATCTTCACAAAAGGCAGAAAATACAGCCTGTGAACAATTAAACCCACTATTGAAGCATTCATTTGCATATTCAATTTTATTATCCATTACTCTATCACTCCTTCAACTCAATAATGTATATTTATATATTATTTATAAATTCACCTGAGATTACTGCCCTATCTTCTACATAAGGGTAGTTCACCTTCTTTTTGAACATAATAGTAGGATAAGTGGGAACAAACATGACTTTTTGATAGAGTCCAATATCATTTTTTAATTCTGGAAGAGTTTCTAGACCGATCGATATACATTTAGACTGATAGACTCCTGTCGAGCTTACCTTTCTTTAGGACGGTAGGATGTTCCTTCTATTCCTTACCCAGGTGCCTTAATTTCCCATGATATCGATTCTGTTTGTCCAAACATATCCGGTGTAGTTATCTGGAATCAAGCTAAGACTTTCCTTCGTATCAAATCCCTCCGACCATCCTCCGTCTCCTGCCACAATTACAACCTGGGTATTAACCGACACCATGCGTTCAATAAATTTATTAGGCCATCCCCAAAGTAACCTCGCGTAATTCAACGGAAGATGTAATTCCATATTATTTAGCTCCTTTGGAACGTACCCCGTAAATCCAAACAATTCATATTTTAACAAGGCCGATTTCATCATAGACATGGACAAGAGGCGTAATGAAGTGCTCTGGTTTCTCAGATATTTTATCCCTGTATCATCTCCATAGACCGTTATCTGCGTCAATCGTTCCATTCTCATTTTTCTTAAATAATCCCATAAAACTTCATATGTTTTAATATTTCCATCTTTAACATGTATCAAGAATTCCTTGTCTGGAAAGACACCAAAAACTTCGCGTATGGTTGGCATAAGACCAATCCCCTTACCTCTGAAAGGGAAAGTGCGCCCATTATCAAAAGTATAACCGTATCCAATATCCAGCTTTCTTAATTCATCCATCGTATAATCACCAACTTCTCCTTTGCCGTTAGTTCGGTATTCCAAAGTTGAATCATGGAATACTGCAAGGATATTATCCTTTGTGAGCTTAACATCCAATTCGACAACGTCTGCTCCGTAATCAAAGGCGGTTTGCATAGAAGGTATAGAGTTTTCAAGATATGTGTGCTCCGGTTCATCTATAATTTTCGCCGTATTTGTGTCCCATCCTGCTTTAGAAGGATCATATGTCTGAGCAAGACCTCGATGAGCTAAAATTTTATATTCTACTTTTCCAGAATAAAAAATATTAGTGTTGTTCATCCAAATTAAAAACAAAATAAATATAGCTATTCCTAAAATAATCAAACGTTTCTTTTTTTTTTTTTGTAAAGTCTTTATTTTCAATCTACTCTTCATATCAAATGCTACCTCCAAAATATGACTCATTAGTGACGGTGATTTATTAGTGACGGTTAGTTAATAGCTGGGCTAAAATGCAAGGAATGTCTATATTTAAAAAGAAAAATAATATTAAGGAGTAATATGGTAATGAGCTCACTATTTAACTATTATGATAAAACCACCTTTAAAGCAACTATAGGTTGCTTTAAGAAACTCTGAGTTGGTTTATCTCTATACGGCAGAATGCTATAATTAAAGCATAAAGTGGAAGGGAGAAAAAAAAATGAAAACAGGTGAAAAAATAGCTAAGGCAAGAAAAAATATCAATTTGACACAAGACCAATTAGCAGAGCTACTGGAAGTAACCAGGCAGACTATTTCGAAATGGGAATCTGATTTAGCCTTTCCAGAAACTGCTAAAATTTCAAAATTAGCTAAAGTGCTTAAGGTAAGTTGTGATTATCTATTAATATATGGTGAGTCAGTGACAGCTGATGTATCTATGCAGAGTTCCGATAGTTATGTTGTTGACTGGGCTAAACTATATCCTATTCTAGGAAAGTATCAAAGCACAGTAGACTGTAATCAATACCATAACATATTCACTGGGATGATAAAAGAGATGATGAGAACATATGATTACCTTTTAATTGATACAGTTTTGGTTCTCAAAGATTTGCTATACAAAGCACATCTAGATATGCAGAAGGAAGAAAAATAAAGCATGGAGTGGGTTCGTAGCGAAAGTGTCGCATCTACCCCACCCTTAAGTAAGTCAATAATAATTTTTATATATATTTATAGCCTGTTGGGTCAGAATATACCATCACTGATGAGTCTCCACAGTCATATTTATATTCCGTAATAGTGAAACATTATTTGTAATCTTAATGCTTAGTTGTCTTGGATTCTTCCATCATTTCTTCCAAAACACCTACTGCATTTCTAACATATTTAGGACATTTTGTTTTAAATATATCGGTTTGTCTTGCTGCGTTTAACTGCTGTTCATCACTCAAATCATAGTTTAGAAGCTCATTGCAATTTATAGACCCATTGATTTTTCTGAATTTGGATGCAAAATCTTTAACAAATAAATATGTTTGTGCTCTCGAGTGTGTATCACCTTCAGTGTTCTGTCCATAAATTAATCCTAGAACCAAAAAAGCACCTGTAACCGCACCACAAGCCTCGCCTATATATCCCATTCCTGCACCAGAAGAACATGCAATTTTTAGTGCATGGCTTTTGTCCAATCCAAAATCTTCGCAAAAGGCAGAAAATACAGCTTGTAAACAATTAAACCCACTATTGAAGCATTCATTTGCATATTCAATTTTATTATCCATTATTCTATCACTCCTTCAGCTCAATAATGTATATTTATATATGATTATAAATTTTATACACACCAGCACAAAAACCCATGTTACTAACAAAGTCGTTTTTTAAATTAGACTTTATCAGGTCAATCTAATTAATTGCTTAATATTACTCTTTTTGCTTTGTCGGAAGCACGAATAATGCCATACACTTTTACACTATTTATTGTCTTTCCAGCTAGTTAAGGTGTAACATCATTATCAACTATCAACATTCCAACCATTTTGATATTTACTTTTACATTTTTTCTTAAAATGCTCAAGATTTTTTGACATTTATTACTCCCCCCAATCTTAACTATTTTGAGAACCAAAATGTCATACCTGCCCCCAGTGAATCGTTTGGTCTGTCAACAAACCCAAATTTTTTATAGAAATCCTCTTTTCCCTTGGATGCTATAAGTCCGATATATACGCTTTGTCCTTCTCTCAAACTGTTTTTAATATTATCCATAATCATTATCATTATAGATTTACCTATTCCTTGTTTTTGATATTCCGGCAAAACAATCACATCAGCAATAAAAGCAATATATCCACCATCAGTTATCCATCTTGCCATTCCAACTATTTTGTTTTCATGTTTTGCTGCAATAAGATATCTTGTATTTTTCAACAAAGATTTCATTTATGTATGTGATTTTTCCCATAACTATTTCTCCTCACATAAACATTTTCTCCCTAATTCTCTTTAGTTTGCTTAGGACTGCTTCTATACTTCCCAAATTGTTATAATCCCTATCATGCCCATAAAAAATATTTTTCTGCATGTTTTACTACCCACCTAGGGGGCGCTTCTCAAATTTTAGTCTCTATGTATAGTATTATATATAATTTTATAAATTTCAATATTTTTCCTAGAAGGCTAGCTAATCAGCCAATAGATTTTCACGTCTATTGACTGCCAAAGGTCGAAATCTGTTCCCATTCGCTTTTCAACTTACCCCATGAGATAGATTATGTTCATAATCTCCATAAATAATGTGAAATATGACTACTCCGTTACATTTTCCAACAGTGTGATAGTCACTTCATCGCAATTTAATTCAGCCATAACTCCATAGGCAAGTATACCTATTGGCATAGCATGACCAAAATTTACATTATAGAGTATAGGTAGATTCGTCAATTTCTCCTCGCTTGCCACCACTTGGGTTATGACACTCTTATATTCTTCATAATAAACTTCACCTTGTGGTTTACCAACAATAATTCCCTTTAATACCTTTAAAACACCTTGTGCTACAAGGTTCCGCATAGTCCACTTAACAAAATCAGGAGATGGTTTCTCTTCACTTGTTTCGATAAAAAGAATCGCATTTTTCCACTCATTTATTGATGGCCATATTTCAGTGCCCATACACATCATAAAAACTTCCAAACAGCCACCTAATAAATGTCCTTTCACTTTCCCTTTTCCTTGCAAAACTTCATAACCACGCGCATCAGGTTTTAGATTTTTTATTGTATGGATGTTTTCTTCTTGCCAAGGAACAAAGTCATCCGACCACTGGGGACTATGTAAAATTTTATAACCAGTTGTATCATTAAATAATACATTTCTAACAGCTGCTTTTGTATATTCAAACATGGAAACATATTCGCCAAATTCACACATAACAGATGGTCCATAAAATGATACGAGTCCAGCTTTATACATCATAAAATGATTGATTGTGCTATCTGAATAGCCCATGAAAATTTTGGGATTATTCTTAATAACACTAAAATCAATATATGGAAGAATACGTATTGTATCATCTCCACCTATGGCACAAAAAACAGCGGAAATAGAATTATCGTTAAAAGCATTCATTAGATCCTGTGCACGAAGTTCTGGATGACTAGCTACAAATTCACTTCCTTTAAGTGCATGTGGCATAGGTATTACTTCAAGACCAAATTCATTTTCAAGTCTTTTTTTAGCTATATAGTATTTATGAATTAAGCTATCATCACCAAGTCCTCCCCATGATAAGCTGACTATGGCCACTCTATCTCCTAGTTTTAACCTCTTTGGCTTAAGCATAATTCCCCTCCTTCATAAAACATTATAAATTTGTGTATAAAAGATCTCAGTTCTATCTTTTGTTAAACGATTATATCTTTTACTAAGGTTAAACCCTATCGGCAGGACCCCTCTAGGCGACGCTTCTCAATTTTTAGTCTCTATGTTTAGTACTATATATAATTTGACAAATTTCAATATTTTTCCTAGAATTTATTAAATATTTTATGACTCTATGGTGGAACGAGCATTGACTCAAACGTTAGTAAATCCTTACAAGCTTAAATAAAAGGGAGTTTATTTATAATTTTTATATTAATGAGTGGTAATATCCCCAAAGGAGAACCTAAAAAACAATTATACATTCTTCATTTTTAATTGTTCATTAATTAAGCGCTCAGTATTATAATAGTAAATAAAATAATAGATTCTTATATTTACAACGAACCTTACGAGTACCGTAGTGAACGATTCATTTACTATAGAGACTTGATTCCAGAAAAAGTTATTGAAACTGTTGCAGAAGCATTTTGATATTCAGACTCCAGACTTTATTAAGATTAAACACAGTGTTTCAGAATTCAAGGCAATCTCTGTCTTTCTGATAAGATGCTTATGTGATTATATCTACAAGACATCTGTAAAGAACTTGGAAATCTTACACTTTCACAAGTTACTAATCTTTGTAGCAGAGGGTTTACGCTCATCCAAACTGACCCGAAATACCACAACCTATTGCCACAATTACTTGAACAAATAAGAGTAGTTTAACCAACTCCTATCTGTCTTTTCTCTTAATTATTCATTCTTAATTAATTAAGCATGGTTTTTTTATCATGTTTATTTTATGTATTAAGGCTAGTTAATCAAGTTTAACCTTGTTTTTTTGTCCTTTTGCCTATATAAAATCCATGTGGACCATTGGCTACCTAGTCCGCGGTTCTCCAAAGTTATCCTTTTCGATATATCAGGTACCGTCACCGTTGTTTCCGTTGTTTGCTCCATTTTTTTTGTAATACAAAAGGTAGAGAAGTATTCTTGTTCACTATTCATTAGGGTATGATAACTATTTTAACCAATAAATTGAGCGAGAAGTCACCGACCCAGAATACTACAACAATATACCATTGCATTAAAATTAAAACATATGATATACTCAGATTAATTCATATAAGGAGTGATTATCTTGAAGAAGAAAGTGACCTTTACGCTTAATGCAAAGGAAGCCATCGTAAATTCTTCTGACAAATTAGGAAGACATAATACCATGGCAAAATCTCATGTGCATAAATCTAAAAAGGACTATGATAGAAAAAGAACTAAAAGAGGCTGGCGAAAGGAAATGGATAATGATCGCTGGTCTTTTAATTTTTTTTGCATTACATTTTAGTTAATCCTTTACTACTTTGGAAAATATGAATTTAGAAAGAATTACATTTGCGAATGCAAAAGCTATCATCTTTGCACAATTTTTTTGACGCTTCGTGTAAAGTGTCTTCATGAATAGCCATCACTTTTAATTGTAATCATACTTATTCTCCTCTAATATGATTGTCCATAATCACATATGCATATAATTTATATGTCCCTATTTCACGGCTGCTTATGATCTCAAAAAATTTATCTTTATCTATTTTTTTCATAAATATATTTCCGATTATTTTCTTACATCATTACATGATATATACCCGTGCTACAATACTTTCTGCTACTTCTAGGTATTCTAACTCACCTTAGATAATTATTACTACTTTGCATATTCTTATAGGTCAGGTTTTATACATTGATTATAACTATCCTGTTTTAGGTAGTCAATAATAAATTAGTAACTAGTTTTAGTTCAAAAGCCATCCCCGATGAGTCTATCCACTATTAAGCCAAATGATATCTCCTGCTTTTCCTCATGTCGGCATGTTCATCATCATTTCCAATATCATTACTACAGCAACTACAATTGTTGTCGTTCTTTTAAATAACTTTTCCATTTTTTATATATCCTGATTAAATAATTTATTTAACTACTTTTATTTGTGTTCATTGTGTTAAAGATGTTTTAGAAGGCTTTTATCTATACAACCATTATTTCTCTTGGTCCGCCCGTTAAACAAACAGCACCAGTAGCTTTTACAACATAGGTTTCCTCAACCCCCACAGTACCTACCCCTGCTATGCCACACTTGGGCTCTAACGCAATTACCATATTCTCTTTAAGTGGTATTTTAAAGCCATTTGCTATGACTGGCATCTCATCAATGTGAAGACCAACACCATGTCCTAAAAATTTAACACTTTCACCATATCCCATAAAGTGTTGAGATAAGCTACTTGGTAGGTTACTAGTAATTTCTTTATAAATTTCAGCTGGAATTGCATTCACCTTAAATAAGTTTGCAGTTTTTGATATAAGCTCTATACAAGCACTATGAACCTCAATAACTTTCTCATCTGGTTTTGTTCCAAAGGAATATATCTGTGTTTTATCACTATGATATCCCGAAACACCATACGCTATATCAGCAAAAACTAAGTCACCTTTTTTAAGATAACGATTTCTGTTTCCAATAATAGGAACGGCAGGACTCATTCCCAACATGCCCCCAGGACCATCAAAATTGGTAGGATAAATAGAACTTTCCCCGAATCCTACTTGACCAACAATTAGTTCCACCTGAAACATATTAAATCTTGAAACTCCGTGATGTCCCTGCTTAACCATTCTGCTATATAATTCAGTTAAAAAATCCGTCTCACTCATGCCTTCTTTTAATATTTCTGGCACAATATTTTCAAGTAGATATTGATGTTGCTTACCAGATTCGGTAATGATTTCTAATTCATAATCACTTTTCACAGCTCGAAGACTTAAGATTATTTTATCAAGAGGATTTATTTTTTCCATAATAAAGTATTTTTTAAATCTATCAATTAATGCCATTGGCGTAATTTCTGTCTCAATAAAGGTGTTGCCTAAAGCTTGCGGAATTACTGCTAATATATCCTTATACGTAGACATCTTATATACGATATCTAGTTGACATTCAAGTTTAGCTCTATCATAGCTTTTTCTTACAAAATAGGCAACTGTGCCATCTTTTTTTATAATAAGAATGCCATCTTGCATAGTTCCTGTAAAGTAATATTGATTTACCTTACTTACAATAATTGCGGTATCAAAGTTATTTTCCGCTGTATTTAACGTATTAAATAATTGCGCTATTCGATTTTCTAGCTCTTGTTTTGTTGGATTTGAAATCATTGTATTTCTCCTTTCTTTATTTTCCATTATAATGAAATCATTATACACTATCAGCTTCTACTACTGCAAGCAATGGCAAGATAACAGATCATACGGAACGTCAGGATGTGTGAAATCACGTTATCTATATTAAACATATAATATATCCTCCTAATCTTTCTTCGGTTTCCAATAACGAGAACCATTTGGCTCACGACACAATAACCCCCTATCAACAAGTTCTCGCCTCATTATGAAATAGTCACCGAACGTGTGCCATTCATCACAAATAGTATTTACTTCTTTTTCAGTATAATCTCGCTCAAATTCAAATTGTACAGCTAAATAGCTAAGTATCGCAAGCCTGAGTTTATTTTTTTGAGGCAACTGAGTAATTTTTCCCGAATCATCAAGAAGCCTCTTGATGTCAAGTTTTGGTTCCATAACACTTCTCCTCTCATTTCTTAAGCTATAAATTATGATGCTATATTTCTTCATTAAAAGTTTCATTATAGAGTTCTATTTACTAATGTATTGAAGGTACTTTTCAATTGGCATCAATTCCATATTTAAATTAGCTTTTGTTTCTTCAGATACCAGTAAATTGCTAGCTAACTCATACCCTGCAGTAGATACAACCTCCAGATATTTGTTAACAATTTTCATTACATCAGGTTCCTTACTTCTTAGTAGCATACCACAATTTCTATACACTTCTAGTATTGGATTCATTGTCTTCATTACAGTTTTCATTGTTTCAAAATTATTATCACCTGGAAATCCAGCATTTGATATAATTACTACCTCAGGTAGTTTAACTTGATTATTCGCCATATTATAGTTCCCATTATTCTCTACGACAGTAGGCCGCTTAATTGGAATTAGTCTATCTAAGAAGTTTTTTAGATAAGCCGTCATATTCCATAGATAAACCGGGGTAGCAAAACAAACGATATCAGATGATAAACTGGTTTGAAGAAGGATATCCATATCATCCCTATGAATACACTTACCAGGCGTTTTATGCCAACATGTGAAACATCCGACACAATGGTTCACATGTTTCTCACTTATGAAAATATTTTGGACTTCAGCTCCAGCTTTTCTTGCACCTTCTAGTAATGCAGTAGCAATAACATGAGTATTGCTATTTTCAGCTCGAGGACTTCCATTAAATACAGTTATTTTCATATCATTAGCTCCTTTAATAAATTAATTTGTTTAATTAGCATGTCCTTTGACATTGTCACTATTGAAGATGAGGTCTTCAAGCTGTCCATAAAATAAATAATATGTGTGGCAACTGCCTCTCTATCAAACATCTTAAATGCATGGTTTTCTTGACCATATGCAAAAATCATTTCTAGTATATTGACACTGTCATTAACTCGTTGAAACAAACTTTCTCTTTGATCAGGTTCTGCAAATGCGAATTCATGAATTGCAAAATAAAGACCATTATTATCACTATAGATATACTCAATTTCTTGCCGAAAGTAGGCATCTATGATCCTTTCGGCAGGTACTTTTTTCTGTATACTCTCTTCCACTACTAAACAATTAAGTTCCAGATCGGCATCAAGCATCTCACTGAAAATCTCCTTAGTAGAAGAAAAATATCTATAAACGCCTCCTCGACTCATTTGGCATTTTTCACATATATCTTTCATCGTAACAGCAGTGTATCCTTTTTCTGAAAATAAATTTATAGAGTTTTCAATAATAAATTGTCTAGTTTTATGCCCTTTAGTTATCATAGCTCAAATCCTTTCATCTAAAAACGACACGCGTGTCTTAATTTCATTATACGACACGCGTGTCGCTTTAGTCAATGTTTTTTCTACGTCCTGTCAATTGCCCATATAGCTTCTGACGTTTCGAACTCAAATGTAAAAGTGAAACCTTCATAAAGCAAAATCCCCTCAAACCATTAGTCTGAGGGAACATAAAACACATAATAATATTCAATAAAATTCTTCAAATCACTTGAAATCAACCTAATTCTTCTCTATCTTAACAACTGTCTCAACATGCATGGAGCTTCTCGATTAGCAGGATAGAAAACACGTTAAGTGGTGCTAAATCGAAAAGAAAACACGTTGAAGGTGTGGTTTGGGCATTTAGAAAACACCAAAGTTATAAATTATACACATATAATAATATAATATAATGCTCAAACCACACTCCCTTTGATTGCACCATTTCAAAATATTAACCAAACATGTTGATTACCTTGTTAAATACAGCAACCCCCGTAGCTTCAAAACCTGTTCCTGGTACCTTGTGCCAACTTGAATTATCTTTTGATTTTTCAAATAGACAACCCCTGCTAGTTTCAAGGGAGTACGCTAGGGGAGCGGTTCATCAGGTACCGTCCCCGATATTTGCGCGTTTAGCTTTATTTTTATGTCCTTAACCCATTGTCAAGGATATAGTTGTAATATTTTTACTCAAGATTGCCAAAGGTTGAAATCTGTTCCTAGTCTGTTTACTACTAACTATCTCCTAAAGCATACAATTACTCTCTTCCCTTACGTACTTACTGTATATTTGGTATGTATTCTGTAACTCGGGACTTTAATATTTCGATCAATTCCTCATCCATAAAAATATAGTCATCTGTAATATGTAAAATGATAACCTTTTTACTACTTAACTCTTCTCCAAATTTATTTTTAATTCTTCTTAAGTGTTTTTTCTCCATCACAAAAATCGTATCCGCCCAACCAATATGACCACTTGTTACTCTGATTCTAGCATTATTTTCTGTTCCGGCAGATCTTACTTCATGTCCATTAATACCATGAAATATCTTTTCAGCAGTAAGACTTCTCCACTTATTTTTACTACACAAAAATAATATCTTAATTCTAACCACTATCCATTCTTTTAAAATTATATACCCTTATACCCCTAGGCGACGCTTCTCATATTTTAGTTTCTTCAGGACTCATTAGGGATGATTCTTTTTGACCCTTTGGACTGTACTTGCCCCTATCTCTAATATATCTGCAATCTTTCTATTAGAAAGGTCTGTTTCTATATATATCTGTTCAATTAATTCATTTATTTTACCATCTTTCATTACTTGTTTTCTCTCAGTGTAATGATGCTCAGTACAAAATTTTTCAATTATGTTTTGAGCTTTGGTTCGTCTTAACTTTTCCATATCCTCTGGTGTATCCATATATATATAATCATCTATTTCCTCATGATAAGCGATAAATTGTTCCAAATATAACTCTTCACCAAACATCAGAGTAAGCAATTCTTTCTTTTCTTCCTTGTTTAATATTTTCTCTTTATTTATGTATTCGCTATAACTACTATATTGGTAATCTTCCAGATTTGTTGCTATTCCTGATTTTACAGGATTATTATGTATGTAGCGCAGTAGTGCAAATAGATATTTATTAGTTTCAACCACTTCACTTTTAAATCTATCTTGAAAAACATGACCAACTGTTCTATATTTTTTATTATAGTAGCTGGCATACTTTATATTCATTTTTTTTATGATCTCACTTATATTCTCTCGATCGTCTTTTATCAGTAAGTGAATATGATTGTCCATAATCACATATGCATATAATTTATATGCCCCTACTTCACGGCTGCTTATGATCTCAAGAAATTTATCTTTATCTATTTTTTCCATAAATATATATTTCCGATTATTTCCCCGCATCATTACATGATATATACCCGTGCTACTATATTTTCTGCTGCTTCTAGGCATTCTAACTCACCTCAGATTATTATTAACTACTTTACTTATTCTATAGGTCAGTGTTTATACATTGATTATATCTATCCACTTTTGGGTCGTCAATAAAGATTAGTAACTAGTTATTAGATTTTTGGGTCAAAAAAAACCGTCCCAGATGAGTCAAAAAGAACCGTCCCAGATGAGTCATTTACCCATATTTATTTTCGGTTAATCATCTCCGCAAGTGTTATTTCTGGATGATGATAACGGCCACGGTTTTGTGTTTTATTCTTAAGGTTGATGGATTGTTTAGGACACCACTGAACACAAGCCATACACTGCTCGCAGTGATGCAGAAATATCGGCTTGCCTTCTTGTTTTTTTATATTTCCGACAGGACAAACCTTACTGCAGGTTGAGCAGCCGTTACAAGCTTCGCTTACATTGAACCCTTTGTCCCTTTTTGCCAGCCACTTTATAAAAGGTCCATGAAGTAGTACCATTGGATTGTTTTTATAAGGTGGTTTTATAGCGAGACTTTGAATGTCCTTAATAACCTGCTTTGTGGCCTGGCTTTGTGCCTTCGCTTTATTATCGGCATCGCTTCCCATGGCGTACAAACCAACATAATTAGAAAAGCACCTAATGCTTTCACCGTAGCTCAGTTTGCCACCCTTGCCACCAATAATTTTGCTGATATTCGTCAAACCACCGGCACTCCCGCTTCCGCTTGTACAAACAGCAAAAATAAAGTTGTTTGTATTTGCTAAAAGGTCAAGTGATTTTACAAACCTCTCAACCGCGCCCGGCATACCGCCACCGTAAATAGGATACACAAAGCCAATTCGCTCGTATGTACCGATTAGCTTATGAGATTTCCCCATTGAAATTAGCTCACAGTCTTGAAGAGCACTTGCGATATCTTTTGCCACTTTTAGACTATTACCTGTACCGGAAAAATAGAATATGATATTCTTTGACATTTTACATCCTCCTAAGTATTTATTATTTTTCAAATCTTGATTTGTACTAGCGGTATTAACATCTCTGTCGTAACATTAGCTTTTGTGGATCATACGGGACGGTTATTTTTGACCCTTTGGACTGTGCTAGCCCCGATCTCTAATAGATCTGCAATCTTTCTATTAGAAAGGTCTGTTTCTATATATATCCGTTCAATTAATTCATTTATTTATTTTACCATCCTTCATTACTTGTTTTCTCTCAGTGTAATGATGCTCAGTACAAAATTTCTCAATTATGTTTTGAGCTTTGGTTTGTCTTAACTTCTCCATATCCTCTGGTGTGTCCATATATATATTATCATCGATTTCCTCATGACAAGAGATAAATTGTTCCAAATTTAACACTTCACCAAACATCAGAGTAAGCAATTCTTTCTTTTCTTCCTTGTTTAATATTTTCTCTTTATTTATGTATTCGCTATAACTACTATATTGGTAATCTTCCAAATTTGTTGCTATGCCTGCTTTTACAGGATTATTATGTATATAGCGCAGTAGTGCAAATAGATATTGATCAGTTTCAACGACTTCACTTTTAAATCTATCTTGAAAAACATGACCAACTGTTCTATATTTTTTATTATAATAACTGGTATATTTTATATTCATCTTTTTTATGATCTCACTTATATTCTCTCGATCTTCTTTTATCAGTAAGTATTTCCTCTAACATTTACTTCATCCCCCTTGTCAACTCATGTATAGATTTCTTTTAGTAACAACTTAGTTCTTTTTATAATTCATATTTTTGTATTAGTCTTAGAAAAACTTGTAATGATTGTATATCCAAGTATTAGTTGGAAAACACTCATAAAATTAGAGCTACTATTCCCCATGACTCCAATAGGAAATGAAAATGCAGCTAAATAGTTATTAAAATAAATAAAAATTGCAAGTGAGAAGTACAACGATGGCACTCCTATTATTAGTAACTTCGGTAAATTAATTTCCCACTTGCCTTCTTTTTTCCTCTCAAGAATCAAGCGTTTTAAACCTAAAACTACCCCTAACACCACATAAAAAGCAAACATAGCAATGAATGGATTATAACCTCTATAATAATTATTTTTGACGACTTTCAAAAAATTACCTTCCACAAATACAATAATGAATATAAGTGATATATAAACAAAATACTTTACCCATAACTTTGATTTCATAATTTCCTCCTTTTTACTTCCGATTGTCCCCTTAACTTAACTAACCGTCCCAGATGAGTCATTTTTTCCATAAATATATATTTCCGATTATTTCCTCGCATCATTACATGATATATACCCGTGCTACTATATTTTCTGCTGCTTCTAGGCATTCTAACTCACCTCAGATTATTATTACTACTTTGCTTATTCTTATAGTCAGTGTTTGTAAATTGATTATATCTATCCTGTTTTAAGTAGTCAATAATAGATTAGTAACTAGTTATTAGATTTTTGGGTTAAAATGAACCTTCCTCGATGAGTCACAGACATTACTATTAATATTTTATTATTTACATAGTGTACGATATACAGTATAGTGAGTGTGTGAGGTGATAATATGAATGATACGAATGAGTTAATGAACTCTCTTGTTGTGGAATTAAGACGTGGAAGCCTAGTTCTTTCTGTTTTTAGCCAACTGAATAAACCAGAATACGGATATTCTCTAGTTAAAAAATTAGAAGATAAAAATGCACCAATTGATGCAGGCACTTTATATCCATTACTCCGAAGATTAGAAAAACAACAACTTTTATTAAGCGAATGGGATACTACTGAAAGTCGACCACGTAAATATTACACAATGAGCGATGAAGGAAAACAAATTTATAAATTTCTAAAGGAAGAGTGGAAAAAGTTAGCTAAACAACTAGACTTGTTATTAAAGGAGGAGGATGATAATGAAATTAATTAATCGATATATATATGCTGTAACAAAACATTTATCTGCAGAAATACGTGAAGACGTTAGTAAAGAACTACACACTAATATTGAAGATATGTTACCTGATAATCCAACTGAGCTTGACATTCGTGGTGTTCTTGAGCAACTTGGTAACCCATATAAACTAGCCAACGAATATCATCAAACCAAAAAATATATAATAGGCCCTAATCTCTATGATAGATACTTAACAATTCTTAAATTGGTAGTAGGAATTGTCCCTTCCGTATTTGCTAGTATTGCATTATTAGAGGGCATATTCACATCATCAATTGACACGGGATTTTTTGAAACATCACTTAATATTATTGTTTCAATATTAGTTGCAGTACTACAAGGAATAACCCAGGCTTTTTTATGGGTAACCATTGTCTTTATTATTCTAGAAAGATCAGAAGTTATTGGTGAACATCTACCATTTGCAAAGAAACAGTGGTCAATAGATGATTTACCTAAAATACCTGTGGCAGATAAAATGAAAATATCTCGAGGCGAGACAATATTTTCAATGGTTTGTACTATTTTCTTTGTTGCACTAATAAATACTGCACCTCAACTTATAGGAATATACGAAAAAAGCAATAATGGACTTACTCTTGTGGAACCATTATTGTTAGCAAGACAGCTTGACTACTATATGTATGTAATTATTATATTTGCGATAGCCCAACTTGGTATATTTACCTATAAGCTTATCTTGATGCATTGGAGCATACCATTAGCTATTGTGAATGCTGTTTATAATACAGCATTATCTGTTCTCTCATATGTTATGTTAACCGATCAGTCCTTAGTAAATCCGGATTTTATAACTTATATTTCAAAATTATTTCAATCGCCTAATTTCCAAACAATAGATATGTGGTGGTCAAATAGTAAAATTATATTTATAGTTATTTTTATTGGATTAAACCTTTGGGATAGTATCACTGGATTATATAAATGCAAGAGAACAATATAACGTTTTGAAACAATTCGTTGATTCTGATACAAAAGTCTTTTATAAGGGAAGTAAAAATAGCTTCCCTTATAAATTCAATATATTAAGTGATTGATATGGAAAATACACAGAAGTTTTGATTTCAGGTTAAAGCAAACCACCATAAATTCACCCTCAAAAGAAAATTCATCTGAACGATATCTGTTCCTATATATATCTGTTCAATAAATTCATTTATTTTACCACACTGCATTATCTGATTTCCTCGCATCATACATGATATATACCCGTGCTACTATATTTTCTGCTGCTTCTAGGCATTCTAACTCACTTCAGATTATTATTAACTACTTTACTTATTCTTATAGGCCAGTGTTTATACAATGATTATACTTATCCTGTTTTAGGTAGTCAATAATAGAATAGTAGTTCGAGGAAAAACAAATATCCAAGTAATAAAAAGCGTTCTGTGTAAAATTCTGTAAGAATGGCTTTATGACATTGGTATAACCGCCCGCTGATTACTGTTAAAAAGATATCTGTATGAAGATTGGAAACTTTACTCTTTCAGAATTCGCTAAACTATCAGATATAGGGTTTACTCTCATTAATAAACAAAATACCAGAGCCTTTAAGGTAACTTCACTTATTCATTTCCAGTTTAAATACTTTTTCGTGCCAAATTTGAAAGCAGTAAGCAACTAAAGATAATGCTACCATCAGTAAGAATAAATTCAATTTGTTTATGTTTATATAGTGAATGATTTTCCTTGATTCCATAAATTCTCTTATTAGAAAGGCGTCTATAAAATCAACAATAATGTTAGCCAAAAAGTATATCCAAAATTTCTTGAATGTAAGATAAAAAATCCACATTGTCCCTACGAAGAAGGTACCGTACAATGTCATAAAGCTTAACTGTAATAAATTTCAAGTTATATGCCGTAGAAATAAAACAAAATAATTAAATTAATTCA
>MCHG01000155.1_pt1 | contig 34241 bp, 27 predicted proteins | sample 787351 | NCBI WGS metagenome assembly MCHG01 (sample SAMN05430296, study PRJNA330682) | permafrost metagenome | biome: Cold desert; feature: permafrost; material: soil; isolation source: enrichment culture inoculated with soil incubated with H2/CO2 at 20 degrees... ... | reverse complement strand
AGCTCCATCCAAAGTACAAAAACCAATATTTTTTGATTTGTGTTTTGTCTTAACCATAGAGTTTGAGCAAAATTATCCCAATATATATAGCTCTTTTATTATTTTGGAAATCGGATTATATAATCACTGCTTACGAGTTGGTGAAGTACTGGAATATGAGAATTTCTAATTTTGAGTTACGCGGAAAGTTACAATTTTCATTATTACTTAGTAATTAAAGTTTTTATTTCTGTTACAAAATCTTCCATTTTCGACTTTTCTAAAATTGAAATTTCAAACCCTTGTGGCCTAGCAGTGTTAGTAAAAACTTCAAACTTAGTAGTATAACTGTTATTTAACATTATTATTCCTAGTAAAAAATAAAGAAGCGATCCAAAAGAATGAATCGCTAGCCCAAAAAGTAAAAGGAGGAGTCCTAAAATTAATCTCCTGGGGTGAGCTTTAGTAGAATATCCTACAGATGAAATTGATTTCACTGGGTGAACTATTTCAGACTTCCCTGCAGGAATAAACCCTAAGATGGTATTCGGTACTTGACCTGTTAATCTTTTATTCGTTAAACATAATTTTGATTTAAGCCAAAAGAAGACAAGGTTAGTAGTAAACACAGCGTCTGTTATTTTTTTTTCATCTTTTCCAGATTCGGCATTCATATTATTCCTCTTATTTTCAGTTGAACGATCACAAAACTCAAAAAATGCTTCTTTGAACTAGTGCATCTATTCCAAAATATGTCACAAATTAAATCTTTGAAGTTAGATCAAGGAAGGATTTCTTAGAGGCTGTCTTAAAATTCAGACAATTTCTTCAAAAGGGCAAAAATAATGCCAGGCAGACAACAAAAATCCGGATTATTTCCCGAGTGTCTGAGAGATCCAGTCTTTTATCTCATCTCTGACACGCCTGAATACCTTGAGCTGCTCCTCCTCCGATCCCACAGTCGTGGCAGGGTCATCGAAACTTTTATGGATTACTTCTCGTGCTTTAGTTAACTTGGTAGGACGCTCCAGATTCGTGATGATGATAGGACAGGCTGCTTTAGCGTTGTCGCAGACCGTGACCGCCAGGTCAAATATGATATCCTGATATTCTTGGGGAGTTTTGGAATACTGACCAGAGATATCGATGCCTATCTCCTTCATGACCATTACTGCAAGAGGATTAACAGTTGTAGCCTCAACACCGGCGCTGTATGCTTCGTATCGGTCTCCATAAACAGATCTTAAAAGACCTTCAGCCATCTGGGATCTGGCTGAGTTATGGGTACAAAGAAAGAGAACCTTCTTCTTTTCCTGTGATATCGTACTTGTTGCCATCTCAATATTGTTGCGTATGATAATAGATTAGTATTATGATTGGTCAAATTTAATTTTAAGACAGGCTCTAAGAAATTCAATTTTCATGATCTGGATCAAAGTTCAGTTAGGAGTAATGACCTAATGCTATATTTGTGGGGTACATTCTATATAGATATTTTGTGAATACTCTAAATTACGACCTTAAAACTAAATCGTACCAAAAATAGACTTTAAAAAAGTGGATCTCGAATTAATGTTCTAAAAAAATACGTATGTAAAGGCATTATATTGGTTTAAAACAATACAGTTGATTGGAACACACAGAAGGCGATTATTAAATTCTTCACTATCTGAGAATGCAGAAAATGACTTACTTATTAGCTAATAACTGAAGGCTTGCTTTAAAATAAACAGGGGAGTGAAACAAGGAATCCAGAAGAACTTGCATCCGATAAACTCAAAATAGAAATTGATACTCCAGAGAGAAAAGACCTTCGGAGAGCTAACCTTAAAGGAGCTAACTTTATAGAGGCTAACCTTAAAGGAGCTAACCTTATAGAGGCTAACCTTCAAGGAGCTAACCTTATAGGGGCTAATCTTAAAGGGGCTAACCTTGAAAGGGCTAACCTTGAGAAGGCCAACCTACAAGGAGCTATCCTTGAAAAGGCTAACCTTCGAGGAGCTAACCTTAAAGAGGCTAACTTCCAAGTGGCTAACCTTATAGAAGCTAACCTTAAAGGAGCTAACCTTCAAGTGGCTAACCTTTATGGAGCTGACCTTCAAGAAACTAACCTCCAAGGAGCTAACCTCCAGGGAGCTGACCTTATAGAAGCTAAACTCGAAGGGGCTAACCTTAAAAGGGCTAATCTTAAAGGGGCTAACCTCCAAGGAGCTGACCTTCAAGAGACTAACCTTAAAGGGGCTAGATTTGAAGGAGCTAACCTTGAAGGAGCTGACCTTGAAAAGGCTAACCTTATAGGGGCTGACCTTAAAGAAGCAGACCTTCAAGAGGCTAACCTTCAAGAGGCTAACCTTAAAGGGACTAACCTTAAAGGAGCTAACCTTGAAAAAGCTAATCTTAGAGAGGCTAACCTTGAAGGAGCTAACCTCCAAGGAGCTAACCTTGAAGCGGCTAAACTTAAAGGGGCTAACCTCAAAGGGGCCAACCTTACAAAGGCTAACCTTGAAGCGGCTAAATTTAAAGAGGCTAAATTTGAAGGGGCTAACCTTGAAGCGGCTGTACTTATAAGTGCTAATCTTAAAGGGGCTAACCTTACGAAAGCGAACCTTGTAGGGGCTAACCTTATAAAAGCGAACCTTATAGGAGCTACATTTGAAGGGGCTAACCTTATAAAAGCGAACCTTAAAGGGACTAACCTTAAAGGAACTAACCTCAGAAAGGCTAACCTTGAAGGAGCTAACCTTAAAGGGGCTCTGGATTTATCGATTGACCAGCTTTCTAAAGTGAAAACACTGTATAAGGCAAAAATAGACGAAGAACTTCTCACATCACTAAAAGGAAAATACCCTGCCCTTTTTGAAATCACAAAAGAGGATCCTTGAAGAGTATTTGCTGAATGCTGTGCTTCCAAAATTCCAACTAAAAGAATTTGGAATTCCACCAAGCTCATTGTTGTAATTTAGGGTTACCAATGATTTATAAGTCCCCACATACGTATTCTTAAATATACGGTTGCAGAACCCTTTAAACTGGTTTTTAGGGTTTTCTTCTTTCTGGTCATAATGGTCATAAATAGAGAAATCTGAAGCCATGAGCTTCTATCGGGGATGGGGAATGGTTGAAAAAAAATCTATCGTAAGAGAACTCGGAGAGGAGGGCCTCCTCCTTCCCGAGCTTGTGAACTCTGCTCTCACTGCAAACGACAGAATCAAATATTACTTCACTCTCCTGCAGACTGCCAGGGAAAAGGCAGAACATCCGCAGCTGGAGTTTCCTTCCCTCAGGATCGAGAGGGAAAATGCAGGAGAGGAAAATGCAAAGTTTGATAGGATTGTTTCTGGAGCCCTGAAAAAAGGGCATGACATTTACATTGTTCCTTTTGCCGAAGAAATTCTCTCCAGAGTCTGGGGCTGCATGAACGAAATGCTGAAACCTCTGCTTGCTACTGGCAGGGCCGAGGGGAAGGAATTTGAGGCAAGACTGGAAGAGTTAAAACGCTCCGGAGCCGAAATTGAGGCAGGGCTTTCAGCTAGCGAACCCGGGATTCTGAGAGGGGATTTCATAAGAGCTCTAACTTCCGGGAACAGGGGAAAAAGCGACAGCCTCCACATCCTGGTCATGGACGTCCACAAAGCCTTAAACAGGATTCAGGAAGAGCTTGCTGTTGAAAATCTAGAAGGGGCAAAGGTCTATCTGGTGGCAGAAGAGGACCGGAAACTGATAATTTCTTTCATGTCGGGCGTGAACCGGACTTTTTCCCTTAAGTTCGAGCACCCAGGGCTTGGGACAACTGCAACCCGCATTGCAGGCAAGCTTGTGATCCAGAACGATATCGGAGAGACCGAGGCTCATGTGCTCGTGGTCAATGTTAGGGGGCTTGAGGCATCCGTTACTTATACCGATATTCATTTGCAGAGGCTGCTTTTTTTCCAGAGCCTTTTTGAGGAGACAGGTACATCCTGGGAGGATACCGTCTCCAGGGCATCAGGCGAGAAGTTTGAGGACAAGCTCTACCACCTTTCAGTGGGCCGCTTCCTGGCAAAGGGCAGGGAAGAGCTGAAGAACTTTCTGGCTCTTCTGGGTTCCAGGATAGTTTTTCTCATCGATTGGAACCGCGCCAGGAAAAGCCTCCGGAACTTCATGCGTAATGCAGACTGCGTAAAGGTGCTCCGCTGGGCAGCCGAAAATGAATGCGGGCACAGGGCATTCCTGATACTGGGGGGAGAACAGCTTATCTTCGGGGCTCTTGAACTTGCTTCCAGGGCGCCTCTCCCCTACGGGGAGCCGCTCTACCAGATCATAGGAAGGGAGAGGACAACCGAGTATTTCCAGTGGGTCCTTCAAAGGGCTTCAAAGGGACTGCTTGCCGGAGACCCCCTCCTTCTCATCCAGGACGAGATCAGGGCTGAGCTTCTCAGGTATTTCCATTCCGCAGAGCAAGACCTTATGGAGATATGCTCGGAACATGCGTCCCTGATCGTTGAAACTGCAGGGGCTGTCCGCGGTTCCCTTCTCTACATTGCTTATAAAGGAGAACCTAATTTTGTCCTCAGGAACTCAAAGAGAGCAAAAGTCTGGGAAAGCCAGGCCGACGAGTTCGTAAACAGGATCAGAACTATTTCAAAAAGGATCGAAAATGCAGACTTCTTTGAAAAACTGATCTTCCATATGGATGATGTTATTGACGCCCTTGAAGACGCTGTCTTTTTTGCCACCCTTATCCCTCCAGTCGATATATCCCGGAGGATTCTAGAAAGCCTGGAAAAGATGGCAGGGATAGTCCTGGAAAGCAGCCGGGAGTTTCTGAAAACTGTTTACGCTTACCAGTGCAGTACCCGGATATGCACCCCTGATGAGATGCAGGCGTTTTTCGGGTCTACGGCGCAGGTTATCAGCCTGGAAAGGACATGTGACGAGGCTTTCAGGAAGGCAAACAGGGTAATAGTCGAAGTAAGCACCGATTTCAAAGAAGCCATGCTTGCCCGCGATATTGCAACAAAAATAGAGGAGGCTTCAAATTCCCTTATGCTTGCAGCCTTTACAATTCGGGAGAGGGCTTTTGAGGTACACGTTTGGGAGGGACATTGAAATGCCTGAAAATATCCAGGGAGCTGAAAAAAAGATAACAGAAGCAAGGATGCTTGAATTTGGGAAGGGAAAGGGGGAATATGCCCCCAGGGAAGCCTTTGGGGACAAAGGTTCGATCCTTATAGCCATGTCTTCAATGGGTGTTCCTGTGCCCCCTGGTTTTGTCCTGAACATCTCGGTATGTGAGGATTACTTCAAAAATTCCAGGCATCTTCCCGATGATTTGCCCGGCCTCCTCAGGAAGGGAGTCTCTTTCCTAGAAAGTGCAACAGGAAAGGTTTTTGGGGGCTCTCCTCCCCTGATGGTTTCGGTCAGGTCCGGTGCCGCGGCTTCCATGCCAGGATCTATGGAAACCCTCCTGAACGTGGGGCTTTCCAGGGGTACGGTCAGGCCCCTCATTGCCAGGACAGGGAACCCCAGTTTTGCCTGGGACTCGTATCGGAGGTTAATAGAAGGATTTGGAAGAATAGTGTTTTCCCAGGATCCGTCCCTCTATCGGGGCCTGATGAACTCCGCAATCGAGGCCGCTGGAGTTCCGGAAGAAAAAGAGTTGGATTACATGGAGTTGAGGAAACTTGCGGGGGATTATGAACGGCTTTTCTTTGAAGAACGTGGGAGACCTTTCCCCGAGGATGCACAAGAGCAACTTGAACTTGCAGTACGGGCGGTGCTTGATTCCTGGATGGGCCCCAGGGCAAGGGAATTTCGGGAAATCAACAATATCAAAGGAGTCAGGGGCACGGCAGTCACTGTCCAGACTATGGTTTTTGGAAATATGGGCATGAACTCAGGTGCAGGGATCTATTTTACCCGGAGTCCATGGACAGGGGAAAAACTGCCTGTAGTCGATTTCAGGTTCGAAGCCCAGGGAGAGGACGTGGTCTCAGGCTCAAGGGCGGGAACTCCAGGAATTGAGCTGAAAACTGCCCTTACTGTTGTTTACAAGGAACTTGAGGGCACAGGGGATAAGCTCGAAGCCCATTTCAGGGACATGCAGGACATCGAATTTACTGTCGAAGAAGGAAAACTCAACATCCTTCAGAGCCGAAATGGGAAACGTTCTCCAATGGCAGCCCTGAGAATTGCAGTCGACCTTGTAAAAGAGGGGCTTATTTCCCCTGAGGAGGCTCTAAAAAAGCTGGAGGGAGTAGACCTGGATTCTATTTCAGTGCAGAAAATCAGGACTAATAAACTCCCTCTGGCAAAAGGTGACTCTGCCTCAAGTGGGGTTGCTGTCGGGAAGATCGCGTTCAGCAGTGAGAGGGCAAAGAGCTATGCTCACGAAAGAACCGAAATTCTTGTCCGGGAAATCCCTTCTCCTGATGATCTTCCAGGAATCCACGCTTCTGCAGGCCTCCTAACATCTAGAGGCGCCAGAACTGCTCATGCAGCCGTTGTAGCTCGCCAGATGGGAAAAGTCTGTATTGTCAACTGCAGGGAACTCAAAATTGATCCCATAGGCAGGAAATGCAGCATCGGAGGAAAAGAGTTCATGGAAGGAGACGCGATAAGTCTGGAAGGGATAAGCGGGGAGGTCTATGAGGGAGAAGTTGAAGTCACGTTCGAAAAGCCTGTAGAACTGCTTAAAGTGGTGGATGTATGGAAACGAGAAACAGCTGCTTGAGGACAAATTTTTTTCTCCTGAGGATTAAATTTATGAGCTGATTCCAAAACTCAATATTTACTTCTTTGAATCTAATATTTGAGTGACTAATCAAGTTTCTAGCCATGAAAACAATCCTGAAAAATCCCAATTATCAAGAATATGAGAAGTTTTAGGATTAGCTCATTAATAAAAGTGTGGATATGATAAGAAGTGGCTATATTGTTCGTGTTATAGTAGAGGGGAAAACATGGAAATCGAATCAAAGTTTCTGGTACTTGATGAAGCAGAAATTCAAGATATTGAAACGCTATCTCAACTGGGAGATTATTCTCTTTCCGAAGCTGCAGTACTGCTTATCGAAGATACCTTCCTGGACACAAAAAAAACGGCTTTAATGGCTGAAGGCTATTTTCTACGGCTACGGAAAGAGATGGGAAAAGAAGGACATTGGTTGACTATCAAAAGCCTGGGAGGGTTCGAAGCTGGGGTACACAGGAGAGAAGAATACGTCAGTTTTCTACCGAAAGAGGCTTCTGTCTTTGAATGTCCAGATATCAGGATAAGGAAACAGATTTTCGAACTTAGCTCAGGCTTTGACCTGCTTCCACTCCTGAAACTTAAACAAAAAAGGGTTGTACGTCAGGTGAAACTGGGGGAAAGGCATATAGCCGAATTTTCTCTGGACCAGGTGAGCCTTAAAAGTGAAAACAGAGAAAAGCTCTACAGCGAACTTGAAATTGAACTGAAGACGGGAGGGACTCCTCAAGATTTGCAGGCTATTGTGGAATACTTGCTGGGAAATTATAACCTTGCAGAAAATCCTATTTCCAAATTCGAAAGGGCTCTTATCTTCAAAGATAATCTGCCGGAAAAAACCCTTTTGAGCTTCAGAGAAAGGGCTTTTTGTATGCAGCTCGCAGACCAAGAAAATGTATATGGAAAGCAGGCTGGAATTCTCCTTTCACTTGATAAGGGTTTGAATACAGCGGAATTGAGCCTTCTCCTGAAAGTCCCCGAGCCAGAGATTGAAGCCCTGTACTCCCGGTTTGAAAAAGAAAGGCTTTCCAGTTTCCCTTTTGGCTCTGAAAATCATGGGTCAAGAGAATTCCATTTCCAGACCGGGCGCTACGCCCTGGGCAAAAGCCAGGAAGATAGAGGTTTCAAGGAGTGGACACTCAAAACCCTCTTTGAGCTCTATGGAGCAGATGAAGCCAGGGCAGAAAAGATCAGGACCAACGCACTCATACTTTTTGACGGATCTTTCCCCTACCACAAGTTAGGGCAGAAAGAGAGGGAAATACTGGGCTTTGCAACTCTCCTTCAGAACATCGGAATCTCGGTTTCACCGGAAGAAAAAGTCAAGATGGGTAAGGAAATTCTCCTGACCCATCCTCTTAAAGGGTTAAAGCTCCACGAGTCCAGAATGCTTGCTCTCATCATGGAACTTCAGTCCCCCGAAATCAGCGTAAAGAACCTGTCTTCAGTTTTTGAAGAATCACATATCATGCTACCTCCAGAAATCAAGAACAAAGCTCTTATTCTCGCGTCTTTCATCCGGATTGCGGACCTCCTTGAAAAAGGGGACTGGAAATTCCTGCCAGACAGGATCAGGCAGGTCGAGGGAGCAGTTGAAGTAGAAATTTTCGGGCAAAATGCGGAAAAAGCTGTAAAAAGAGCAGAAAAGAGAAGCGAACTCTGGGAATATCTTTTCGGCACAAAATTCCTCTTCAAACCGGGCAAAGAGATGGATGAAGTCGAAATTATTGAAAGAAAGGCAGAAGAAACCGAAAAAAAGGATGAAAGTAAAAAAGAGAAAGGGGACCTGAAATTTGCAGTCAGACCCGAAAACTCCATGGCTATGGTAGCTCAGAAGGTTTTTTCCCAGCAATTTGCCAGAATGCTTGCCCATGAAAAAGGAACCCGGAAGGGAGAAAACATAGAAGACCTGCACGATATGAGGGTAGCGATCCGCAGAATGAGGGCTGCTGCAAAGGTCTTTGAAGCGTACCTGGATTCCAAAAAGCTTGAACCTCGCCTAAAAGGACTCAGAAGTACCCTTGGAGCACTCAGGGATGTCAGGGATTTAGACGTTTTTCGGGAAAAAGCTGAAGGGTATCTTAAAAAACTACCTCCTGAGAACGAACATGATCTTGATCCCCTATTTGCCGTGCTTTCCGAAGAGAGAAAAAAAGCCCGGAAAAACATGATCATCTACCTGAAAAGCGAAAGATACGCAAATTTCAAAAAGGAGTTCTCAGACTCTCTTGCTGTTTTCGGATCCTGGGCTCTGCCAACTACAACCAGAAAACACGATGTTCTGCCACATAGAGTAACGGATGTGCTTCCTTCTATCCTCTATGGCCGTTTCTCAGAAATCAGTGCCTATTCCGAATGGGTAGAAGGGCCTCACGTCTCTGTAGAGAGGTTGCACAGACTGAGGATTGCGGCCAAAGGACTGCGCTATACACTTGAGTTCTTTGGAGACGTGTTGGGAAAAGAAGCAGAAACAATGGTCAAGGAATTCACAGCCTTGCAGGATCACCTTGGAGACCTGCACGATTCTGTGGTTGCAATCTACTTGCTGGAATCTTATTTGCAGACCGGAGACTGGGGACTTTCAGAAGAGGGAAAAAATTCCGGAGAAAAGAAAACCTCAGAGGGTCTGAAAGGAATAGAAGCTTACAAGGCATACAGGGAAGAAGAACTCCAGACACTACTCGACACCTTTCCAGAAGCTTGGGCGAAAATCCAGAGTGAGGATTTCAGGCAGAGAATTGAAAGTGCAATCAAAAACCTGTATAAAGAGATAGCGTCTTTATGAAGGAAGATATGGCTATTTAGAGCCTATCCGAAAAGTCATAATGGCATGTTGTAAAGTTACACTAGGTCCATAATATCCGGGTATCCGTTTCGGCCGTTTAAGATTTGGTGAAATTAAGAACAGATTACTTCATTTATATCAATTAATTAAGTATAATTGTCTTATCTGATTAAATATTCAAATGCGTAGAATTAAATGAATCGTTTTTTAATTAATAGCAGCTTAAAATAATATTATGTCATTCGTATTATTTATTTAAGGAAAATAATTAGAATATTTAGAAAAACATATTGAGAAAAATGAATACTTGCCAGAACTTAACAACTATTTGAATGTATAACGTCTTGTTTTAATTAATAGTAGTTTCTTAATCATGTTTCTATATACGCTATATTGTTTTATTACAACTAATACTAATAATACAAATGTAGTACAACTTCAATGGCTTGATTATTATATTTAATGTTTAAGTCCTATTACTGTTAAAATTAATGGCTCATAAAATGGAAGACGGCTTAATGTAGGCGAAAGAGTAATGAAAGGGTTTTGCATGACAAATCTTACAGAAATTTACATTAACGAGGCTAATCTTAGAGGGGCTAACCTGAAAAAGCTAAACTTAAAGGAGCTAACCTTATAAGGGCTGACTTCATGGGAGCTTATCTTAAAGAGGCTAACTTTGAGGAGGCTAACCTTAAAGAAGCTCACCTCGAAATGGCTCATCTAGAAGGCGCTAACCTCACAAAAGCCAACCTTAGCGGGGCGTATCTCCAAAGAGCTCAACTTAGAGGAGCTAAATTAATAAATACTCACCTTGAAGGGGCTAAATTAGTAAAGGCTCACCTAGAAGGAGCTAACCTTGCAAATGCTTACATTTTTATGGCTAACCTTGAAGGAGCTAACCTTAAAGAGGCAAATTTCACAATGGCTGACCTTGAAGAGGCTAATTTTCTAAGAACTCATCAATTAACAATTGATCAGCTGTCTAAAGTAAAAACACTTTATAATGCAAAAATAGACAAAGAACTTCTCATACCACTAAAAGTAAAATACCCTTCATTTGTATTCGGTTAAGAGATAAAATGCATGAAAGTGTTATTTTTTATGCTAAAATCTCAACATTCAAGTCGGAAAATCACTATACGTGGTATTCGAAGTTGTGCATAAAATTCGTTAACCGATGACAAATGAAATACCCTTCCCTTTTTGAAGTACCTGATAAATGACAGTTAATGATTTTATACTTATTATAAGCGACCAAATATAACTATTTAAGAGGGAGACGATGACAGTTAAGAAGAATACGATGACAGTTAAGAGTGATACGATGACAGAAGACACTAATATACCAGAAGAAATCAGTAAACTTAAATCCAATATCGCAAAACTAGAAGATATAGTGAGTAAAGCAAATACCATAAAAGAAAATAAGAGGAGTCTGTTAAAAGAAGCGAAAGAAGATAAACTTATTTCAAAGGATGAAATAAAACAGTTTTCAAATGACATCGAAAATTTCGACAAAATAGCAGCAGACAAAACTTTAATAAAAAAAGCAAAAGCCAAATTAATAAAGTTAGAGCTTGAGATGGCACTCAGCGAATACACCAGTTTACAAGACGAATATACACAAACTCATTCCGAAATTGAAAACCAAGTCAACAAGTAAACGTGAAGATAAACACTTGACTTTGTCAGCTTAGAAGTTATTCCAATCGCTGTTCTCGATTTCACTACGAACAATATCTTTGGCATACGAGATCTAATGATAACGCTTCACCTTGTAATGTGACATAATCAAGCTAATTACTCCGAGGATATTGAAGACCACACTAAGAGCCTATCCGAAAAGTGTTATGACCTACTGCAACTTTTACATTGGCCATATACACAACCTGAACGAATACTCGACGTTAAAGACTCTTTGTATCTTTTACAACATGCAATTATTGACTTTTCGGATAGGCTCTTAGTAATAGCATGGTAGTAAACAGATCCATAATTATAAGTCAATTAATATATTTATCCTTAATATAATAATGTTGCAGTATATTTCGGGGGCGACTACATATTGTCAAAAAGTTTTTCAATTTACTTTGACCCGCTCAGCCGTAGTAAGATAGACTATACTCTCACAAACATTACAACAGTGATCAGCAATCCTTTCAATGTAGCGAATCAGGAAAAGTAAATACGTGGCTCTGGAAATGATGCTCGTATCTTTTGCCATCATTTCGATCAACTCAACCCAGACTGCATAAAAGAGCTTGTCCACATCTTCGTCCCGAGCTGCTGTAGCCCTTGCGAGTTCAGCATCTTGGGTCTCGAAAGCTTTAATGGAATTCTCAAGCATGTATGCTGCAATATCCGCCATTTTTTTCATATTTATGGGAGGTCTTATATGTCCACCTTCGATTCTTCCGGGAATTTTGGCAATATTGATTGAAAGTCCCATAATTCTTTTGAGGTCCGCTGAGATCTTGAGAGAGGATACTACAAGCCGAAGATCGCTGGCCATGGGCTGCTGAAGCGCAAGCAGGTCACTAATGGAGATCTCAATTTCGTCCTCAAATTTATCCGCTTTTGCCTCAAGAGCAAGTGTTCTTTCAGCAAGCTTGACATCTAGATCTATAACTGCAATCATCGAATCGTTGAAGACCAGTTCAACCGTCTTTCCAAATGAAATTACTGACTCCTTGAGTAGATCCAGCTGCTTTAGATATCGTTCTCGAGATTTTCAATCACCCAAACCTGCAGGTAATGTAATCCTCAGTATTCTTTTCTTGATTGTTATGAAAAATCTGCCTTCTTTGACCTAACTCAATAAATTCTCCCCTAAGGATAACAACTCCCATGGGCGTCGCAAAAAGAATTGCTCCGGCAGTATAACAAGAGGGTCAAAAGAAAAGGCAGTATCCCAAATTGCTTGTTTACGGATGTTGGATACCAGAACTTCCCGGTAAGAAAGTCCAGAAAAGACGTGTCTTTAAAGAGAAGTAGACTATCCCGAATAAAAAAGGCATATAAGGAGAAGGATTACGACCGTAGGGGCACTGACTGAAAACAGCGCCTATTCGATCTCCTTTTCCTTAATTCCTGTTAAATATTTTATTCCCTTGAAATATCCTTCACTTATTTACTTTTTTAGCGGGATGTACCCGACTTCACTCACAAGGTTCTGCCCTTTCTCGCTCAACACAAAGTCGATGAATTCCTTTGTGGGACCTGAAGGTTCCCCATTGGTATAGAAGTAGAGAGCCCTCGAAAGCGGGTATGCACCATTTAGAATGCTTTCAGCAGTTGGAGTTACGGATCCGTTTCCTTTGTCCAGGCTTAAGGCCTTTATGCTATTATCGATGTATGCAAAGCCGATGTATCCGATTGCGTTGGGGTTCTGAGAAACCTCACCAACTACTCCTCCTGTAGCAGGCTGAGTAAGGGCATCGGGCCGGTATTCATCCCCAAGCATAACATCTTTCTGGAAGTCTTTATAAGTTCCGGAACTGCTGTCCCTGGAAATTACTGCAATCGGCTTATCTTCACCGCCAACTTCTTTCCAGTTGCTGATGCTCCCATTGTAGATGCCGCGAAGCTGGTCAAAGGTAAGTTCAGAAACCGGATTTGCAGGGTTTACAACCGCTGTAATTCCGTCATAGGCAATAGAATGCTCCACAGGATTGATTCCATTCTTTTTAGCGGCTTCGGTTTCGTTAGCATTTATTTCTCTGGATGCAGTAGCAATGTCTACCTGCCCGTCAATGAGAGCTGCAATCCCAACACCGGACCCGCCTCCCGTAACTGATACACTTTTCCCAGAGCTTTCATTCATGAATTCTTCAGCTTCAGCCTGTGCAAGAGGCAGAATTGTGTCAGAGCCTTTCACAGAAATGCTCTGTTCTCCAGAGGCATCAGTGCCCTGTGGTGCTTCGGAGGCAGTAGCTTCCTGTACTGGGGCTCCTTCTGAAGAGATATTCTGAGCAGGGGCAGAACCTCCACTATTTTTTTCAGCACATCCAATTCCCAGAAACACAAGTCCAATCACCAGTAATGTGAGGATTGTGTAGGTTTTTAATTTATTTGCCATGTCAAAGATACTCCTTTAAATAAATACGACAAGTCAATAATCTATGTACATTAAACTTGCAACCCGTATAGAGCATAATAAAAAGAGCGAACTATATAAAGATTCTCGATATATACTATTGAGAAGTAAATATGGAATAGGTGCATCAGCTTAAGTAATTAAGTATATAGTCACTATACAAAATATAGATAAAATAGGGGCTACATTGATAAAAAATTAATTAATATCTTCCAAAGTTATTGTGCGAATTAAGGATATTAAGTGCCTCTTTTTGACATTAAGTATTAAATTAAAGCTTCTAGTCAAAAAAACACTTTAAAAACTCATTATTTATAACCATATTCTTTATTTATCTTTAGAATTGATCACAAAGTCGAATAAAAACTTAGTTTTTTGGAAAACGATGTGTATTTGCAATTATGGCATTCGCTTTCGCTTTCATATTTTTTGGATTGAATGCCATAATTATGGAACATAATGCTTTATAAAATTAAAATCAAAGTTTTTATCATCTAAATAGCAAATAAGCTATTAACCTACTGTATTTTTATTGAGAAGGCGCTAAGAGCCTATCCGAAAAGTGTTGTGACCTACTATAGCTTTTACAATTGGCAACATACACAGCCGGAAACGATACTTGATATTATAGACCTAGTGTAACTTTACAACATGCCATTATGACTTTTTACAACATGCCATTATGACTTTTTACAACATGCCATTATGACTTTTCGGATAGGCTCTTAATGTAGATATTTCAGTTCAAAATCAAAATTATATACAGAATTATGCGTCTATTTTGGAATCGGATCACCAGTACTTGAAAAAAGAAAAATCCGATTTTTCACCCATTACTGTAGAGAAGAGGTCTATCAGGAAGAGATTTTTGGGTATTTTTTGATGTGGGGAGGACGGTAATGGGCTAAATGTTTATCGGATAAATGCAATAGGATATTCTTGTATATATAGATAATCTCCATATCTATATATTTAACCCATATACATATATAGGTTGGAAAGATTATAATTTAAAACGATATATAATAAAAATCAAGAATTTATTTATATTGCTTCACTAAAAAATCAGCCTTTAATTTTTCTGCTTAATTCTTGTCCTTTTAATTATCTTTATCCTCTTTTCTGTTGTCGTAAGCTTAATCTATTTTAACTTATTTGTTAGAGCTATGAAAAGAATAGTGATTCTCGATTACGGGCTTGGAAATCTCCGGAGTGTTCAAAAGGGGCTAGAACACGTTGGCGCCAGTCCAGCTATTTCCGGGGATCCTGAGGAGATCCTTGCCGCAGACGGGGTAATTCTCCCTGGTGTCGGCGCTTTTGTGGATGCGATGAAATGCCTTGTCCCCATCAAAGGAATTATACAAGATTACATAAGGTCAGGAAAACCGATTCTTGGAATTTGCCTCGGACAGCAGGTTCTGATGAGCTCTTCTGAGGAAGGGAAGCTGACCGACGGGCTTGACTTTATTTCTGGCAAGGTTCTACGCTTTCCAAAGTCAGAATTAAAAGTACCTCATATGGGCTGGAATAATATTGGAATCAAGCAGGATCACCCTTTGTTTGAAGGCATTCCTGAAAACTCTTTCGTATATTTCGTACATTCTTACTACGTGGACACGACTCCTGAAAATACCCTTGCATCGTGTAATTATGGGCTGGAATTTTCAGCTTCTGTGGTCAGCTCGAAAGGCAATGTGATGGGTACCCAATTTCACCCTGAGAAAAGTGGATCTACCGGGCTGAAGATCCTGAAAAATTTTGTAGAAATGTGCTGAAAAGATGTAAAATGTGCTGAAAAGATGTAAAATGTGCTGAAAGATATCTGGAGAATTTGCTTTTGTATTAAAGCTTGAAATAAATTTTAAAATTTACTTTTTATTTTTATTCAACAGTTAAGTTATGACTCTTAAGCTCTTTAAATTAGAATACTTAGTTCAGCAGATTAATACTTGTGCAATTCCCTGCCCTTCAATATTAGGGCCGAGATATCTGCAAGAGATGGTTTATATGGATATAGAAGGCTATGCAAAACGGGCTCTCAGAAAGGACCCATCAAATGAAGCAGGGCTTGAAGTACAGCTGGCTTCAAGGATTCTTGAAATTAAGGACATAAGTCCCGAAAGGGCTCATGAGATTGCGGCTGCGGTAGTTTGCGAGGCAAAAGCAACACTTAATGTAGAAGGAGATGTGCTAAGTCCAACTTTCTCAGGAGTCTCAATGGGAGAATTCGGGGTAGGTTCCAGGGGCACAGGGGATTTCTACGTTCACTCCAAGCTCGGAGAGGTTATAGGCCAGACAGGTGCAGTTGTAGACAGTTCCCAGCTTGACGACTCAGGGGTTGTCAAAATCGGTGATGAATATCTGGTGGTCACGGTTGACGGTATCCACTCTCGTCTGAGCGATTTTCCTTTTCTCTCAGGCTTTCATGTAGCCAGGGCAGCTCTACGTGATATCTATTCCATGGGATCCCGCCCGCTGGCTATGCTTTCCGACATTCATATAGCAGACGATGGAGATGTGGCAAAGATATTTGACCATATTGCAGGAATCACTACGGTTTCGGAACTAACCGGAATACCTCTTATAACCGGAAGCACCCTTCGAATCGGTGGGGATATGGTCATAGGCGAACGAATGACAGGCGGTGTTGGCGCTGTAGGTATAACCTCTTCCCTTACTTCCAGGAATCAAACGCGGGTAGGGGACCTTATCCTTATGACTGAAGGAGCAGGTGGGGGCACGATTTCCACAACTGCACTTTACTATGGAATGCATGATGTCGTGGAAGAGACTATCAACATCCGTTTCCTGGAAGCCTGTGAGGCTCTGCTGCAGTCGGGACTTTACAGGAAGGTCCATTCCATGACCGACGTTACCAATGGAGGAATCCGGGGTGATGCCAGGGAAATCTCAAAGACCGCATGCGTAAAAATGGTCTTTGAAGAAGAAAAAATAAGGGCTCTTGTGAACCCAAAGGTGCTTTCCATGCTTGAGCTCCTTAAAATTGATTACCTCGGCGTGTCTCTCGATGCCCTGCTGGTTATTGCCCCACCGGAATATGCCTCTGAGATTCTTGAAACTGTTCGGGCTGCAAATGTCGAGATTGATATCATCGGTCGTGTGGAAGAAGGAAGCGGAGCAGAAATTATAGTCAATGGGGAAATCCGAGACTTTGCGCCCAGATTCCGAGAATCAGCCTATACCCCTGTTAAAAAGGTGCACGGTGAAGAGAACCCTCGAGATTTTGAGGATATGAGGGCTGCAATCGACAGAGCAGCGGAAGAAGCTATCGATAAAAAGCATAGGGTTCTTGAACATATAAGAGGCAAAAAGAAAAATTAAACTGAATAATGCCTGGATATCCTCGAGTAAAACAGAAAAGATGTCCTCGAGTAACAGAAAAGATATCCTCGAGTAACAGAAAAGAAAGGAAATATTACGTTTTTCGCTTTACGAGAAGCACTTCCCTTTCTTTTCCAATAATTTCCACTTCTTCTTTAGCTTCTATTTCCTCATCGGATCTGGCTTGCCAGTACTCTCCACTGTAACGGACAAATCCTGACTTCCCTGGCCCAAGAGGGTCGATGGTTCGGGCAGTATCTCCTATAATTGATCCTATAACCGGTTTTTTCTTTCTTATCTCGCTTACTTTATAAATTGCAAAGACCAGGAATAACCCGAAAACAACCGTAGGGGCGACAACAGTCAGGGTCAGAAGCCTCCTGAATTCGGGAGTGTAGATGTTTTCACCTCCCATGGGTATAAGGAGTGTACTCCCTATTATAAGGCTAATTAGACCGGCAAATCCGAAAATTCCAAAACCTGGAATCTTAATTTCCAGAATAAGAAGTCCTATCCCTACAAGGATGAGGAAGATTGCACCCACATTAATATTAAACCCTGTACCTATCAGCCCAAGCACTATTGCAATGATCCCAAAAACTTCTGCCCCGGCTCCAGGACTTGAGATCCCAAAAATGATGGCGTAAAGCCCGATAGTCAAAAGAAGGGAAGAAAGGATCGGGTTCGAGATGAGCCCCAATAAAGCAAGAGAAAGGGGGGGTTCGTAATTTTCAATGCTTGAACTTCCAGTCCTGAGAACCTTTCCTTTAACAACCTGCCCGTTGGTCTGGGACAGCAAATACGAGATTGAAGGAGCTAGATATTCTATTACACCTGCTTCGAGGGCTTCTTGAGCGTCAAGATTTTTGTTTTTCGTAATTACCTCTTCTGCAAAAGTCTCATTTCTCCCGTGTTTGCTGGCAGTTGTAACCGAAAACTTGACAAGAGCGTTTATTATCTTTTCGTCTTCGATGGGTTTTGTCCCCTCTGCGGATATCTGCACTGGCTGCGCTGAACCAATCACCGTGAAAGGAGCCATTGCAGCAATATCGGTTCCCATCAGGATAAGAGTCCCAGCTGACCAGGCTTTCCCGCCCTCAGGTACATATCCGATAACAGGAACGGTTGTATTCTCAATTATCCTTATGATTGTCTGGGTTTCTACCAGTCCTCCCCCAGGGGTGTCCAGGCTGATGACGAGAGCCTCGAAATTTTCATTTTCAGCTTTTGCTATTGCATTAGCTATGATATCATCTGAAGCCGGGGTTATGGCTTCGGAAATTTCAAGCACAAGCACCTTATTATCAGGCCCTGCCCCAGCAACGGGTACAAAGACGGCTATAAGGGTGAAGCATAGAAAAAAAATAGGGAGGAAACGGGGAACCCTTTCCATAAGCATGTTTACCGGTCCTTTTTTGCTCAGCACTTTCCTTCAGACTCTTCTTTCGCCTTTATTGTTCTTTCCTTCTAGAAATAGCCTGAGATATGGCTGCTATGTTCCCGGTTTCAAGAGCTTGGGACATTGTAACCACTATGAGATTCTTTTCTCTGGCAATCTCGGCTAAAGTTTGCAGCTCCCTCAGTTTGATCGCTGTGGGTATTCCCTCATAGAGAGCCGCGGCTTCTGTCATTTTCTTGGCAGCCTGGGATTCTCCTTCCGCAAGGATGATTCTGGAACGCTTTTCTCTCTCGGCTTCAGCCTGTTTGGCAATTGCTCTTTTCATATTCTCCGGCAAGGATACATCCCTGATCGTGACCCCTGTGACCTTGATTCCCCATGGATCGGTATATACATCCAGAAGTTCCTGAATTCGCTTGTTGATTTGTTCCCTTTCCGAAAGTAGTTCGTCAAGTTCCATCTGACCCAGCACGTCTCTAAGGGTGGTCTGTGAAAGGGTAGAAGTCGCAAACATGTAGTTTTCAACCTTAGTTATAGCGGCTCCTGGCTCAACTACCTTGTAATAAACAACAGCGTCCACTTCAACCGTTACGTTGTCCCTTGTGATAACTGCCTGTTTAGGGATATCAATGGTAACAACTCTCAGATCTATCTTAATCGCTTTATCAACAAACGGAATGATAAGGAAAACCCCGGGTCCTTTCACTCCGCTAAGACGACCTAGCCTGAAAATAACTACCCTCTCATATTCATTAACCATTTTTATAGATTGTGAGAGTATTAATAATACAACTATTAATACAGGAAATAATAATTCACTGGTGAAATCAACCATAATTTTATGACCTCTTGTTCCATTAATATTTAAATTAGAATTAATAATAATTAATTATTATTTATTTGGAGAAGATATTAAAACTCCCCATCAATGGAGCATTCGTAATCATATGTTTTGTACTTTACAATCTCTATAAATATCTGCAAAACTATATAATTACTTTCGTGCTCCGGGTCTTTCATGGACTGTAGTTTTCCAGATTCTTGAGAAACTATCCTGAGAAACGGCAAATGCCAGACGCATATTATGGAGTTGCGGGAACTTACGGATGCTGCTTAGAGCCGTATCTGACAAACTGTCGCTTCTAAAAATGCTTATCTGGAACATAGATACAAAAAAAGAAAAGCGGATAAACAGGGAAAGAAAGGACCGGAAAGGTATCGATTTTCGGCTGGATAAGGCCACACAGTTAATCGTAGACTTCAAGGCATAAAAAGAGAAATCGAGCGATCAGATTCGAAAGTTTATTTTCAATATAAAAAACAGTAGATTGAGAAAACGCAGGTTCGGAAGAACCACGGTGTTGATATTAATGAGTAAGGAATGTCCAGAGTGCCACGGACGTGGCTATGAAGTTATTTCAACTGATATCTGCCCTCAATGCAAGGGAAAAGGCAAGTCAAAATCAATAGATTTCATGAAAATTTCGGAGAAAGATATTGACAGTTTATTGAAAAGCGGTGCAGCATGTGAGAAATGTAAGGGTACTGGAAGTATTGAAGTGAATACACCCTGTGAAACCTGCGAGGGGCTTGGGAGGATATATGTCTGCAAGGTTTGTGGAGCTCGCATTTCTGAATCTCGGGATACCGAGGATGAGATATGCGATTCATGTTTCCGTTCCCAGTATGTCTATGCTCTTGATGAATCCTGCGACCTTAAGGACGTGGAGGCAGGAAAACTTTACCATGGCATAGTAAGCAGTACAGCATCTTTCGGGGTCTTTGTGGACCTTAATCCCCATGTAAGGGGGCTTATGCATTCCAGCAATATTGGAATCCCGCCTGAAGTGGGGGAGGCCGTGATTGTACTGGTAAAAAGCATCAAAACCGGAGGAAAGCTTGATCTGATCCCTAAAACACTTACAAAATACGAAACTATCGAGCTTGAAAAAGAGCTTCCACTTAAGAACTCATCCAAAATAGACCCCAGTATGAAGGGCAGGCTCGTCCGAATCGAAGGAGAGGTCATCCAGGTAAAGCAGACAAGCGGCCCCACTATTTTCACAATTAGCGACGAAGGGGGCTTTGTTCCCTGTGCGGCTTTTGAGAGTGCGGGGAAACGTTCTTATCCACATATCGACGCAGGAATGATTGTTTCGATCACTGGAGAAGTGACTCTGCGGGATGATCAGATTCAGATCGAAGTCATGAGTATGAAGCTGCTTACAGGAGAGAAGGCGGCAACTGTCAGGGAAAGAGTTGAGAAGGTCATTGAGGAAAAGGCGGCACCTGCTGATATTCCCTTCCTGATCCAAAGCGATATAATGGAAAAGCTCAAACCCAGGATGCTTCACGTCGCCAAAGAAATAAAAAAAGCGATTCTCCATTCAACGCCAATCATTCTAAGGCATCATGCCGACGCCGATGGGATTACCTCAGCAATTGCAATTGAGCGGGCAATCCTACCCCTTATTACGGAAATCGGTGGAGCTGATGCAGAATATTATTTCTACAAGCGTGCTCCGTCAAAGGCTCCTTTTTATGAGCTTGCAGACGTTACAAGGGATATTTCTTTTGCGCTTGAAGACTCCTCCAGGCACGGGCAGAAAATGCCTCTTGTAATCCTGGTGGACAACGGGTCAACCGAAGAAGATGTTCCCTCTATGCGCCAGGCCAAAGTTTATGGCATCGGTATGCTTGTAATTGACCACCATCATCCGGACGAAATCGTTGATCAGTACCTGATAGGGCACGTAAACCCTGCACACGTGGGAGGAGATTTCGGGGTTACAGCAGGTATGCTATGTGCTGAGGTCGCTCGTATGATCAATCCCAGCGTCAGTGATACAATAAAGCATCTTCCTGCAGTTTCAGCAGTAGGGGACCGCTCGGAGGCTCCAGAGGCTGGAAGGTATATATCGCTTGCCTCGGACCGCTATACTCTTGAAGAATTGAAGGAAATGGCTCTGGCTCTGGATTATGAACAGTTCTGGCTTAGGTTTAGCAGTGGAAAGGGCATTATCGACGATATACTGGATCTGGGTGATCACGATATCCATACAAATTTGGTTTCCCTGCTCTGCGAACAGGCAAATACAATGATCAGGGAGCAGCTTGAGATCTGTCTCTTTAACGTCAAGTCTCAGAATCTGGCAAATGGGGTTATCATGAATGTGATAGACGTCGAAAACTACGCCCAGAAATTCACCTTCCCGCCACCAGGAAAGACCTCTGGAGAAGTTCACGATGTACTTACCAAAAGGAATCCGAACAAACCATTGGTCACTCTGGGATACGGTCCTGACTTTGCTGTCATTCGTTCCAAAGGTGTTCTTATGAATATCCCGATGATTGTCAGGGAGCTCAGGGAAGAAATGAAAGGTGCAGGCGTCAGTGGAGGAGGGCATCTTGTCGTTGGCAGTATCAAGTTTGTAGAAGGAATGAGGACCGAAGTGTTGTCAAAGCTTACAGAAAAGATAGCATCTACGGAAGTTGAGTATTAAAAGGCTTTAACAAGCCTCTTTTTCCTTAGCTCCCTTTACCGTGACTCCTGCGGATGAAGGAAGAGATCTCTTTTTTATGCGAAGCTTCGTGCAGCTTTTTACGAATTTAAAATCTTATTTTATTATGCTGTGAAACTCTGTCTATCAAAAACATGAAAAAGCTTCCGTTAAGGGATAAAAGAATATATCAAATTATTTTAATTGATTTTATATCTTTAAAAATAGCTTAAAAACAGCTTTAAAAATAGCTTACAAATAGCTTAAAAACAGCTTTAAATTTTAGAAAGCCTTCCCCTCGGAAAGGCTTTCAGTACAAGTAAATCGTTTTTACTTTTTGTCCATATTTTATCTTTTCAGTCCAAACGTACAATTTTTACAAGAGACTGAATCGGAACATTAGCGATTGTATCTGCACCTTTTTTGTCCACCAAAACCACTACAACTCTTGGTTTTGCATCCATTTCTCTCAGCTGTTCAATGACTTCCATGGTGGTTGAACCGGTGGTAATAACATCGTCCACGATTACGCAGTTTTTACCGGCAACGGTTCCAAAATTTCTGCTTATGGTCCCTTTCTGGCCCGGCTGGATTGTATCCTGCCCTTTACGGGAATGATAGAGGGCGAAGTCTGCACCCAGTTCATTTGCCATCATGCTTGCCAGGGGAATACCACTGGCGGCAACTCCAACGACCACGTCTACTTCAGCGTTTGTTTTTTTCAGGGTCTCCTTCACCATGTCGCAGAGTGCAAGCGAGATGTAGTGGAGACGTATAGCACTTTTCCCTATACTGCTCCAGTTTACAGAAATATCTTTTGGAGCAGGTGCTGTTACTTCTTTTTTTGAACGGGTTAAAAGCCAGGTAACCGTTTCTCTTGAAACGTTGAGTTCATCGGCAATCTGGCCGGTAACAAGCCCGTTACTCTGCAGTTCTACAGCTTTCTGGATTAAATCTTCTATATTCTTCATGCCTCCATTCCCACCTGATATTTTTATCCGGCTGTATTTCCGGCGCAGTATTACAGTTCTACAGTTACAATTATACTTATGATTCTTGCCTGGAATACTGCCTGAAAAACTTTATTCAAGTTTATGTTTTCTCAATTAAGACAGTATAATACTATCAAGCGTTATATCTTTTTCTTCAGTTTAAGATTGAATCTTTTCTTTTATAATTTTTTTCCTCTTTTTCTTAAGAGCAGAGCCGCAGATGAGGCAGACATCCCCCTTATCAAACGTTTTTCTGCATCCAGTACACTGCTTTTGCCAGATAATGATGTCCCTAATCTTTTTCTGGGCAATAGGCTTAACCTGAATCCCAAGCTGTACGGCAACATTCTGGACTGCATAATCATCCGTAAGCAGTATTCCCCTGTCCCTGTGCTCAAGAGCTTTTGCAAGGATTTCTATATCTGTTTTTGAGAGCTCTTCTGAGTCCCGGGTCTGCTCAGCCTTTTTCCTAACCTCTTTTACCATTTCAGGTTCTGGCCATTCCACACGTAAGCCTGCTTCTTTTGCAAGATCAAAACGAAGCACGGCGTCCCTGCTCTTTAATTCATCCGCAACAGAAGGGACGGTAATCATCAGCGAACAATCTAAATTGCAGTTCCCCATTATAAAAACTGCAGAGTCTGTTATGTAACAGGTCATTTTCCTTCTCTTATCTTTTTTAGTATATAATCCATTGGCTTCTCAATCCCGAATTGTGCCTCACCCGAGTTTCGCTACCCGAGTTTCGCTTCGGGATCACAGAAAATCGGAGATTTCTGGGAGTTGCACTGCAAGTGCAACAGCACGAGGTCCTTTTCGCTTCGCTCAAGAGGACTAATTACAGTTTACAGTTTATTTCCATGCTTTACGCGTTTTCTGTGATTATAAAGTCTGAAGTGAACTTGTCCATTTTTTCCGTAGTTACAGAAACCAGTGTTATTTAAGTGTAAATATTTCTGTTTGAAATCGTAATTCATATCAGGTTTTGTCTTCTTTTTCGGAATTGCCAGCGGTGGCGCTAACATACCATGTGCTCGCAGAGGAGGGGGAGCCAGAGCAACTTTTATTTTTGAAAACCGCTGAAAACACGGAAGACACAGAATTAAGAAACCAAGGGTACAATTATTTCCGCGTTTTCCGCGTTTTCCGCGGTTATGGTTTCTTGATTAGGCTTTTCCGTTCCCGACCTTGCTGGCGGGGCTTATAGAGCCTCGGGTAATTTTAATGGAGATATTTTAGTTCAAAACTAAAAGTATCTACAGAATTATGCGTTTATTTTGGAATCGAAGCACTCGGGTCGCTTTAACCAAGAAACTGCGTATGAAATCGATTATAATCATTCACAATTATTAAATACTTGGCAATTGACGCGACACTAGTTTCTGGCTGACTTTTTACAGAGATACGATACAATCATTACAAAAATCAAAGAATTGAATCCGCCAGGGATCTTTGGGGGAGCACCTTGTACTATTATTTCGCTTGTATTTGTATCCTTTCTACCGGCATTGCTTGCTGTAAGCTTTACTGTGTAATTTCCTGCTGCAGAGTATGTATGCATTGGATTCTGCTCTGTTGAATTATTTCCTTCTCCAAATTCCTAGACCAACAAGTAGGTGATCCAGTGTTTTTATCGGTAAATATCACTTTTAATGGTGCTTCCCTTGAAATGTAGATTGAAAAAGCGGTAAATATTATCATATTTTCTGGTGCTGAATTGAATATATAATTGTCCGAAGGCATAGGATTTGTTCCTACGCTCACCCTTGACTATAATATTGTTTTCGGTTATGTCAATCACATAAAACTCAGTAAAAAGTTAAATAAGTCAGTTTTTGAGAAAAATATAAAAAGAGATATACATATAAACATATACAAATAATGAAAACTTATAAACGTGGATCTAGCAGGAAACCCGATTTTGAAGAATTTATTTTACCTTGATGAATTGATTTTGATTAAAAAATAAGGTTAATCATGATGCTTATGCTGAATTTATTATGTCATGGCAACTTTAAGAAATTTGTGAAAACCTGATTTTGTAGGAAGATGAGTGAAAAATAAAATAATGGAAAATTTGAATGTTAACACCGAAAATAAACCATTACCCTCTGAAAATCTACGTTTACGGCAGAAGGAGTTCATAGTATGAAAAAAAGTAGCTGTGCATTGATTCTTGGAGGGAACGTCAATGGATATTCGATAATTCAGGAATTGCATGAGAAAAAAGTGGAAGAAATAATTCTTTTTGGATGTTGCAGAGAATCAGCTTCATACAGCAATAAAATAAAAAAATTTGTGCTTATCAACGATACCCCAGAAAGCTTGTATGGAGAGATTAAAAGACTTCATGAAGAGTATGAAAAAATTGTGGTATTTCCAACAAATGACCTTCAGCTTGAGAATCTGCATAAACTCTATAATAAGATAAGTTCATTCTGCTTTTTGCCTTTTAACCAAGAAAACCTGCTAGTATGCCTAGATAAATTTGTTCAGTACTCTTATTGCGAGCAGCTAGGCATTCCCTATCCTAAAACAATATATATTCAAGAAAAAAAAGACCTGGAAAAAATTGGATTAATTCAATTTCCCATACTATTGAAGCCAGCACAAAGGGAGGACCTGAAGATTAGGATCTTCAGGAATATGAAGATAAACAAGCCGGAAGAATTAAGGAATATAAAAAGTAAGATAGAAAATTATCTGGATGCAGGAATTAAATTTCTAGCTTCCGAAATTATCCCCGGGGATGAAAGTTGCTTATATGCTTATGTTGCTTACAGAGATCTGAAAGGGAGAATCCTGAATGAGTGGACAGGAAAAAAACTGGCTCAATATCCTGATAGTTTCGGAGTTTTTTCAAGTGCCTCAAATAAAGCTCCAGAGGAAGTTCGGATACAGGGAAGAGCCCTCCTTAATGGAATGGATATAAAAGGGATTGCTGAGCCAGAATTCAAATACGATTCACGGGACAAAAAATACAAGCTTATGGAGATAAACCTGCGTTCAATGATGTGGCACAGAGTAGGGAATCTTTCAGGGGTTAATCTACAGTACGCCCAGTACCTTGATGCTCTAGGGAAAAATGTAAATCCTCAGATTCAGGTCAAGAATAAAGATATCCATTTTATTTATCTAAATCATGAAATTATAAATTTAATACTGCGCAGAAAATATCTCCCTATATTTATGAAAAATATATGGAGTTCCACTGAAAGCTACATTGCAGTCTACGATAAAAGAGACATAAAACCATTTTTAAAAGACAGTATTGATATGCCCATAATAATTTTCAGAAGGTTCATGAGAGCATCAGGGGCAATACAGAGACTCCAGAAAATTAGGGGGCATATAGCTGGAGGGCAAAAAAGTATAAATGACTCCGTATAAATCCTCAATTTAAGTGAAAATAAGCTCTCAGGCTTGCCATCCTCTTTTTTAGTCCGTCCTGAAACTCAAAATTACATCTCATATCTCGTATTATGAATGAATTCGGCCAAAACTTCATTTCATCTCATAATTGATGCTAACATTTACACTACATGTATGATATTTCTTTTATTGAGCTACTCCCAAAACTCAAAATTAAATCTTTGAATTTTCAAGCTCAGAATGATCAATCGAGTTTTATGATCGCGAAAGTTGTTCTGAAACTCTTATTAATGTGAAAACTCAGATAAAAATAAATTCTCGGTTTTGTAAAAATGATCTCCATTTTTGGTGATGGTCCAGATGTCAGAAAGACCAGGTATTCCACAATTGACTCCAAGCAAGAAGTGGAGATAACAAAATTTTGAGTTAATTTATAAGTTCAAGTCACAGAGTAACTAATGAAGGTAGTAGGCAGGAGGAAACAGAATTTGAGTAGTTTCAGGGATTCTTTTGAGTTATCCAGCTTGGTCACTGTTGGACAACTTTTGTCTGTGACCACTATACACGCGGGTGCGAGGGAAAGTCGGCAACTAGATCCTCAGATACCTTCGAAGCAAAGCTATACACGCGGGTGCACGGGAAAGTCAGTGATACAGTTACACCTCAAACAAACTCCTTATATAAATCACATCTCATACAATCGGCACATTGCTCTTTATCCCTATCCCGATATCTACGGAGATCGGCTGCAGATTGCACCATCTCTGCACGAGTTTTGTCGTGAAGATCTTCCAATACTTTAAATCGCCTCGACTTAAGCTCGTAGCAGTTTGGATTTTTAGCAATTTCAAGATCGAGATTTCGTAGTTTCAAAGCAACATCGACAATATACTTACTCTGGTCAACAATATGTTCATCTATAACACTCATAATTTCCCCTATTTTATAATATAACTCTTTGAAAAGAAAGGCTCAACTGTCTGCAGTTCTATCCTCTTTTCTGTCTGTGCTCCAATTTGTAGTCTTCAAGTTCGTTCTACCTTCACCTGTATTTTTCGCCTTGTTATTTCTCCCATATATTAAAAGAATATAATTATATTATGTATGAAATATATAATGGTTTCTGATCCGAGTGTATAGGAATCCTTGAAGACCAATCAAAGTTGCGGTGGCATACCCCGCAGTAGCTATGGGGTATGTTCGCGCTGCCGCAAACGATATATTCCTGTGATTGCAGAATTAATCCCACAGAGCTTGTGCAAATCGAGCGGATTGTTCCGACTGCGAGCAATTGTTTTAATCACAGCCTGAAATCATCATGAATAGTAACACAAAAGGAGGATGTGTCTTGAAAATTGCAGTTGTGGAAAACAATAACCAAAAAACGAGTTCAATATTTGAACCGGGATTCGTTGCAATATATGAGGACGAGGGCGGGGAATGGAAAGTTCTGAACCGTTTTGAAAATATAGTTTGCAACGCGAAGGGTATTGCCGCGGTACGCATGGCTGTGAGGAATACCGTAAAGCAGCTTGATTATGTAAAAATAGTGGTTGCAAGTGAAATCCCAGGGATAGCGTTCGGCACTTTTCAAGCAGCGGGCTTTGAAATATTCCTTGTAGAAAATAGCGCATTGGATGTTCTTGATTCAGTCAAAAAAGAGATGCTTGAGCTAATTGAAGAGCGGAAGGAGAAACCCCAAAAATTCGATATCATACAATTTTTGAAACCTGGTATGAATAAAGGTGATTTTTGTCTTAATATGGAAGAAATCCTTTCAAAAAATCCGGAGTTGACTTCAAAGAAAATTCTGATTCCCTATCTGAAAAATGGAGAATTCAACAGGCTGGATGTCACTTGCAGTCATATTCCAAAATGGTTTAACATAGATATAGGTGTCTTAGGTTTTGAGTATGAAACTGTGAATGAATTGCCAAATAAAAAGACCATTAGAATAGTGCATGTGCAAACTCTTTAAAAGGCAGTAATTATTTGGAAACGGAAAATACAAATATGGTGTTTTAGAGGATATTGCTTTTGCGGAATACCATGATAACGGAATGCTCAAAAGCTGCGTTCTAAATTCCAAAATACTATAAACATTCCTTGCGGCAGGCAGTGTTGCGAATTTGTGTAAATTCAAAGAAAAGGCAAAATACTTGAGTATAGTCTTCTAACAGCTCACAAAGAGCCTCTATACTTGATTGAAAACAGATTCCTTAATCCATAGCCCCTTGAGATACTTATATTACATGAATTAAGGTAACTATTCAGGGTATAGTTACCTACATTCGGCAGCAAATACATTCTCACATATGAATATTTTTGATCGTTGTTTTTTGTGAATATAATTAAAAATCAGTGTCAAGAGAACGAAGCCTCTAACAGGATTTGTTATTTCTTCTGCTTACAATAAATATATATTGACGAGGATATTGTCAACATTTAGAAGTTATTAATATTAATTTAATTTTAAAAGTTTTGAAAAACCGATATCAGTAGAAAAATAAAATGGGTTTTTACGTTCACCTGCCGAATGTAGGTAGTTACATTCAATTAATTATTTTAGGGCTGGCGCTGATGCTTGTTTATTTTTCTCTGTTACAGTGAACCTCATAGTGAACTCCGTCCCATTATTCCTTTTCAGTTTAAATTCTCCATCTAGCTGGTCTACAAGTGTGGTTACCAGCTGAAACCCAAGACTGTCAAGGTCTCCGATATTAAGGTTCTCAGGAATGCCTACACCGTTATCTGAAATAGTCAGAATGAAATTGGTACTCTTTCCTTCATTTCTGCTTTCTTCTCGATGGAGTTTGATTCTAATTTCTCCTTTATCTCTCCCTATAAATGCATGTTTGAGGGAGTTGGAAACTAGTTCGTTAACGACCATCCCCAATGGGACTCTGGTATCCATATCAAATAAAATGGTCTCTTCCACATACATGTTTAAGCTGATATCGGTATTTCCGAGCCTGTATGTCTTGAAAAGGTTCTCAACGAGTTTTTCAATGTATGGTGAGAAATTCACTTCATTGTCTCCTCCACCTTCATGCAGTTCCTCATGTATAAGAGCCATAGATACCACTCTGTCTTGGCTCTCCCTGAAGGCTTCTAGAACTTCTGAATCCTTAATATCCTTTCTACCCTTGAACTGTTCAGCCTGAAGGTCAAGAAGGGAAGATATTACCTGCAAATTATTCTTGATCCTGTGGTGAATTTCCTTTTTACGGGCAGTCTCAATATTTGCCAGAGCTTCTTCAGCTTTTTTTCGCTCGGTGATGTCAGTGAGCATGCTTATCGAGCCCATAAACTTTCCATCTTTATCAAAAAGGGATTTATCATTTATAAATGCCCATAAGGATGAGCCATCTTTACATATTAATTCCAACTCGTAACTTTCATTGACACCGTTCCGCCCATTTTCCATAGTTTTTTTGATTATAGTCTTGCCTTCTTCACTAATGAATTCCCATATTGATCTGCCAATACCCTCTACTTGATTGTATCCGAGCATATCCATCAGTTTTTTATTATAGTAAGTAATCCTGAGTTCAGCGTCAACTACCAATATACCTTCATTTGCTATCTCTACAATATTGCGGTACTTTTCTTCACTTTCCTGAAGTTTTTCTTCAGACTTTTTACGTTCAGTAATATCCTGAACCGTTACTCTCATACTAACAGGAGTATAATTCTCATCAAAAATAGCTTCAGATTTTGCATGGACTACTCGCTCAGAATCGTCAGCTAGGATGATTCTATAATCAATGTCAAGGGGTTCTCCATTTAAAGCTTTTTTAACGGCATTATCTACATAGTCTCGATCATTTGGGTGTACATAAGTTAAAAATAAGTTATAAGTAACTTCAAATTCTTGAGGCTTAAGTCCATAAATACTATACATTTCGTCTGACCAGTATGCTTCATCTGTAATAATATCCCATTTCCAGTTTCCTATGTGAGCCAATTTTTGAGCTTCACTAAGACTTTGTTCGCTTTCTTTCAATGAATTGAAAGCTGTTTTAAGCTCTTCTGTACGCTCTTCAACCAGTTTCTCCAAATTGTCTAGTGTTTCCTTAAGCATGATCTCAGCTTTTTTTCGCTCGGTGATGTTTATGAATGCAGCAACGGCTCCGCGTGGGTTGCCCTGATCGTCACGCAAGGGTATGGCGTCGCCCAATAAATGCCGCATCGTGCCGTCAGAATAGACAATGTCGAACTCGTAGTCGTGTACCTCTTTGCCTGAAGCCGCTATCCTCACGGGCATATCTGCAAGTGGGATCTCCAATCCGCCTTTGAACAGCTTATAGGTCTCAGGTCTCTCCCCCTCCGGTGCGGCTTTGGACAAGTTTGCTCTCTCCGGAAGTTGGAGCCATTCACATGAGATCCGGTTACCAGTCATCTTAAGCGCCCCGGGATCATGTGTTATCAACACAACGGCAGGCACGGCATCCAATACTACTGTTAGTTCATCCGAACGAACTCGCTCACGTTTCTCGCTCTCGCGAAGCGCATCCATCAGGGCATCGCGTTCCGCCAGCGACTGGCCTAGCTTGATATTGCTGTAGCTTAGCTGCGAGAGCATGTTGGCAAATGTCATGAAGAATGCCATGCTTGTGTCCACAGCATTCCTGCTAAACCGTGGAACTTTTTCAAGAGCTGCTATGTATTCTTTCTCATTGAAGCCGTATTTTTTAGCCTGGGATCGGAAAAGCTCATAGTCTAGAGGCTCATCCTCAAAAAAGAACTGTCCTGAGAAGATATTTCCAGTGTGCTGGCCATTCACTATTATGGGAGTTGCTATGTCCCACATGTTGTTCTTGCACTTGTATAACTTATATTCTCCCGGGGGGATGCCTGAAGATAATTGTACTCTGCTTTCTATGCAGTGCTTGCAGGCTTCGGGATGAACCCTGTGAAATCTAGTGCAAATATCCTGCCATCCAACATTTACCAGAACATTACCTTTGAGATCGTTTAGACCAATTGGAATATGGGTAAGTTTATAGAAATCGTCCATCAAAGACTGGATTTCCTTGACGTCAATTATTCCGGCAAGCCCTACATCAGCCATTTTCTGAACTTTTTCTTCAAATGTGTTCTGGTCACTTTTAGCGGGTCCAGAGATATACACAAGTTTTTCCTCCATATGTGAAATAACCATCCCAAAAGACTGCACAAACGATGAGCACATTATTAAATAATAATTACCATGGCAATTAAAAGAATAAATACATAAAAGATAAACTCTCAAAAATGATTATAATACTTATTAAAAATTATAATAATATTATAAATACTTTTTCAGCATGCTCTGTTAGTCTTCGAGACTTGGATTATTTGGCTCTTCGTCGCAGACTATTGGTAAGTTATTATAATAAAAATAGAATATAAATTAGTATTCATTTGTATTCGGTTAAGACAGTGTGTAGATTTTTCTGTAAAATCGTAAATCTTAAGAAGTAAATGGGTAGAAAATTCCACAGCGGAAGAACAAAATAAAAGCAGCATGAAATAATTTGGCTTTGAATTTACAGCAAATTCGCAACACTGCCCTTTACAGAACCGAAATACATAATCCTAATATAACAAAAACTCATTATTTTTTCAACTGGTGACATAAACATGCAATGCGACCAACTTAAATCGGACAAAAATCCCAAAAGAGCAAAATACAAATGTGGAATCGACAAAACAGAATTGAAATCCGCTGATTTAAAAATACTCTGCGAGACAGATAAATATGATAAATGCCTCAAATATCAAAAAAATAAGGAAAAACAAGTAAAGAAACTTTAAAACCAACTTTTATTCAAATATATTCTGCAAATCAGCCTAAAGTTCAGGAAACTCAATTTACCTTCGCGCCTATTCCAGAGAAGATGCGCCAATATATTTTCCTGAATCTGGCTTTAAAGCCCGCTACGAGCGTGTGACTAGCTTATAGGATGTGAAAAAAGCCTATTCTTTTGGATCTAATCTTCAGGTATAGGGTTTGAAAAGAGGCAGTGGGGGTTCCCAAGAAAGAGTTATAGTATGTGGAAACATCAGTAACTCTTTCATAACTGAGTAGAACTTTTACAAACGCAATATGCAAAACCGGAAAGGATACTTTGATATTATGGACCTATTGTGACTTTTCAACATGCATTACTAACTTTTCGGATAGGCTCTAAGTCCGTTTTCGAGACTTTTTAATATCTTCTGGGGTCGCCAAAATTTTCCATCAATTCCGCTAGGAGAAATTAATTGCAACTGATTTGAAAACTCGTTAGAGATTGAAACTTACTATAATGTTCAAGATCCACATAGCACAAGCTATTGAAATTGATTTGAAAACTCGTTAGAGATTGAAACTTACTATAATGTTCAAGATCCACATAGCACAAGCTATTGAAATTGATTTGAAAACTCGTTAGAGATTGAAACTTACTATAATGTTCAAGATCCACATAGCACAAGCTATTGAAATTGATTTAAAAACTCGTTAGAGATTGAAACCGAATAGGATAAAGTCGGGCAGCGGGTTCTTTAGTAGCCTGTACTTGCTGTTTTACTTCTTCTTCTTAACTAAATCTGATGCTGTCGAATCATTAAATTGAGGATAGGGATTATCACTAGCTTCATCCTTTTTTTTAAGATAAGTTGCCACATCTTTTAATTTTGAGCAATTAATCACTTTCTTTGTACTCATGCTATTGCACCTTCTGTTTTCTGTTTTTATCTCAGGGTCTTATGCCCATTATTACAGTTAACAAGCTTCATTACAGGTATCTGGAACCATGCTTTACATTTACCACATTTGTAAAGTCTTACTCTTCTTGTTCTCGTTAAACTCATGCTTCCGCATTCTTTGGCATAATATTCCTAACTAAAATATTATCTAGATCTACCTAAGTCTGAGTAGATCGGTCCTCATTAGACGCGCTGGAATAAATATAGAGAGCAATTAGAGGTAACCAGAGATCACCTATATAAATTCCAAAAATTGCCATGAGAATAGCAACAAGCTTTCCGACGGAAGCTGCACTATGAGTAGCCTTTACATAAGACATTTTCCTAGCAAAAAATGAACGGAGCATCCTACCCCCGTCCATAGGAAAAGCAGGTAATAAATTAAAGATCCCAAGCATTAAGTTCATCGATCCAAGAATCCAGATAACAAGATATACAGAGTTTTGAGAAAGCGCAGGGTTAGGGGAGATTATGTAACTGTATGTGAACAGGCAGATAAAACCTATAATGAGGCTCGTTAAAGGCCCTGCAAAAGCCATCTTTGCTTCTTGTCCAGGTTTCTTTGGGATTTCTTCCATAGAGGCTACACCTCCAAAAAGGAAGAGAGTGATGCTAATAATATTGGCCCCGTAACGCTTTGCAAAATAGGAGTGAGCAAGTTCATGTAAAAGCACTGAGGCAAAAAGGAAGATGGCAGAAAGTGCAGAAAGAGCATATCTAACTATAGGTGGCTCAACTTCCGCAAAACCAAATGGCTGTGAATTGATCGCAGAAAAATACGCAGCTATTGGAAGTGCAAGAAGAAAAGATGTGTCCAGTTTGATAGGTATACCCATTATACTTCCTATTTTCAAAGATGACTGCATAAATGAAAAAACTCCGTCTTATTTCTATAAAATTAAACAATTAAAATTTTAAACTTGAGTTCTAAAGGATTTCAAAAATTTAGATCTTTATCCGACATGTACAAACATGTAGAATTTATTTCCAATTCGTTCACCATTAGAGGTTTTAAGTGCTTTCTTTTTGTTATCTTTTTACCCTAAAATTGAATTGTCTGACAGCCTGTAAAGGACGGGGTATTCGTGACCCTCCGCACTCCCGAAGTAATAAAGGTAAGGACTGGAGTCCAACCTTCATTTCTTTCGCTTATGTGGTCTCAAGGCCTAAAGCCTCTGCGACAAGCTCAATGACGTCCTCGACAACGAGGTCAGTAGCTTTGATTGAGTCTCGGCCATCCGACAGGTTTCTCTTACAGAATGGACAAGCGCTGGACAATATATCCGCATCGGTTTCAAGGGCGTCCTT
>MCHG01000154.1_pt1 | contig 34301 bp, 35 predicted proteins | sample 787351 | NCBI WGS metagenome assembly MCHG01 (sample SAMN05430296, study PRJNA330682) | permafrost metagenome | biome: Cold desert; feature: permafrost; material: soil; isolation source: enrichment culture inoculated with soil incubated with H2/CO2 at 20 degrees... ... | reverse complement strand
CCTTCTTCATTAGTATGAGTATGTATTGATCTTGTTATTCCCCTATTGGCAAATATATCTTCGATTTTGCCAATTGCAAAGACTTCCATTTTGTTGTTTTTCACATAGTCTAGCAATGTGTCATTGGGAGGAATTGAAGAAAAGTCTTTTCGGTTAATTGTCCTAGTATAATTGTTCTCTGTTCCAATGAATGGTCTTGCAATAACCCTTCCAACCCCATGTTCACCTTGAAGCATTTCTCTTGCTATCAGGCATATTTTATAAAGCTCATCAAGAGGTACAACCTCTTCATGGGCTGCTATTTGAAATACTGAGTCAGCAGATGTATATACTATTAAGCTTCCTGTTTCAACATGTTCTTTTCCAAGCACCTTAATAATTTCAGTTCCAGAAGCAGCATAATTTCCTAAGGTCTTTCGTCCAACTTTATTTTCAAAACTTTTTATAAAATCTTCTGGAAAGCCGCTTGGATATGTAGGAAATGGTTCTTCAGAGATTATGCCACTTATTTCCCAATGTCCTGTAGTTGTATCTTTACCTTTTGATTTTTCATTACATTTTGCAACTGTACCAAGAAATTCATCAGATTTTTTCAAATCTTCAAAGCCGTCAATATTTAAAATACCTAACTTTTCTAAGTTTGGTAAAGTAAATTTTTCTACAGCTTTATATATGTTTTTTAAAGTATTGCTACCTGTGTCACCATAATCAGCAGCATCTGGAAGCTCACCTACTCCAACACTGTCTAATACTATCAAGATTGCTCTATTTATCATATAATACACCTCTATTTTTTTCTTTTGAATATATAATTATTATACTCTTGGAAATGTCTTTTTAAACACTTCAAACGATTTAAATTCTACACTGTTTAAATAATTTTGTGCAGCTGCAAAGCTAGATAGTCCCATTAGCTCTTTTACAGTTCCTAAGTCTGCTCCATGTGTTAAAAGGTGTATTGCAAAAGAATTTCTTAAAATTTGTGGTGATAGTTCTTTTTTTAAGTTCATTTTCTTTTCATAAAATTTCAAAATTTTCCATATACCTTGTCTTGATATGGATTCGCCTGAAACATTCACAAATAAAAACTCATTATCTTCACTGCATCTTTTTAATCTAAAAGTATTTAAATAAATTGCAATTGCATCGTTAGCATATTGATTTATTGGTACAATTCGACCTTTGATACTATTTATACTGATAATTTCTGCATTTAAATTAACATCACTTACTTTAATGTTAATCAATTCCGTAACTTTTATACCTGAAGAATACAATAATTCTAAAATAGCACTATCACGGCTTCCCTTAAAAGAGTCCACATCTGGCTGTTTCATCAGTAAATTAATTTCCTCTTCAGCTAGAAAAGCTGGTATTTTTTTTATTTGTTTTGGACTGTGAATACTAATAGCAGGGTTGTCCACAATGAATTTCTCTTTTTTTAAAAATTCAAAAAAATTTTTTAAGGCCGAAATAGTTCTTGAAATTGTAGATGAACTTTTTCCTAGCTTTTGAAGAGTTACAAGATATGTTAATATTTGTGCTTTCTTTGTTTTAGTTAATTCAATTTCATAATCTTTATTTAGATATTCATTGAAACTATTAATATCGTAAATATAAGAACTGATAGTATTAACGCTTAGGTTTTTAGAATTTAGATACGTTTTATAAATTTCAATATTTTTATCCATTATCTCACCAACAATCTGCTTAATATGTATATGTAATAGCTATAGACAACGCTGTAGGCCGTTACTATTAGTAGATATATCATTGATATTTTAATATACCCATTTACAATTATATCAAATTTGCGTGAAATAGTCTCTATGTATTTTGTTTTTTTTGTATATTTTGATATTGTACTTGAAATAAATGTAAAATAAAGAAGAATTGGAAAGAAAATAAAATAATCTGTTAAGGTAAACATAAAATAAATAGAATTCATTTTTAAGGTTCTTATTAAATATATGACAGAAAGTCCATAGTATATTGAAACCAAGCTAAAAAGTCCGCTAATTATCTTGGTTTGACCTATTATTGTCAATAATATGATAGCAATAAAATAAATCAAATTTCTTTTCATTATCATTGTGATAATTTCGAAGATTTTCATTGTACTAATAATTTCATAATTAATATTAGCAATACTTCCTTGTCCCGCAAACAAATATATAATTGCAGAAATCATTAAAGATATTATAAAAATAACAATCAACACAAAAAATCTTTTGTTCTCTGAAAGAACCAATTTCTTTAGTACATTGTTCATAAAAAAACCTCCTGAAAGCTTTATATAATATATGCTTGTACAGGAGGTTTAATTCTATAAAAAATATGTAAATTCACAGTTTTATTCTGAAAATATGGTTAGGACATACATGAACTTAGCCAATGCAATATCCCAATTAGTGTCTTGCTATCATTTATTCGTCCGGTCTCAATCATCTTTTTAACTTCTTCTTTGCTAACTGATATTGTTTCAATAAATTCGTCTTCATCGAATTTAGTCGAAGTGAACGTTAAATTCTCTGCTTTAAATAAATAGCATTTTTCGTTTGTAAAACCAGGAGAAGTGTAAAACTCATATAATTGATTAATAGTTTTAGCCTCATAGCCTGTTTCTTCTTTAAGTTCTCTTAAAGCGCATTCAATCGGCTCTTCAGCAATGTTTAACAGACCGGCAGGAATTTCATAAATAAAATCCTCTATAGCCTTTCTATATTGTCTTACTAATAGTATTTCATCATTTTCATTAACTGCAAGTATTGCTGAAGCACTCTTATGCTCAACGATTTCTCTTTTTGCGTATTTTTGATTTGCAAGCTCAACTGTATCTACTCTTAGATTTATTATTTTACCTTCAAATATTTTTTCGCTTTTTACGGTTATTTCATTATTCAAAATTGCCTCCTATAATTCTCGCAATTTTTTAAAATTTGCAGAATTAATTATATCCGCTTTATTGTAATAACAATAGACCACTTTGTCAAGCTTATTTACTTATTAAATAGTATTATGACGCCTTTTGTTCAAGGCGAAGTTTGTCAGCTATCATTGCTATAAATTCAGAATTTGTCGGTTTTCCTTTGTTATTATGTATAGTGTATCCGAAAATATCATTAATTGTTTCTATTTTACCTCTAGTCCATGCAACTTCTATAGCATGTCGTATTGCACGCTCAACCCTACTAGGAGTTGTGCTGTACGTATTAGCGATCATAGGATATAATTCCTTTGTAATTGCTCCTAGAAGTTCAATATTATTAACAACATCAATAATGGATGTCCTTAAATATTGATACCCTTTAATATGAGCAGGAACCCCAACTTCATGCAATATTTCAGTTATTTTAACTTCTAAGCTTAATTCTTTGTTTATTTTTTCGTTGTAAACTATTTCTTTGCTCTTGTTTTGGACTCTTGAATTTTCTAATTCTGATATTTGAATTAATCTGTCTGCAAATGATTCAAAATCAAACGGTTTTACAATGTAATAATCAACGCCCATGTTAATTGCTCTTTGTGTTACCTTGTCATGACCAACTGCTGATAAAATAATAACCTTTGGAAACTTCTTCATTTCTTTCTTCTGAAGCCTTTCCATAACTCCCAATCCATCTAAGTGCGGCATTATGATGTCTAATATTAAAATATCAGGCTCGTATTTTTCTACGGCTTCCAATGCTTTTAATCCATCATCTGCCATTTCGACAACATCAAAAACATTCTTACTAATTAAAAAGTCTTTTAAAATTAATCTGAATTCTTTGTTGTCATCTGCAATTACTACCTTTACTTTTTTCTGCATTTTAATTTCCCCCATTGCTAATTTTATTTCTACTAATATTATACAATATAATTTCAAAAATACATCCTTTATTTTGTATATATTTTCATTTTTTCTACTTTTTCCTATTTATCTTAAGTTTTTACAAAAATAACCTAATAATTTGTCGAATTTAAAATAGGTGAAGAATTATTTAATTCTCCACCTAAAATGTAAAGTTAGTTATTTGCACCGCTATATACTTGATCAAATACCCATTCTATATATATTCCATATCCTTTAGTAGGGTCATTCATGAAAACATGAGTTACTGCACCTACCATTTTATTATTTTGTATAACTGGGCAACCGCTCATTCCTTGAATAATACCATTAGTTAAGTCTAACAGTTCTTTGTCAACAATTTTTATAACAAAACTTTTCTCATCAGGTTTATTTTGATAAAAGATTTTGGTTATCTCTATATCATATATTTTAATTTCATTATTTACGCATGAATATATTTGCGCTGGCCCTATTTTTATTTCTTCTTTTTTTCCAACTTCAATTAAATTTTTACTGAAAAACCCCATGCTTTTATCATTAATATTTCCATATATCCCAAAGTTCGTGTTATTTTCTACAGTACCCAGATCTTCATTTTTCATAATATAACCTATTATTTCTCCTGGTTCGCCTTTTTTACCTAATTTTATATTAGTTATATTAGCTCTTGATATTGTTCCTGTTTCTATGTCAATAAGCGAGCCTGTATCTGAATCTGAAATTCCATGTCCTATAGCACTAAACTTACCAGTTTCAGGGTCAATAAAAGTTATAGTACCTATTCCAGCTATATCATCTCTAGCCCAAAATCCAAACTTTATATCATTGCTATCATAAGTCTGGACTGGAGATAAATTTAAATTTAAAATTTTACCTTCTCTTTCAACAGTGAAATCATAATCTTTTATTCCTTTTTCAATTGTGTAATTTAAAATATCTTCAGTTTCTTCAATATTCTTTGAATCAATAGATATAATATTGTCTCCAATTTGCATTCCTGCTATTTTTGCAGGAGATATGGATATTTTATCAGAGTTCATTATATCCGCCAATCCAACAACTAATACTCCTTTAGTTTTTAATTCAACACCTATAGTCTGACCACCGGGTATTATATATTTACCTTCTGTTTCTATTACTTCATTGTAATCTATTTTTGTTAATAAATATGGATTAGTTTTTAAATCATAGCCATAATATACGGCAGCCAATAAAATTGCAATAAAAAAAATAAAGAATAATACTCTCTTAGTGAATGCTTTCATGATGCTCTCCTTCAAGTTTATTCTTTAATTTCTCCACAACCAACTTGTATTATACTTATGTCTTATATTTCACAAGTTCTTTTTTTATGAAATATTAGAATATGTTATATAAATGATTACAAATTTTAGTTATTATGAATTTTTTTATCATAAAGCTTATAATTTGTTCATTTATGAATACTAATAAATGATAACAAATTATTGTTTTCTATGAATGATTTTCAAAGTCCAGTTTGCTAGATTCAATTAATTCTTTAGCATTATTTAATGATTTTTCAGTAATTTTCATTCCACTTAAAAGTCTAGCAATTTCAAAAATTTTCATTTCATCATTAAGCTTTTTGACGGAACTATAAGTATTTTCTTCAACCACATTTTTTTCAATTAAATAATGATTCTTAGAAATAGAAGCTATTTGTGGCGAATGGGTTACGCAAATAACCTGATGATTAATAGATATAAAATTCATTTTAATTCCTGACATTTGGGCCGTCTTTCCACTGATACCAGTGTCAATTTCGTCAAATACCAGTGTTTGTGAACTTTCAATATCCGAGCTAATTTTCTTAAAAGCAAGCATTATACGGGATGCTTCTCCGCCTGATACAACTTTTTGCACTGAATTTAAATCGCTTCCTACATTGGTAGAAATTAAAAACTCAACATCATCTATTCCATCAACTGAAAAATTGCTTTTTCTTTCGAAATTAACCTTAAACATTATATTTTTCATATTAAGTTCATTTAGCTCAGCTAATAATTTTGATTCAAGCAATTTTGCTGTTTCTTTTCTTTTGTTAGAGATATTATCAGCAAATTCTTTTAATTTTATATATAATATGTTTTTTTCTTTAATTAATATACTTAAGTTATATTCTGCCTCTTTTAAAATATTTAATTCTTTTTCACATTCATTTTTATATTCTATAATTTTATCAATTGAGAAACCAAATTTTCGTTTTAATCTATTGATTAAAGACATTCGTTTTTCTATATTATTAAGTTTAGTCTCATCTATTTCAAGTTTTTCAGTATAATCTCTTAAATCATAATTAAAAAACTGAATTTCTTCTAACAAAATTTCAAGTTTTGAAAGAAACGCCTCTAAAGTTTCATCATATGATCTTATTTTATTTAATATACTGTAAACGTTATTTAGACTGTTGCTAGAGTTTATAATATTATTGACTTCATATAAAGATCCTTGCAGTTCTTTCATATTAGAGAGTTTTTTAATATCTTTAAGCAGTTCTTCTTCTTCTTCGTTCTTTAAATCAGCTTCTTCAATTTCATTTATTTCATATGAAAGCTGCTCTATTTTTGTATTTTTGTTTATAAGTTTTTTATTAATAAAATCAATTTCGTCTAATATTTTAATATATTTTAAATAAATTTTTGAATACTCATCAATAATAGGAATAAGTTCTTTTTTAATTAAGCTGTCCAACAATAATATATGATTTTCTTTTTTAAATAAACTTTCATGCCCAAACTGACCATATATATCAATTAAACTGTTGCTTATTTCTTTTAATGCACTTAAAGTTATAATTCTTCCATTTATTTTACTTATACTTTTACCTGTTTCCAATATCTCCCTGGATATGATTAAATAATCTTCATTATCTATTTCAATATTGATTTTCTTTAAGTTATTAAATACATCTTCATAGTTAGATATATCAAAAACAGCTTCAATCAATGCGCTGTCTTTTCCTTTTCTAATTAAGTCCTTTGACGATCTTTCACCTAAAATCATAGATAGTGCTTCAATCAATACTGATTTTCCAGAGCCTGTCTCACCAGTAAATACATTAAATCCATTTTCAAATTTGATAGATTCATTTTCAAATACAGCAAAATTACGTATACTTAAGTTAAGCAGCATACAATCACCATTATCTTATATTCTTTTTAAATTCATCTAATACAAATTCTATTTTTTCTAAGGATCTTATAGCTACAAAGACTGTATCATCTCCTGCCAAAGTACCAACTATATCATCTACTCCCATGAAGTCTATAGCAGAAGCACAAATTTGTGCTGCTCCAGGTATTGTTTTTAATACTATGATGTTCATAGCATTATCAATAGAAACTACTGAGTTTTCAAATATTTTGTACAATCTGTCAGTAATACCATCTTGGCTTTGTCCAATTGTTGAATATCTATACTTGCCGTTTTTAGACATAATCTTAACAAGCCTAAGTTCTTTAATATCTCTTGATATAGTAGCCTGCGTAACATCAATGTCCATAGCCTTTAAGCCCTCTGCAAGTTCCTCTTGAGTTTCAACTTCTCTTTTTGAAATAAGCTCAAGAATTTTCGTTTGCCTCGTATACTTTTTCATTTGTCACCTCATAAATTCTATTATTTTTTATTCAAAGGCTTCTAATATTAAGTCCTTAAATTTATACTCTATTTTTAATAAACTTTTGTTTAATCCTTTTTTAATGTATCCTAAATATTCAATATTTCCGTCTCCACCTTGTATTGGAGAGAAGGTTAAATCTTTTAGATATAATTTATTTTCATCACAGTATGTTATTATATTATTTAAAACCTCTAAATGAATTTTTTTGTCCTTAACGATACCGTTTTTACCAATGTTTTGTCTTCCTGCTTCAAACTGAGGTTTAATGAGTACAATAATATCTGTATCATCATTACTAATTTCAGCTATTTTAGGAAAAATTAATTTTAAAGATATAAAGGAAACGTCAACTACAATTATATCTATATCTTCATTAAAAATAGAAGCGTCAATATATCTGAAGTTTGTTTTCTCTAAATTAATAACTTGATCATTTTTTTTCAAGGATTCATGAAGCTGAGCATGTCCAACATCAATAGCATAGACTTTTTTTGCATTATTTTTTATTAGAAAGTCCGTGAAGCCACCAGTAGAAGCTCCAATATCTATTGCTGTTTTATTGTCTATGTCTATATTAAAGTATTTAATAGCTTTCTCAATCTTTGATGCTCCTCTGCTGACATATTGTAGTGTTTCTTTAATTACAATATTGTCATTCAAATTAACTTTTACAGAACATTTAGTTATTAACTTATCATTTACATACACAAAGCTATTTTGAATTAATTGTTTTGCTTTTTCTCTACTTTCTGTTAAGTTATTTATTTGTAGATATACATCAAGTCTGTAATCTTCCATTAATACCCTTTCAAAACTTTACATAATTATTCTAATTTTTAAAAAAAACTTAGTAGTAATTCAATAAAATTATAGCATAACGATTTATAAACATCAATTAATTATTTTATTATTTGCTATAAAATACATAAAAAAATGAATAAATATTTCTTTATTCAAAAGATTCATCAATAATTTTTATTTTCTTTTGTGTTGAATCAAGTTTTTTCGTACAAAAAGAATACGCTTTCATTCCTTCTTCATAATTGTTCAAAAGTTCATCAATGGATAGCCCATCATTATCTTCAAATTCTTTAATTATTTTTTTTAAATGCATTAGTGCATTTTCAAAATTTTCATATTCCACTATTTTACCTCTTCTATATGCATTGTTTCTGCTTGAATTTTAAAATCCTTAAATCTTATATTTAATAAATCATTTATTTCAACTTGCTTTATATTTTTTACGATTATTCCTTCTTTGTTAGATACTAAGGCAAAGCCTTTATCAAGATAATTATTGTAATTATAATTATTGAGCTTTCCATTTAAAATTTCAAGCTGGTAAGTTAAATCATTTAGTATACTAATCGTATTGTTTTTAATAGTATTTTTGTAATTTTCTGTTTCGTTTTTTAATTTATAAATTTTTTCTAAAGGAAGATAGCTTTTTAATATATATTTTGAAGATTTTATTTCAGCTTGTTTTAAAGTAAGTTGGTTGTACGTGTTTTGCTTTAATGTGTAAACATAGCTTCTTAGTTTTTCTTCAACATCTTTATAACCTTGAATTATTCTATCTGCTGCAGCTGTTGGAGTGTGACAATATATATCTGCAACATAATCTATAAGAGTTCTATCTGTTTCATGACCTATACCTGTTACAACAGGGACATTAGATTTGTAAACCTCCTCAGCCAAATTAATGTCATTGAAGATATTCAAGTCTTCAAAGCTTCCGCCACCCCTGGAAATCAAGATAACGTCAGTTGCATTATTGTTAAAAAACTTCAATCCATTAATAATGCTTTCTTTAGATTTCTCACCTTGTACCAATGTATTATAAATTATTATTTCTAAATCTGCTTTAACACTTTCAAAGGTTTTTAAAATATCTTTTATAGCAGCCCCAGTCTTTGAAGTTATTATACCGATTTTAGCCGGATATAAAGGAATTTCCCTATGCTTTTCGAACATTCCCTGCATTTTTAATTTTTCTTTTAATGCTTCTAAATCAACTAGGATTTTTCCTAGCCCCACTCTTTCTATACTTCTTACTATTAGTTGATAGGTACCCTTAGCTTCATAGACTGAAAGCTCTCCTTCAACAATTATTTTATCTCCGTTTTTAGAAATACTGTCAGCAAAAAAAGCAACACAACTAATACATGACACTTCATCGCAAAGTGAGAAATATGTATAGCCTGTCTTGCTCATACGTATATTAGAGATTTCACCTTCTACCCTAAGGTTATTTAATATCGAGTTACTCATAAGGTATTTTTTTATATATTGATTTAAAATTGATACTTTAATTGGTTTTAATATCATTGTACCACCTGTCTATAATAGGAAGAAATGAAACACCCACGGCATTGTCAGATGAATTTTCTTTTGTAGGAAGAATTATTTTATATTTATCATTCAATTTTTCTAAAACATCATTTCTTATGATGTCATTGGAGGCAACTCCTCCAGCAATTATTACAGTATTAAAATTATTATTTAACTGTATATTATTTATTATATGTAAAATGCATGTTGCTATATAATTAAATAAAGAATTAATTATAGATTCCTTATTGTATTTATTTGAAAGATATAAATCCATATAGTAGTTTTCCATACCTGATAGGTTTAAATAAGCTTCACCACTGATCTTAGGCAATTTAATATTATCAAACACTTTATTATTTTCTAAATACTTTTCCATGTACATGCCAGAGGGGAAAGGGAAATCCATTATAGTTCCAATTCTATCAATAAGTTGACCGAAGGTAATATCCTTCGTTCCACCTACTATTATAGAATCATAGCCCTTACAATGCTTTCTTACACTCATAAATTCTGTGGTACCACCTGATATATGTATGCCAAGAATTCTATCATTAATTTCTTTGTATTGTTCAATCAAAGATGCAGCAATATGATTTTCCTGATGAGAATACTCAATATATTCACAGTTTAATGTTTTTGCTATTGTTTTAGCAAAATTTTGTCCAACAGTAAACACTGGCATATATGAACCTTCAACATTTCGTGGTCTAGATGATACAGAAACAACACTTATGTTTTTTAAGTCTTCTTGTATTTCTTCATAAAGCTCTTGAAAGTTTTTTATATGCTGAAATACAGCATCTTGTTGTCTTAATCCTTTTTGACCTAGTGGTACTTTTAGAATCCTTCTTTTATCAACAACAACTTGCTTTAAATTATTATCCGTTAATGCAATAGAAGTGGTATAGGCACTCGTGTCAATACCCAGTATATATTCTGTCATTGCTCAATACACCTTACAACTGTTCCTAATATTCCATTTATAAACTTGTGAGAGTCTTCATTAGAATACTTTTTACTTATTTCAACAGCTTCATTAATTGATACAGATGTTGGTATTGAATCGTTATAAAGAAGTTCTGATAATGCTACTCTTAGAACAGCTAAATCGACTTTGGCAATTCTGTTTATTTTCCAGTCCTTTGAATTATCCGTAATATATTTATCGATTTCATGCAAATGATCTATAAGATCATCCATAGTTTTATTTAAATATTCTGTATCAGCATCATATATTTCAAAGTGATTAATATATTTGCAAGGAATCGTCTTATCAAATTCCTTATTAATATCCATGCAATATGCTAATTTAACTGCTTCTTCTCTAGTTTCTTTTCGTTTCATTTTTCCTCCAACTTCAAGTTAGCGTGCGGGCTTAAGGCTCGCAGGGTTAGGGTATACATAATTATAGATTGACAATATTATATTGTCAATCTATATTAGCATTTTATATTCTTATTCAACTATTATAATTCTATTATATCAGTTTCAATAATTTCTTTTTCTTTTTCTTTTTCTTGTATTATGTTAAGTATGTGAACATTTACTGCTGCTACTTGCATGTCAGTCATTGTTTCAATTTCCTTTTTAACTGCTGCCTGGACTTCTTTTGCTACTTCGCTTATTTTATTGCCGTATTCGACATTTATGAAAATGTCTAAAACAACAGTATTTTCATTTATTTCAACTTTTATTCCCTTTGAATAGTTATTCTTAGAAAATAAATTTGAAATACCATCAGCTACTCCTGTACGAGCTGTACTTACGCCTTTTACTCCGCTTGTTGCAATTCCTGCTATTATTATTACTACATCATCAGAAATCTTTACCTGGCCGAATTCTATATTATTATCCATATTAGCACCTCCTTAAATTATTATATCAGAATTTGTTAAATTTTACAAATCAATATTATCGAATTTAACTATTTTTATTTGAGATGGTTCATAATTTGTTTCTGATACAATTACATCTAAGATTTTGGTTGCATCTGCTTGTTCGATGGTATCATTTGAAACGACTTTAACCATATCTTCATCTACAATTACTAAAGTTTTATTATACCCTTTAGTTTGAAGCATAAGCTCAATATCTACTTCTTTTTTTACAAATTCAGTTTTATTTAATAGCAAGGATTCAAATTGATTTTTTGTATCAACTGAAATAGATGCATTGCTTATGGATTTTTCTAAATGATCAATTACATCCTGGTTGCCTTTTTCTTTGTTGATTTTGAAATTAGCAAAATTAGAATTAATCATGTCTAAAACTCCATTAGAGTTAGCTGCTACAGAATCTTTTTCTAATATATTAGTTATGTCACCTAATATTACATAGTCAAGATCATCTTCAACAACTTCAGTAATAGCTGCTTCTTCTAAAGTTGACGTTTGTTTTGCAGGCTCTTCTTTTGCTATTTCAGTTTTATCTTCTGCTTTAGCTACCTCTTCTTCGTGAACACCTTTAACATCTTCTTCAACTTCTGCTATAGTTGGAACATCTAGTGGCTTATTAACTGCCATATCAGTTGTATCGACTTGCTCTAGAACTTCTACTAATTGTGCGCCATTAATTTCTTCATTTACAGTGCCTACATTTGCATAATCTTCTTCATTCAACCCATTCTCTGGCAATATAGTCATGTTTACATAACCTATAATAAATATTATTGCCAAAGAAGTTAAAAATACTAATGTTTCCTTTCTCATAATCATAATTACCCCCTAAGTTAATTCAATTAATTGCTCTTTCGATTAAGAAAAAGCTATAGTATTACCTGTTAGATAGTACTATTTCAATATCATTTAAATTGATATCTAATAAAGTTTTTACACAATTCATAAGAATTGAATAAATATCTTTATTTCCATTATAATTTGCAACTACTAGGACCCCAGATATCTCTGGATACTTATAATATTTTTCAACTACCTTATTATCGCCTCCTAGTACAATCTGATTTTGTGTTGTTTCCCTTTTCACCTCTCTTTTTGTACCTTCATTACCAATTTCAATATTTGTTTCATTACTAGTATTTTCATCATAGATAGGCTTTAATTCAGGAGTGTTTTTTGTATATATCATTACATCTACACTTTTCATATTTTCAATTTTACCAAGAATTTCTTCTAATCTTTTTTCCAATGAATATACATAGCTTTCTGTTGCTATTTCTTGTTTTTCATTGTTAGGAGCAATAAGTTTTGCAGTAGAGTCAGTTATTTTAGAAGTGTCAAGCTTTAAAATTAATGAAACAATAATTAACAACATAAAAATATTTACTGCGTACTTTAAATTTTTGTTTTCTTTAAATATTTTTAAAAAATTATTCATATGTACCCCCATTACCCTATTGTATAGATATGGATAAATCATCTAAATTTATTTGAAAGATTTCAGCCACCTTGGTTTTCAAACTACTGACTTCATCAATACTTAACATTTTATTTAAGGTAATCACTGCTTTATATTTCATATCTTCAGTGAAATTTAAAGTTATATTTTTTACTGCATCATCTCCTTCAAAAAGGCTTTTATTAATAGAATCTATAAAATCCTGGTCAATGCTCTCAATGCTTACTTCTCTTACATAAGAATAATCATCAAAATTAAGAACTTTTATTAAATTTAATTTTAACCCTCCATTTAAAAATATATTATCAAAGATGTAAATCATGATAAAAATTTTAATTGTAATACGACAAAATTTTTGTGTCTTCCCCTCTGGGAAGATAATCATTATGATGTTAAACATCAATATTAAAATTATTATGTTTACTATAATATTTTTCATAGGCTACCCAAATATATTGTTCATGTAATTTAGTAAAATTGAATAATAAACAGTTACGATTATTATTGGTGTCATTAAACAAATAAGATAAATATAAAATATATCAGCCATTTCATAAATAAGCTTGGATATATTTTCATTAAATGGTTCTGATAAAACCCCCACTGCTTTATACAATATAAATGCTAAAGCTATTTTTAAAATCGATCCTCCAAATGCCGAAAACATAAAAACTATTATTACAATTCCTATAACATCCTTAATCATTAATACACTTTTTAAAAATACTCCGAAGAAATTGCTTACAGCATTGCCAATAATAGGCGCGGCTGAGGGCGAAATTGCTTTTATAGAACTTATGAATATATTATCTGTTTTATATAATATATATCCTTGTACTGAAAAATTTATGACTATAATAATCATATATCCTGATAAAATTAACAGGGTTGCTTTCTTTAAAAACTTATATAATAAATTTGCATTCAATAAATTACTCATGTTATTAATTAAAATAACTGCAATTAACACTATGGTCATTATGTCAGTAAATGTGTAAATAAACTGAGTAGTTATTCCTATAACATAATTTAATGATGTGTGAAAAAACTGTAATGTACTTAGTTTCCCAAAGGTTAGCATTGCTGCCATGAAGACTGCATTTATATCCTCTGTAATAATTTTAAATTGTTTAAAATCTGCTTTCATCATATTCTTAATACTTAATACATCTTTCAAAATTATTGTGAAAATAATCATCACAGAAAATAATACTACAATATCAGAAACACTTTCACTGGTAAACTCATCAGAAAAATATTTTATAATGGTTAATATCATACATATTATCAGTATATTAATGCCTGTTTTAATAATATCTTTAAAGAAATCCTGTTCATTTTTTAGTTCATAAAACAAGTAATCCTTTAAATTAATATCAAGCCTTCCTTTAAATGCATTGACAATTAAATCTTTTAAATTTATATTGTTGTTCTTAAAATAAGAGTTATTACTATTTATATACTCCTGCAAATTATCTACTGGAACTTTATCCATAGCATCCTCTATTGGAGCAGCATTCACATATACATTTGTATAAAGCGTTAAAATAATTAGTATAAATAAAATAATTTTTTTCATTTCATCACCCGTTAACTAAAATCAATATTTGGTCAAGAAATATTTTTATAATATCTATTGAATAAATTAGTATTATAAGCTTACCTGCAATCTCAACATTTTTGCCTACAGATTCATACGATAAATCTTTGCAAAGAAGTGAAATAAAGTCACAAATATAAGCAATTCCAACAATCTTTAAAATAGTAGAAAAGTATTCCATTTTAATATTGTATCTAACAAAGATATTTATGAATTCCTGTATATATACTTTTAGTTCCCTAAAAAGCAAAAGCATTACTAAAATGCCGAATATAACAGTAATGTGCACCTTGAATTCTTTGTTAAAATTTGAAATTGTAATTCCTAGAATAACTGTGATTAGCGCAATAAATACAATTTTGGCAAGCAACATATCATTCCTTTCATCAATACAAGTTAAATACTGACTTAACCTCCATGAATAAGTCATTCATCATTCCAACAATAAGGGCCATTACTACTATTACACCAGCAATAGTTACAAACATAGCCTGTTCATCTCTACCAGTCTTTGCTAAAATTTGATTAAAAACTGCTACTATTATTCCAATTGCACCTACTTTAAAAATTAAATCAATATCCATATGTACCTCCTATATTAAAATAACGGCAGTAAGGCATCCCACCAATATTGAAATTCTATTATTTAGATTTTTATTCTCATTGTGCGAACGTTCAAATTCTTTAACTGAACCTTCCATTTCTCTAATAGTGAACAAGAGCTTTTTATCTAGAACATCTGAATATGTACTTCCGTAATAATCAAGAATGTCTGAAAAATATTTATTAAATACAATAGGTGTATTTAAAGTTTCTTTCATAAAGCCTTGAAACTTAAATTTGTTTTTCTTTTCTTTTTGTAATTGTTCTTGAAGATTTGCAATCAACTTTTTCACTTCATTGTTATTAAAGTTATATTTTAAATATATTTCTTCAAATGACATTTTCATATCACAGGAATAAATTCTTAAATAATCAGTGAAATCCAATAGTTCCTTCATTGAGTTCAAGCATCTATCTCCGTAATCATTTATAAACTTAAAAATAAACCTTACTGTGACAATTGTTAATATAAATAAAGATGTCTTAACCCAAATCATTAAATATCACCCTGTTCCTTTCAAAATCATAGACTTCTTTTACTATGCAAGGCTTGTTATTGCTTTTTAAAATTATGGCTCTGTCAAAGAAACTACTGTCTACAATCGTCTTCATATATAGGTTTTTTTTAATATCCTCTAAACCAAATCCATGTACAGTTGCAATAATGTTTACTCCACTTTTTAATGCATATTGCAAAATTTCATAATCATCCTTTGAACCAAGCTCATCAGAAACAATAACCTTTGGTGAAAGAGCCCTTATTCCCATAAAAAAGCCTTCCTTTTTCATACAATAGGACAATACATCCGTACGCCGTCCCACATACATTTGAGGCAAACCATTATAGATTGCAGAAATTTCTCCTCTTTCATCTATAAGAGTAACATCGCAGCCCTCATAATAGAGATTTTGAGATTTTATGCCATCACTTAAATAAACACATAAATCCCTTATGAAAGTTGTTTTACCAGATAGAGGTGGGCCAATTATCAACGTGTTGTAAATATTTTTGTTGGAGCTTATAAAATGTTTTATATAATTTTCTGAGCATCTTGGAAATTCCCTCGCTATTCTTATATTTAAAGAAGTAATATTCTTAAAACCTTTAAAGTTATTATTTTCATATATGCAGTCCCCACCAAGGCCTACCCTGTGTCCTCCTTCAATTGTTATATAACCGCTTTTGATTTCCTTTTCAAAAGCATGAATTGAATTTCTTGTAAGGTTTGCAACAGTATCATCAATATCTCTTTTGCTAATTTTGTAATTTTCTTCAAGAAATATATCAGACTTAATTTTTTTAATCATTATGGGACTGTTTATTCGAAGCCTTATTTCAACTGTATCATTTCCTAATAACAAGGAATGCTTGGACATAATATTCATAATATTCACGCTTAATAGCTTTAAAATATTGTTCATCAATAATTTTTCCTCCGTTAAAATATCTTGTCCTCTTAATCTATAATATTATGAATATATAAAATTATGATTATTTGGATATATAAATTTATATAAACAAATCAATAATTGTTATATTAAATATAGCTAATGAGGTTTTTTATTAGTGAGAATTTTTTATCAACTTTTTATAATTTTTTTCATTATTATTGTTTACAAATATAAAAATGGTGGTATAATAAACATGTAAACATCTTCAGGGCAGGGTTAAATTCCCGACCGGCGGTAAAGTCCGCGAGCCGAAAGGTTGAATTGGTGAGATTCCAATACCGACAGTATAGTCTGGATGATAGAAGTGATTACTTGCTTTAATTAGCATTTATTCCTATCGAAGTTAAGCCTCTGAAGATTTCAGAGGCTTTTTTGTATGCCTCTAAATCTTAGATTAGTGCATAGCACATGGAGGAAATATGAAAGGTGAATTATTAGTGAATCAAAGAGGTAACACAAAAGTATTAGCAAAGGTTGGAGTGTTGGCTGCAGTTGCAACAGTATTAATGTTGTTTGATTTTCCATTATGGTTTGCTCCAAACTTTTATAAGTTAGACTTTAGTGAGGTTCCAGTTCTACTTGGAACATTTGCTTTAGGACCTGCTGCAGGAGTAGCAATTGAATTTGTAAAAATATTGTTAAACTTTGTACTAAATGGTACAGATACAGGAGGTATAGGAGAATTAGCAAACTTTGCAATTGGATGCTCATTCTTAATACCTGCAGGTATTATTTACAGACATAAAAAATCTTTTTCAAGTGCAATAGTTGCAATGATAGTTGGTACAGCTGCATTAACTTTAGTAGGTGCGGTTATTAATTATTATTTATTGCTCCCAGTTTATGCAGCAGTTTATGGAGCGCCTATCCAAGCATTTATAAACATGGGAAGTTTATTGAACCCTGCAATAGTTGATTTAAAAACATTAGTATTATATGCAGTTGTTCCTTTCAATATTTTTAAAGGAATCTTGATTTCAACAATTACACTTCTTATGTATAAAAGGGTTTCACCTATATTACACAAATAATAATAAAAAATAAAATATATAATTAAGAAAAGACGCGGCGGCGCCTTTTTTTTGTTTTATACTTGACTGAAAAACTTATATCATACTATAATGTGATATCGTTATCTTGGCATTTAACATTATTTGAAAGGAATACTACATAATGAAATTAAAAATTTATTCTTTGATTTTATTTTTAAATTCATATTTATCAGGCCTCTTAGTTCCCGTTCTAAGTCTACTCCTTATATATAAAGGTGCGACCTTAAGTAATTTATCAATTATATTAGGTCTATATGCATTTACGGTAATAGTACTAGAGCTCCCTACTGGAGTAATTGCCGATGTATTTGGTAGGAAAAAATCATTTTGTATATCAGTAATTGTTTCTATATTTAGCATAATCACACTTTTGTTAGGAAAAGGTTTCGTTTTTTTATGTGCAGGAATGATACTCTACGGAATAAGCCGTGCTTTGTCCTCTGGTTCATTTGATGCAATGTTTATTGATTATTACATTGATAACTTTGGTAAAGACAAGCTTCATAATATAACTACTAGGCTTTCAGTACTTGAAGCCATAGGAATGTCAGCAGGTGCACTATCAGGAGGCTTTTTCCCCAAAATAACAACCACTTATTTTACATCCCTAGGTATGTATGATTTGAATTTGATAATTAGAATAATACTAGCCACAATAGTTGCAATATTGTCATTTGCATTTATACAAGAAGACAACAATAAACAAAAACACGAATGTATAAGTTTAAAACAACATATAAAAAACAGCTCAAAATTTGTTTCTAAAAACAGCACTGTAATTAGTATTTTTATTTCTGTATTTGCCACAGGATTTTTCTTAAGTGGTTTAGAAACTTACTGGCAACCTCATTTTATTACATTGCTGCCTAGTGAAAATTCAATGGGACTTTTAGGGTTAATGGCATTTTTATATTTTGCAGCAGCTACTTTAGGAAGTATTGCATCAAATAAATTAATAAAAAAATACAAATTTGATTCAAGAAAAATGTATTTAATTCTTCGATTAATGTTGGCTGTATCATTAATACTAACTGCACTACAAACAAAGGTTCCTATTTTTATGGGGCTTTACACTTCAATTTATTTGTTCTTTGGAATGTCTAATATTCCAGAAGGAGTAATATTAAACAATGAAATTCCAAATGAAATACGTGCTTCTGTTCTTTCAGTAAATTCATTAACTATGCAAATCGGTGGGCTAAGTGGTTCCCTATTATATAGTATTTTGATTAAATACATTTCAATACCAGGTATATGGATTGTAGCCGCGGTAGTCGTACTAATAACTGTTGCAATTATAGCTAAAAAGTTATTGTTTACAAAGCAGTTCAGTGAAATTATTTAATAAAAAATAAAGACGCTTTCGCGTCTTTTAATTTTTAGTAGTATCTTCTCCTGCAACAGGATCTTTGTCTTGAACATCTACCGTATCCTATTCCAAGTAAAAGCCATGGAAGACAGTAACACATAGTATCACCCCTTTTTAAAGCTTGGTTTATATTATGTTGTCATTCATAAAATGTTTACAATAAAGTCCATATAATTACAATATATTATAAACTACTTCATCCAAAGTCGCCTCTAAAGTTTCTAATGATAAAGGTTTAGCTAAGTGTTTATTAAAACCAGATTTTATTGAGCGTTGAATATCCTCTTGTTGCGCGTAGCCTGATAATGCTATCAAATAAACACTATTTAAATTGCTTTCGCGAATATTTTTGGCAACTTCATAGCCATCCATTACAGGCAATCCAATGTCACAAATAATTACATCAGGATTAATTTCTTTTGCTTTTGTTAAACCTTCTATACCATCAAATGCAGGTTCAGCCTTATGGCCTAATAAGTTTATAAGTTCACACATTATTTCAGCTAAATCTTTGTTATCGTCAATCATAAGTACATTTAAGGCTCTAGATAATTTTTTTTCTTTTTTTGGGAGACTAATTTTTTCTTCTTTTCTAGCTAATAGCGGAAGCCTTATAGTAAAGCAAGTTCCTTTTCCAATTCCTTCACTGAATACTTCAACGCTTCCTCCATGAAGTTCTAACATACCTTTTACTATAGCAAGTCCTAACCCTAAGCCACCTTTATTACTGCCTAAAGAATTATCTACTTGATTAAATGGTACAAACAGTAAAGGTAAAAATTTTGGATCAATTCCAACCCCAGTATCTTTAACAGTTATCATAACTTCGGAATTATTTTCATCTCTTTTGACTTTTAGAGTAGTAGTATCTCCTTTTTTTGTAAATTTTACTGCGTTATTTAATAGGTTATCAATCACCTGAATAATTCGTGTTTTGTCCGCTTTAATGTATAATGGATTATGGTATTCATCAAATATTAAATTTACTTCTTTATTGCTATATTGTTCATTATGATCTGCTATTATATTTACAACTAGTTCATTAATTTCAAAAATTTCTTTATTAAGCTTAACTTTATTTTTTTTAATACGTGTAACATCAAGTAAATCATCGACTAATACCGAAAGAGTCGTTAATTGACGATTTAAAGTAATTTTAGCCTTTATAGCTGATGCACTATTTGGATCTGAGTTATTTAATAAAGATAAACTCATCTTTGCAGCAGCCAAAGGATTTCTAAGTTCATGTGAAAACATATTTAAAAAATTATTTCTATTTTCTTCAGCTCTATGTAGGTCTTCTATTAGCAATTGTGCATTTCTTTTGTCTTGTCTTAGCTTATTTAAATCTTGAATATGTTTGCCTACATCATGAATTACAATGATTAATCCATTACTTTCTTTATTTGGCACTTTAAATTTGCTTATATTTAAATCAACAATCTTCTTCCTACCATCTTTACTAAAACTGGTTAACTCTTTAATTGCAAAAGTTTCCGCAATATTACTTAAGTTATGTATTAACTTTAAATACATTTCTTTTGATTCAGTTTCTATAGATGATTCATTAAAAAAAATAAAGTTTTGTTTTCCTAACAATTCATTTTGTTGCCATCCAAATAAATCAGTAAATGCTTTATTACAATAAGTAATCAAATTATTTTCATCAATGGCAACTACAGCATTATGGGCATTTGAAAGAATTTCTGCTTGTATAGCAAGCTTAATTTCATTTTCTTTTTGTTCAGTTATATCTCTATATAATTCACCCACTAATCCGTCTGAAAAAGGAAAACATTGTATATCATACCATAGCATTGTATTTTTACTATAATATTCATATCGCTTTATTTTACCAGTTTTTATAACTTTATCAATAATTTTTAATCTAATACTCATATCGTTTTTAAAAATTTCATTTGGCTTTTTTTCAATCACATCTTTTACTTTAAGATCTGTATATTTTTCAAAGTTCAAATTATCATTCTTTATTATACATTCAGAAATCATTCCAAACTCATCATATATTATTTCATTTACAATTATCTGAAAGATACCCTCTGTATTCTCAAAAAATATTTCGCTTTGTATTAATGTTTTTAATGTTTTAAATTGATTTTCACCGTTAATAATTTCTCCATAAAAAATTAAAATATTATCAACCATTAAATATTAGCACATATTTACATTAATGTAAATATTAAATAAAAGTTCCAATCGAATTATATTTATATAAAAAAAGTATAAAAATTACAAGATGAGATGGAAATCAAGATTCCTGGAATTTCAACGAAAGATATTGTTATTGAACTTTATAATTCAATTTCATTGCCCCATGCGTGCGAAATGTGACCTTTCGCTACACCTTAGATGTTTGATAATTGGATAAATATTCACAACCTTGACAAGGAAGTCTGACGGACCTATATTATATGCTTTTCATTCCAGGATGACACAAATAAATCATTAATAATATTAAATTGTCAATATTAATTATGACTTTTATAATTAACAGCGGGCATCTGCCATCTGACTGATGTTTTCCGGTGCTATTTTCGTTATTTCTTCATATCTTCCCATGCCAGGCACACATAAAAAACACTTGCATTTGCAAGTGTTTTTTCGTATGTAGATAGTAAATACATTTAATTTAATTTATTTAACTTTAATTATAAGATAATGTTTTAGTGTGTTTAATAATCTTATTTAAAATATTTTTATATTTTATAAGCATTCATTATTGGTTCGAAAAATAAAAGTTTGTATTTAATGAAAAATTTTTAGTTAAAAAGCTAATATTTCATTTAAAGTCGCCTCTAAAGTTTCGAATGATAAAGGTTTAGCCAAGTGTATATTAAAGCCAGATTTTATTGAACGTTCAACATCTTCTTTTTGTGCATAGCCTGACAATGCAATCAAATAAATTTTTTTTAAATCATTGTCCTTACGGATGTTTTTAGCTACTTCATACCCATTCATTATTGGCAATCCAATGTCACATATAATTACATCTGGATCAAATATTTTCGCTTTTGTTAAACCTTCAATTCCGTTAAATGCTGATTCAGTCTTATGGCCCATTAAATTTATAAGTTCACATATCATTTCTGTCAAATCTTTATTATCATCAATCACAAGTATATTAAGAGATTTAAATGGTTTGTTTTCTTCTTTTGAAAAATTATTTATTTCTTCTTCTTTTTTGGTAATTAAAGGAAGTCTTATAGTAAAGCAAGTTCCTTTCCCGATTCCTTCACTAGATGCTTCAACACTTCCACCATGAAGTTTCAACATACCTTTTACAATAGCAAGTCCTAGGCCCAAGCCGCTATTACTTCGATCTATAGAATTATCTACCTGTCTAAATGGTTCAAATAGAAAAGGTAAGATTTTTGGTTCTATCCCAATTCCTGTATCTATAACAATAATTATTGCTTCAGAGTTCTTTTCATCTTTACTAACTTTAATAGTAGTAGTATCACCCTTATTAGTAAATTTAACTGCATTATTTAATAAGTTATCTAACACTTGAATAATTCGTACCTTGTCAGCTACAATGTATAAAGGAGTCGGTGAAGCTTTGAATATTAATTCAATTCCTTTTTTACTAAACGATTCTTTGTGATCTATTATTGAATTTTTAATTAGTTCATTTATTTCTAATACTTCCTTATTAAGGTTTACCTTATTAGTTCTTATTCGCGTAACATCCAGTAAATCATCTATTAATAATGAAAGATGTCCTAATTGACGTTTTAAAATATCTTTTGCTTTAACTAATTGCACAATATTTGAATTTGAACTGTTTATTATAGATAAACTCATCATTGCTGCAGCCATAGGATTTCTAATTTCATGTGAAAAAGCATTATAAAATTCATTCCTATTTTCATCAGCCTTTTGAAGCTTTTCAATTAATAATTGGGCATTTTTTTCACTTTGTTGTAATTTGTTTGAATGTTCAACACGTTTACCTACATCCTGAATTGCAATAATTATTCCTTTATATCCATCATTTAATACTTTATATTTGCTTATATTTAAATCAATAATTATCTTTTTACCATCTTTACAGAAAATGGCTAATTCTTTAATTACAAATGTTTCCGTCTCAGGAGTATTGTTGAAGTTTTGTAATAACCTTAAATAGATTTCTTTTGATTTAGTTTCCATATGGCTATTTAAAAAGAAATCTTTTTGTTTTCCTAATAATTCTTTTTCACTCCAACCAAATAAATTTATAAATTCTTTATTACAATAAGTAATTAAATTATTTTCATCTACAACAATTACCGCATCATGGATGTTTGAGAGAATTTCAGTATGTAAAGCAAGTTTTTTTTCATATTCCTTTTGTACGGTTATTTCTTTATACAATTCTCCCACTAGTCTTTCTAAAATAGGAATATATAATATATCATACCATAGATTTGTATTTTTACTGTAATATTCAAATCGTTTTGCTTTACCAGTTTTTAAAACAATATCAATATTTCCAAATCTAATACTCATGTCGTCTTTAAAAATTTCTTTTGATTTTTTTCCAATTACATCTTCTTCTTTAAGACCTAAACGTTTCGCAAAGTTAGAATTAACTTTCGTTAGTATACAATCAGAAATCATTCCTAATTCATCATATATAACTTCACTTACAATTATGTTAAAACCATCCTCAGTATTTTCAAAAAATGTTTTATAAAATATTTCCCTTCCCATTAATGTTTCAATTTGTTTTTCGTTGATAATGTTCTCCCCCTTCAAAATAATAATTGTTATTATTTGTCATATTATAAAATAATATCTAATAATTTGATATAAAATATTAATGTATATATATAAATAAAGCTTATCAACAAAAAAATACCTTCACCTGCAAACATAGTTTTATCTTATTAGTTTTTATGCGTGTAACATCAAGCAAATCATCCACTAATGAAGAAAGATGTCTTAATTGACGATTTAAAGTATCTTTTGCTTTAATTGCTTGTACACTATTTGGATTTAAATTATTTATAAGAGATAAGCTCATCATTGCTGCAGCCATGGGATTTCTAATTTCATGTAAAAACATATTTAAAAATCCATTTTTATTATCATCAACGATTCGCAACTTTTCTACTATTAATTGAGCATTCTTTTCACTTTGTTGAAGTTTATTTTCATGTTTTTTTCGTTCGGTTATATCTCTATATAATTCTCCCACTTGATCTTCTGAATAAGGAAAACATAATATCTCATACCATTTCATTCTAATTATATCATAATATTAATATCTACATGATTTATCAGTTTTTATAACTTTATCAATAATATCAAATCTCAATTTCATGTCGATTTTTAAAATATCCTTAGAACTTTTTCCAATCACATCTGCTGCTTTAAGACCTGTAAGTTTTCTAAAGTTAGAATTGATTTTCATTACTATGCAATCAGAAATTTCCCAAACTCATCATATATAACTTCATTTACTTGAAATGAATCCTCAGTATTCTCAAACAATGTTTTGTACAGCTTCTCGATTTCTTTTAATTCTTTAAATTGACTATCATTGTTCATAACAACTCCTATAAAATTACTTGTATAATTATTTGTATCATTATTTGTAACATTATATCAAAAAAACACTTGCATGTGCAAGTGTTATTTTTTTTTAGAGAGTAAATATATAAGCCGAGTTTTGTATTAAACAGTCATCTATCTACGCTTTTCGTTACCAACAAGCTCTAGCGACCTACCATTAGGACTGTGACGAGCAGCCACTCCAAGGTCCGTTCTTGGTCTTGCTCCAGGTGGGGTTTACATAGCCAATTAGTCACCTAATTGCTGGTGAGCTCTTACCTCACCTTTCCATCCTTACCGATTGCTCGGCGGTCTCTTTCTGTTGCACTTTCCTTGAGGTCACCCTCACCGGGTATTACCCGGCACCATGCTCTACGGAGCTCGGACTTTCCTCATGCTTTCGCATGCGACCGTATAATCTACTCTTGTACTATATTACAATATTTGTTTTTCAATGTCAAACGAAACATTACCCAATCAACAAAATAATCAATTCTGGGGACGGACCTTATAGTCCATCCCCAGAATCTCAGGATTTATAGGTTATTTAATTGTTCTAGCCAAAGTGTATATGAGGCATCACTAGGCATTCTCCAGTCTCCCCTTGGTGACAATGATACTGAGCCAACTTTTACTCCATCGGGCATACATGAACGCTTAAATTGTTGAGTAAAAAATCTTTTATAGAACTTTTTCAGCGTTTCTAGTATTACCTCATCAGAAAATTCTCCATTAAATGCTTTTTTAGCTAAAAAGTATATTTTATCTGGCTCAAATCCATTTCTAATCATATTGAATAAGAAAAAGTCATTTAAATCATAAGAGCCAACTGTTTTTTCAGTAAATTGAGAAATATTTCCTTGCTTGTCAGGTGGTAGAAGCTCTGGGCTTACAGGAGTATCGCAAACATCTAATAATGCATCTTGGATTGTACCTGTTGTTTCTTCTTCTGCGTACCAATTAACTAAGTATTTCACCAACGTCTTTGGTATGCTTGCATTGACACCATACATTGACATATGGTCACCATTGTAGGTTGCCCATCCAAGAGCGAGCTCTGATAAATCTCCTGTCCCAACCACTATGCCATTTTCCATATTTGCAATATCCATAAGTATTTGAGTTCTTTCTCTAGCTTGAGAATTCTCGTATGTTATATCATGTCTGTCTATATCGTGATTAATATCTTTAAAATGTAAAGTAACAGCTTCCTTAATTGATATTTCTTTTATAGTTACTCCTAATTCTTGCATTAGTGTAATTGCATTGTTATATGTCCTCGTTGTTGTTCCAAAACCAGGCATTGTTACGGCCACGATGTTGCTCATGGGGAGTTTAAGTTTTTTCATAGATTCAACAGTTACTAATAATGCGAGCGTGCTGTCAAGCCCTCCTGATATTCCTACAATTGCCTTTTTTGAACCGATTTTATTCATTCGTTGATATAAACCTGTTGCTTGAATATTTAGAATTTCCTTGCATCTTTTGTTTCTTTCTTCTAGATTTGAAGGAACAAAAGGTTTAGAATCAACTTCTCTTTCCAAATCATTATTTTCAGAATACCCAAGGTCAAAGCTTACATATTGATAATTTAATTTTTCATGTTTGCTCATATAAGTATTAAATTTAACTCTGTCATTCATTAATCTTTCTATATCAATATCCCCGTAAATTATGCTTGAGTCCATGGAAAATCTATCTTCATTTATGATTAATCCATTTTCTGAAATTATGGCATGACCTGAAAATACAACATCTGTTGTACTTTCAGTCTGTCCTGCTGAAGCAAATGCATACGCAGTGATGCATTTTGCTGACTGTACTTTTACTATATCTCTTCTATAATCTGGTTTTCCAATTATTTCATTGCTTGCGGAGAGATTTAATATTAAATTTGCTCCATAAATTGTATGATATGAGCTTGGTGGTATATTAACCCATAAATCTTCACACACATCTATGCCAATGCATAATTCTGATAATGAATCTTTAAATAATAAATTTTCATTAAAAGGCACTTCCTGTCCGCACAGTATTACGAAGCTACTAATTCTAGAAATTGATGATGCAAACCATCGTTTTTCATAAAATTCATTATAATTTGGTACAAAGGTTTTCGGAACCACACCAAGAATTTCGCCGCTTTTCAACAACACTGCACAGTTAAATAACTGATTATCTATCTTCACAGGCATACCAACGGAAATTAAAATGTTTAAGTGTTTTGTTTCTTCAACAAGCATTTTTAGAGCATTTTCTGCCCCTATTATCAAAGCTTTTTGATTAAATAAATCTCCGCATGTGTATCCTGTTATGCTGAGTTCAGGAAATAAAATTACTCTTGCTTTTTTTTCATATGCCTCTTTAGCCAATTGAACAATTTCTTTTGTATTGAACATTGGATCTGCAACCTTAATCACGGGTACTGCAACTGCAACTTTAACATATTCAAAGTTATTCATTTTTTATCCTCTATATTATAAGTTCTTTAACTGTATTTTTTTCTAACAAAATTACATTTAATTCTAAAATATTATTTAAAACATTTTCAATATTTTCTAAGGAGTGATACTCAGTGTTATAGTGTCCAGCATCTATGATACACAAATTGTTTTGAAGAGCAGTTTGAGCTTGATGATATTTTATATCACCGGTTATATAAACATCAGCGTTATTATTTATTGCATCAATTATAAAATCACTTCCACTTCCACCACAAAAGGCAACTTTATTTATTATTTTTTGTTTATCATTTAAAAACAATTTAATATGCTCGGCATTTAAAACGCTTTTAATTTCTTTTGCATAATTAATTATATTCGTTGGCTCTATGTAACCTATGCCACCATAGCCGCTGGTATCATCATTTACTACATGCAAAACTTTATAGTTTTTAATATTTAATTTTTCGGCTAATTTATTATTGACACCGAAATCAGCCATATCATAATTTGTGTGCATACTGTATAAATTAATGTTGTTCTTTATAAGAGTTTTTATTACCTTTCCATCATAAGTGTTGAAGTCAATGGATTTTAAGCTTGAAAACAAGAATGGATGATGAGTTATTATTAAATCAATATTTTTAGTAACTGCGTATTCAATATTATCCAAATCAATATCTAAGGTTAACATAATATTTTTTATGTCGCTATTTTTATCACCAATTTGTAATCCGCTGTTATCCCAGGATTCTTGGGTCTTCAATTTAAGTCCTTCTGATAATAGTTTTATAATACAATCGAGTTTAATTTTCCATCAACTCCCTAATCTTTTCATTTTTCTTCCTCATAGCCTCTATTTTTACATTATAATCGCAATTAGTATTTTTTTCAATACTCGTGATTATATTTTCATTTATACTTATTTGCTTTTCTATATATTCAATCATTAGTGGATCTCTTTTTTCAAGAACTATTTTACTTATTTCAAAGTATATTTCATCTTCTATGTTATCCATCCCTGGTATTGCTTTAATAATAAAATAATAATGATAAAACTCTTTTACTATATTTTCATCTATAATTTTAAAATTATTCTCATATAAATACTGCCGTAGTTGTCCGATCTTTGTCATTGGTTGTAAAATCAGTTGAGAAGCCGCTAATGCAATATTTTTAGTTTCTTCAATTATATCTATTATTAATTCCCCGCCCATTCCTGCAATTATAATTGTATCAGCCTCATTTTCTTTTAATACAGCAAGACCGCCTCCAAGCCTAAATGTACATCTTTCATTTAAATTAACATTTGTTAAGTGTTCTATTGCTCTATTTAGAGGCCCCTTATTTATATCTGTAGCTATAACATGTTCACATGTATTATCTTTAAGCAGCATTTCTGCCACATAACCATGATCTGTTCCTATATCTGCAGCAACACTGCATTTTGATACCATTAGTTTTATGCATTCTAAGCGGTTCATAATTATCCCCTTATTTAATCTACAAATTTATTCTATATACTAAAATGGGAGGGCATATACCCTCCCTTATATTTAATTTTACTCTAAATAGTCTTTTAATTTTTTACTTCTGCTTGGATGTCTTAGTTTTCTCAATGCCTTTGCTTCTATTTGTCTTATTCTTTCTCTTGTAACATCAAATTCTTTTCCAACTTCTTCTAGCGTTCTTGCTCTTCCATCGTCTAGACCAAATCTTAACCTTAAAACCTTTTGTTCTCTATCTGTTAAAGTATGAAGTACTGCAGAAAGCTGTTCCTTTAATAATGTAAATGTTGCTACATCAGAAGGTGCTTGCACTTCATCATCAGGAATAAAATCTCCTAAATGACTATCTTCTTCTTCTCCTATTGGAGTTTCCAATGATACGGGTTCTTGTGCAATCTTCAATATATCTCTAACTTTTGAAGGTTCCATTTCCATTTCAAGAGCTATTTCTTCGGGTGTTGCGTCTCTTCCCAATTCCTGTAGAAGCTGTCTTTTAATTCTTATAAGTTTGTTTATAGTTTCAACCATATGAACCGGTATTCTTATAGTTCTTGCTTGGTCTGCAATTGCCCTTGTAATTGCTTGTCGAATCCACCATGTTGCATAGGTGCTAAATTTAAAACCTTTTGTATAATCAAATTTTTCAACTGCTTTTATAAGTCCAAGGTTGCCTTCTTGTATTAAATCTAAAAATAACATGCCTCTTCCAACATAACGCTTAGCTATGCTTACAACAAGTCTTAGATTAGCTTCAGCCAGTCTTTTTTTTGCTTCGTCATCGCCATCCTGCATCCTTTTAGCTAATTCAACCTCTTCATTTGCTGATAAAAGTGGAACCTTACCTATTTCCTTCAAGTACATTCTAACAGGGTCATCTATATTAACACCTTTTAATATATCATCATCTGATTGACTAACAAAAAAATCAGGTTCTTCTTTTACTTCAACTTCCTCTGAATCATCAACTTTTTCAGGAATCATATCATCTTGAAATCCAAGTATTTCAAGATCATTGTCTTCTGCCTGTTTATAAAAATCATCTATAAATTCAGGGTTAATATCTAATTTTTCAAAGGACCTCAATACTTCCTTATATGTTATAAATCCGTTTTTCTTACCTTTTTCAATTAATTTATTTTTAATGGAATCAATTTTTTGTAGCATTTCTGCATCTTTTTCTGATTCAACTTTAGCAATCAAATTTTTGTTTTCTCCCACGGGTTAGTTAACCTCCTCTTTAGTTGACTTGATTTTTTTAGCGAGGCTAAAAATTTCATTCATAATTTCTTCACTATTAAGTGAATTTTCGGATTGTGTTAAACTATCAGTTAATATAGTCCTCTTATTTTCATAGTATTTAATTTTAAGCCTTTTAATACAATCTTTAAATAAAGTATCTAAATTGTCATAATCAACATCGTCATACTGTAATAAAACATTTACATCCGTTTTATCTTTCAAAATATTATTCAAGCTATCTTTATTTATACTCATATCATTGATTCTATATTCAAGTATTTCTTTGAAAATATGATAGTATTCCAATTCTTTAAAGGTATCTTCGTTGACTATCTCTTTTAATTGCAATGCAAAATCATTGTTTAAGAGTATTAATTTAATTAGCTCCTCCTCATGTGTTGTGGTTATTTTATTTATCTGTAGCTTTGCCTTAGCAAGCTGTGAAGCTTTAACAAAAATTGTTTGTTTACTACTTTTTTTATTGAATTCTTTTATTATTGATTCTTTTGAAACACCAACTTTTTTTGATAATCTCTCGAAAATCAACTCTTTTTCAATTTCACTGGTTATATTCACTATATTGTCAAAAAATTTATTTATATATTCAACTTTGTTAGAGTTTTTAAAAATTTCTTTATAATAAAATCCTAAAAAGTTGTAATAATCTAGAGAATTTTCAATTAATTTGTCGAAATTTATTTTACCATATTTATTTAAATATTCATCAGGATCTTTTGCATTAGGCATTAATATAACTTTTGCATCAAGAACATTTCGTTTAAATAAGTTAATAGACTTTAAAGCAGCATTTTGTCCAGCATTGTCTGAATCAAAAGCTATATAATAATTTTTTGAGTACCTTTTCATTAATTTTATCTGATTGTCAGTTAAGGATGTTCCAAGCGCAGCAACAGTATTAATGTAACCGTAGGTGTGCATTTTAATAACATCCATGTATCCCTCAACCAATATAAAGCTTTTGTCCTTTACAGCTTCTTTGGCTAAGTTTAATCCATATAAATTAAAACCTTTATTAAATATTAATGTTTCTGGGGAATTAAGATATTTAGGAAGAGAATCATCTAGAACTCTGCCTCCAAAACCTATTATCTTACCTTTTACATCAAAAATTGGAAACATGACTCTATTTCTAAATCTATCATAATAAGTATTGTTATCTTGTCTTTTTACAATAAGTCCTGCTTTGAAAATATCTTCTTCTAAATAACCTTTTTCCGTTAAATATTTTAACAAATTATCCCATTGGTTGATAGCATATCCAATTCCAAACCTTTTTATTACATTAATGTCAATTTTTCTTGATTTTAAATAATTTATTACCTCAGGATAATCTTTTAAATTTTTATAATAATAAAGTGCTGCATCCCTGTTTATTTTATACAGCCTGTTAGCAATCTGTTTATTTTGATCTTGGTTAAATGATGAACTTGTTTCCTCCAATATTATGCCGGCCTTTCTTGCCAAATGTTCTGCTGCTTCTACAAATGTATAGTTTTTGTATTTTGTAAGAAAACTTATGCTGTCTCCACTTTCGCCGCAGCCAAAGCAATGAAACATTTGTTTATCTGGAGAAACAATAAATGAAGGAGTCTTTTCCTTATGAAATGGACAATTTGTACTGTAATTGTTACCAGATTTCTTTAAAGGTAAATATTCCTCTACTACATCTACAATATTATTTCCAGCCAGAATTCTATTTATAACATCTGAATCCAATTTATAAGGCATTCTATCACCATTGTCTTTACATTGAAATTAAATTATAACATAGCAAAATAAGCTTGTCAACAAAATCTTACAACAACTATTTATTGTTTTATTGCCTCCAAGGTTTTGGTATGTATAATTCTTCAAAGGCTTTCATAGCATACCTATCAGTCATTCCTGCTATATAATCCTTTATGACTTCTGACTTGCTGAAATTATAATCATTATATATTTTAAGATAAAATTCCGGCAGTGCTTGGAAGTTCTTTGTATAATATTCAAATATTTTTTCTAATATGAACTTTGTTTTTTCTTCTTCACTTTTAGCTATTTTATTGAAATACACATTTTCAAATAAAAAGTCTCTAAGATTTGAAGTGTAATAATCTATTTCTTCACTCATTATTATTTTGTCTTTTTCAATGCTATTGTTAATTATATCAATGATCATTTTATTTATTCTTTGCCCATGAGTATGTCCCAGATGCTGTAGAAATTTCTCTGGTATTTGTTCTTGCGTTATAATTCCAGCCCTTATGGCATCATCTATGTCATGGTTAATATAAGCTATTCTATCTGATATGCTGACTATCTGTCCCTCTATGGTTGCAGGATTGTATTCATGAGGGTGATTTTTAATTCCATCTCTAACCTCAAACGTTAAATTTAATCCTTGTTTACCATTTCTTATTTCAAGGAAATCAACAACTCGTAAACTTTGTTCGTTATGCTTAAATCCTGTTTCGCAAAGCTCGTTTAATATTCTCTCTCCTGTATGTCCAAAGGGTGTATGTCCTAAATCATGTCCAAGTGCGATTGCTTCTGTTAAGTCTTCGTTTAAGTTTAAACTTCTTGCAATTGTTCTTGATATTTGTGACACTTCAAGAGTATGTGTGAGTCTTGTCCTATAATGGTCGCCTTCAGGAGACAAAAAAACCTGCGTTTTATGTTTTAATCTTCTAAATGCCTTTGAATGAATAATTCTATCTCTATCTCTTTGATATTCAGTTCTTATTTCGCATTTTACTTCATCAAAATTTCTACCTTTTGAGAATCTACTTTTTGCAGCTAATTCAGATAAATGATCAATTTCAAATTGTTCATTTCTCTCTCTTATATTCATCCGCTTCACACTTTCTTATTTATTGTTTTCTGAAATATAATCAAGTATTATAGATGCCGTTTCTTCTACTGCCTTATCTGTTGTATCTATTACCATACATTTTAAATCTTTGTATATTTTATTTGCATATTCTAATTCCATAAAAATTCTTTCCATATTTGCATAGTTTGCTGAATCCCTAAGACCCATCGCCTTAAGTCTTTCTTTTCTAATTTTATTTAAATTTACTTCATTTAAAATTAAGCCAATTATTTTTTTAGATGATATTAACTTAAGTTCTTCAGGCATACTTACTTCAGGAACCAATGGTATATTTGCAACCTTTAAGTTTTTATGTGCTAAATACATTGACAGCGGTGTTTTGGAAGTTCTTGATATGCCCAATAAAACTATATCAGCTAATAGAATACCTCTTGTATCCTTACCATCATCATATTTAACTGCAAATTCAACTGCTTCTACTTTTTTAAAATATTTCTCATCAAGCTTTCGCAATAACCCTGGCTCTTGTTTCGATGAAATACCTAACCGTTTAACTAAAGCTAACAGAACTGGAGTCATAATATCTACTGCTTCTATATTATGTACATATGCTTGTTGTAATAAATAATCTCTTAATTCTTCCACTACTAATGTAAATATTATTAATGAGTTTTCATGGGAAGCTTTTTCAATTAAATGATCTATTGATGCTTTATCATTTATATGAGAAACCTTCTTAATATCAAATTCTGCTATGTCAAATTGTCTTATTACTGCTTTTGCTACTTGTTCTGCTGTTTCTCCCAATGAATCGGAAACCGCATAAATGTTCACTTTACCCATTTTCTCCATACATACCTCTTTACTTGGAAATTTCTAATAAAACTCTAGTAATATTAGTCTTGGATATACGTCCTATGGCTTTTAATTTTCCATTTGATAGATTTGTTACTATTGGAAGGCAATCTACCTCGTGTTCAATTATTTTCTCTGCAGCATCAATTATTGAATCGTCTTCCCCACAGTAGATTATTTTAGGCATTCTTGTCATTATAACACCTACAGGTATTGTTGTTAAATCTTTGCCTCCCATAGCTGCCTTTAATAAATCTTTTCTAGATATAACTCCCTTTAGTACTTCGTCATCAACAACAAAAAGTGTTCCAACGTTTTCTAGAAATATAGTTACAATTGCATCATAAACACTTGAGTTTTCTGATACATTAATTGGAATTGACTTTATATCTATAACCTTAATTGCAGAAAGCTTTTCTACAATATATTTGTCATTTTTTTTGTTGGATATAAAATAGCCTACCTTTGGCTTAGCATCAATTAAGCCACACATGGACAGCACTGCTAAATCAGGTCTTAAGGTTGCTCTGGTAAGGCCTATTTTTTCAGCTATTGATTCTCCAGTTATGGGTTGAGATTTTTCAATTATTTCAATTATTAAATTTTGTCTATCAGATAGTTTAATAG
>MCHG01000153.1_pt1 | contig 34385 bp, 45 predicted proteins | sample 787351 | NCBI WGS metagenome assembly MCHG01 (sample SAMN05430296, study PRJNA330682) | permafrost metagenome | biome: Cold desert; feature: permafrost; material: soil; isolation source: enrichment culture inoculated with soil incubated with H2/CO2 at 20 degrees... ... | reverse complement strand
CGCCCCCGCCGAGGCCGGCCCGCGCCCCTATACGCCGCCCGCCGCAGACGCCGCGCCGCCCGCTGCGCGCCAGTCGGTTCAGTAGTCCGAGCGCGGCGAACAACGGCGCGGTTGGCATACCGGTCGCGCACCGCTATTCAGCGCGCTTCGATTTTCGCGAGACCATTCCATGTCCGACGCCCTGCCTGACCGCCTTTCGGTCGATCCCGACAGCCCTTTCCACGACGCCGACCTGCTGGCGCGCGGCATCGGCATCCTGTTCAAGGGCGAGGAAAAGACCAATGTCGAGGAATACTGCGTCTCGGAAGGCTGGGTCCGCCTGGCCGTTGGCAATCGCGTCGACCGTCGCGGCAAGGCCCTGACCGTCAAGCTGCAAGGCCCGGTCGAGCCCTTCCTCAAGGGCGAGTGATTTTTGGCGGGGACCTGAGGCTTTCGGTCGCAGGTCCCACTCGCTAACGTGCCGCCTCTTTTGAGTGAGTCTGGGAGGCGCTCCATGTCGTTCAACGCCCGTCTGATGGCCGCCAGCGCGATCGCGCTCGGCCTAATCGCCACGCCGGTTATGGCTCAGGACGCCAGGACCATTCGCGCCGCCGAGCAGGTGCGCGACCAGGCGCTGCAAGCCAACATCGCCCTCGACTACGTCACCCAGGTCACCACCCGCTTCGGCGCGCGCCCGGCGGGGTCGCGCTCGGAACAGGCGGCCGCCGACTGGGCCGCCGATTACATGCGCGCCCACGGCTTCCAGAACGTCCGCATCGAACAGTTCCCGCTGGTGGGCTGGGAGCGGGGCGAGGAGAGCGCCGAACTTCTGGGCGCCCGCCCGCAGCGTCTGGTCGCCGCCGCCCTGGGCCATTCCATCGCCACGCCGGCCAACGGCATTGAAGCCGATGTGGTCTTCTTCGACGGTCTGGACGCTTTGCTGGCCGCGCCCGTCGGGTCGCTGACCGGCAAGATCGCCGTGGTCGACGGCGGCCAGATGGTGCGGATGCAGGACGGCTCCGGCTATGGCTCGCTGTCGCGCATTCGCAGCGTAGGGCCGACCGAGGCCGCCAAGCGCGGCGCCGTGGCCTTCGTCATGCGCTCGGCCGGGTCGGACGAGCACCGCATGCCGCACACCGGCACGACCCGCTATGTCGAGGGCAAGGTGCCGCTGCCGGCCTTTGCGCTCAGCGCGCCGGACGCCGACCAGGTGGCGCGACTGGTGCAGATGGGCGAGCCGGTGCGGCTGCGCCTGAAGTCCACCGCCCACACCTATCAGACCCACAGCCAGAACGTGATCGGCGACATCGTCGGCGCGACGCGGCCGGACGAGATCATCGTCCTGGGCTCGCACATGGACACCTGGGACCTCGGCACCGGGGCCATCGATGATGCCGCGGGCGGGGCGATCACCCTGGCCGCCGCCAAGCTGGTCGCCGAGCAGGGGCGTCCGGCTCGCACCGTGCGTGTGGTGCTCTATGGTTCGGAAGAAGTGGCCCAGCCGACCGACACCGGCAACGGCGGCGGCGCCTATGTCCGCAACATCGGCGTGGCGGGCGTCGAGAAGCACGTCATCGCGGGCGAGAGCGACTTCGGCGCCGACCGCATCTACGCCTTGGGCCTGCCGCCCGGCGCGCAAGGGTCCGACTTCGCCAAGATCGCGGAGCGCGTTCTGCGTCCGCTGGCCGTCCTGTCGGGCGAGGCCGAGCTGTTCGGCGGCGTGGACATCGGACCCCTGGCGCGGGCAGGGGTGCCCGTCTTTGGCCTACGTCAGGACGGCACGCGCTATTTCGACCTGCACCACACGGCGGACGACACCCTGGACAAGATCGACCCGGCGCAGATGACCCAGAACGTCGCCGCCTGGGCCGCCCTGGTGCGCCTGATCGCCGATTCCGATGTGGACTTCCGCGCCCTGCGTTCGGCGGCTACAGAAGCCAAGCCCTAAGGGGTTTAGCCTTGAAGGGCTGAGGCCGCGAGCGTGGCGAAACTGGTAGACGCAGCAGACTTAAAATCTGCCGACTTCGGTCTTGCGGGTTCGACCCCCGCCGCTCGCACCATCTTTTATATCAATGACTTAGTGCCGATCTGGCCGCCTTTTGGGCGGTTTGGTAGGCCTTTTGGTATTCGTTGAAATTACAGGCTTTTCCTTGGTCTTCCATTCGTTCCCACAAGCTCCGAGCGCTGCAAGAGCGCCGCAAGATACCGTTTTTGTTCTCTGGTGTGGCGTGTGGACAACGTGAACACAACAAGAACAAACCGCTTGGCTTAGCCGTACTCGGCGCCTTAGGAGTCCGCCCGGGTCGGCAACCTCGGAGGACGAAAGATGGCGAACAATCAGCCCCTGGCCACCACCCTGGCCGAACTAGATGCAGACCTCGACAAGCGGATCGACCAGTCGAACGCCCGCGAACTTCCACCGGAAGAAAGCCGCAAGCTGATCGCCGGGATGCTGGCCGGGATGGCTCAAGTCGGGCGGTCTCGAGACATGCACCGCACCATGGAGCGACTGGCCAACGCCCGCGTCTCGCCTGCCGAGGCCGCGCGCCTTGTGCGATGAGCGCCTGGGAGACGGTAGGTCGCCTGTTCGAGAATGGCGCGAAGATCCGATGGTCCTGCGAGGTCTCGCCTAGCCACCACGGCGACGTCGACCTGAAGCGGATCATTGAGGCGAAGGGCGCCGACTATGTCTTGATCAACAAGAAGCCGCCGTGCCGCTTCCCCGGCTGCCCTGGGCTTGTAACCTTCGCCGATTATTCGCGGGTCTATTGGCGGAAGCTGGAGACGCTCAGCGACCGCGACGAGGAGTGGTGGACTTTCAACGATCGACGCCGTGACGAGCTGAAGGCGCTAGGCTGGCGAATGGAGATGGGGAAGTGGGTTGCCCCTAAGAAAGAAGCCCCCGCCTGAGAGGCCGGGGGCAGGTGAAGGGGTCCACGAAGAGCGGCGCTTATTGCCGGGCCACCGCTCATACAGCCGGCACTGCCTCTCGACAGCGCGCGATAGCCGTGTTCGGTTCCTCAGATGTGCAACCTCTACCGACAGCGCAGCGGGCCCCAGGCGATCCTCGATCTGTCGCGCGCTATGCGTTCGGACGTCGGCAACATGGAGCCGCGGGACATCTATCCCGACTATGCGGCCCCCATCGTCCGCTGGGAGGGCGAGGATCGCATTCTGACGGCGGCGCGCTGGGGCATGCCCTCGTCGCGCAAGGCGCTGATGGATGCCGCCACCAAGCGGGCCGACAAGCTGCGCGCCAAGGGCAAGGATGTGGACTTCCCCAAGCTGCTGGAAATGGAACCCGACAGCGGCACGACCAACGTCCGCAACACCGCGTCCTCGCACTGGAAGCCGTGGCTGAAGCCCGAGAACCGATGCCTGGTCCCGTTCACGGCCTTCAGCGAGCCGGGCAGGGACACTGAGGGGCGCTATCAGCCCGTCTGGTTCAAGCTGGCCGTCGACGATCCCGACCCGCTCGCCTTCTTCGCTGGCGTCCACGTTCAAGATTGGACCTGCGTTCGGAAGATCAAGACCGGCATGGAGACCTGCGACCTGTTCGCCTTCCTGACAACGGAGCCCAGCGAGCCGGTGAAGTCGGTCCACCCCAAGGCCATGCCAGTGATCCTGACCGAGCCTGACGAGATCGAGGCTTGGATGTCGGCGCCGTGGGAGATCGCGAAGGAACTCCAGCGGGCGCTGCCCGACGATGCGCTTGTGGTCATCTGAGCGCCGACTCAGCTAGACCGCGCCCATGACACCGACCGAACTCGATGACGCCCTGGATGCGATGCAGCTGGCCGCGGCCGGCAACCCCGACCTGATGCCTGGCCTGATCACGGTCGAGAGCAATCACTGGGTGCAGGTGCTGTCTGGTGTGCGCCCGACCTGCGCGCGGCTGGATGACGGGCTGCGTCACCGCGACATCCAGATCCATGTCGGTTCGACGCAAGAAACGAAGCTGCTGACCCGCGCCGAGGCGGGTGAGCGAGGCGCGCCGTACCGGGATCTGGCGGCGAAAGTCTGAACCGACAAAGCCGACCCGGACAGACGGGCTCATGCCGAGGAGGTCCCGACCTTGCTGATGCTATTGCACCGAAGGCCGCTCGGCTTCGATCCGGGCCGCGAGGAAGTGAATTGTCTCGATGATCACGAGCGGCGCCTCCTCGGGTCGGTACCGATAGGTCGCCTCGCTGAGGTACGACAGCACTTCCAGGAAGGCTTCGTAGCGGGCTGAGGTCTGGTTGGTCATGCGGCGATGCTGCCGGTATCCGAGGGCGAGCGCCATAGCCTGAAAAGACTATGCCGGAACACGACGAGAGCCCGCCCCGGCGAACCGGAGCGGGCCTGATAGCGGAACCTGATGGCTCGACGCGTGGGGTCGATAGTGTCGAGGGCATCTAGCCCGGCTTCGGTCGGGTCTCCGGCGCCGGACAGTCGAGCCCCTTCATCCCCATCTCATCGAAGAAGCGGCAGAGGCGGCCAACCTGGGCCCACCCAGCTTCGCCCCAGGCCTCGACGGCGTTGTCGTGCTTCTCCCCTGCGATCCGGCTGGTCAGCACCTCGTCTGAAGGCACCGGCTTAGGCAGGACCCTCAAGTCCTCGGCACGCGGGAGGGATGCGCCCGTCGTCCCGCAACTGGCGACAGCGGCGCCGCAGCTCACGATCATCAGGCAGGCCATCAGGAAGTGCCTCGGCAGCATGGTCTCTCTCCAGTTTCCGGTCGGTGATGGTGGTGGTGTCGGTCAGGTCTTGGTTGGCGGCCGTCTCCCGCCCGCTGGACGCCCTGCGCTCGTCTTTGGCGACCTTGACGGCCTGACGGTCGCGAACGCCCTCAGCGCCCCTGTGAGCGCAGTATCCGCCGAAGATCAGGAAGGCGGCGAGGACGGCGAAGAGCAGCCACGTGCGGGGCGGGAAGGTGCGCCAGGCGCGAAGAGCGAAGGTCAGCATGTCCGCCACTCCCCATTGGTCAGAAAGCCATGCCATTGGCAGCCGCCCCGGAAGAGGACGGAAGGCGTAAGCGTCGGGCGCTCACGGTTGCCGTCCCAGTCCCAGCGAGGCCCGGGGGTGTCGGTCTCGACCGGTAGATATCCCTCACGCTTGCAGCCGCAGGGACAGATGAAGGCGAGCCCTCCGACAGGACCGTCAGGATAGGACCGGATTTCGACGGCACCCGGCGTTTCAAGGTGGTGGTCGATGTCGTCGACTATGGTGGCCCGGGTCATTGCGCGATCCTCCCCGTCTCCATCTCCCGAGCCAGGCGCACGGCGCGGCCCTTCACCTGCTTGGCCCACAGGCTGGCGCGCATCGCTGCCGCAGCCTCGGCGTAGCGACCTGCCTCGATGTGGCCGAGCGTGTTCTTGAACTGGGCCAGACCCTCGACGGCCGGGGTCTTCGGGTTATCCCAGCCCATGTTGAAGTGCATGTTCTCGACCACGCGACGGCGGACCGGATCGAGGCGCTTCAGCCAGGGCAGGGCCGCGTGGATGACCACATTGTGCTCTCGCGCGTCCTCGACCAGCCACGCCTCGGCCGTTGCTTCGGTGATGACCTGGCCCTCCTGGATGCTTCGCGCTCGGCCGTAGCCTATGGTCCAGGGCGCGCCCGATCCCTTGCCGGTCCTGGCGCGTGGCGACAGCGGGTCGGGGTAAGCTTTCAGCCGCAGCCCCTCATCCTTCTTCAGCGCCGCGATCAGTTCTGGGTCTGGCTCGCCAGGCGCGCCAGCTCCGCGCGGCAAGCCCATAGCGTCGGCCAGGGCGTCGATCATCGGCACCCACTCGGGGCGCAGCTTCGCCCCGGGCGCATAGGGGCGCACAGCGTCGAACAGGGCCTTTCGGTCCATGTCGGTATCCAGTTCAGATTGTTGTGAAACGAGCGTTACAGTTCGGTGTTATGGGTGAGCGCCCTAAGGGGCTCAGGGAGCAGCGGCCCGTCCCGAACCTGCTTGCAATGGCTCAGGGACGGGCCGCATTCGACGATGCCGATGACGCGCGGATGGGCCATTGTCGCACAGCGCGCGCCTCGCAAATGGAGTTGTGCGATGCTGAACAGGAAGCCGATCTTGGAACGGGCCTTCGAGTTAGCGGCTTCGGGTCAGTTCCGGATACCGAGCCACGTCCGCAAAGCGTTACTGAAGGAGGGCTACACCCAGTCTGACGTCTTCACGCTGGAAGGCAAAGCTACCGCGGCGCAGCTGCGGGAACGCTGTACGGGCTCGTTCGAGGATCGGCCTTCAGACCGCCTCTGATTTCGCCTTGGCGATTTCGACGTTGGCGGCCGTCTTGTTCGTCTTGAAGACCTCGACGGCCTTGCCGATGTAGAGCGGCGCGACGCCCATCGAATAGACGACGCCGATGAACACGCCCGCTTGTACCGGGTCGTCAATCTTGGCCGCCAGCATCAGCATGGAGATGCCGCCGCAGAGCGCCGTCCAGATGATCGCGAACGGTCGCGCCAGGTCGCCGATGAATGCCTTCACGTGTTCAAGCCGGGTGACCGGCGGCTGGATCGGGGTGTCGGTCATGTCGTGGCCCTCGCATGGGCGTCGATCACGGCCTTCAACTGCCGGACCTCGCCTTCTTTCTGGATAGCGGACTCGACCGCTGCGTCACGCTCCGTGCGCAGGCGGACGACATCGGCGTGGGAGATCTCGAGCTGCTTCCTCAGGTCGGCCACCAGGCGCGCCTGTTCCGCCTCCCGAGCCACGGCGGCGCGCACCTCCGCCTCGGCTTCCGCCACGCGCTGGCGGAACTCGTTCAGCGTGTCCTGCATCCGCTCGATCTCTTCGCGAAGAGACGCGGTTGTCCCGGTCAGGGCGCTGGCGATGGCGGTGATGACGGCCGCTTCTCCCGTCGCCTCATCCTTGGCGGCCGTGGCGTCAACCGCTCGGCGTGATGGGCGTTGAACCCAGGCGGTCAGCACGCCCCCGAGACCAAGGGCGGTCAAGAGCGTGACGATGCCCTCCCACGACGCAAAGGGCGTGGAGATGTGGTGGCCTGCTGACATGCGGGCTCCTGCGAGATGGATTGAGGGAGGGGACGAACCGGGTTCGTCGGTGTCGTGTGACGTTGAGACCGCCTAACGACGTGTTATGGGGGCCTATGACTTTTCGCCGAGCAATCGTTCTCGCTGCCCTGCTGAGTGCCGCTTTTTCTGCGGGCGTGATCGTTAAGCCCGCCCTTGCGCGTTTGAAGAACGGCAGGCCTGCCGATCACCCTTCACACCAAATGCGCCTTGATCAGTTCCGGCAATTGCAACGCTCCTTACGCATCGTGATGGTCGGAGACAGCCACATTCAGAATGGAGAGTGGTCAGAGTGGCTTGGCGAGGTCGTGGCAAATAGAGGGGTCGGGCAGAATACCGCGGCCGACGTGATGAAGCGCCTGGATCATATTCCTCGGTCTGAGATTGCGGTCGTCCTCTTGGGGTCCAATGATCTAGAACGTGGCGCTAGCCCGGAAGCGACCGCTGACCTTACCTCAACAATCCTGTCTCGCTTGGACCGCCGCATCATTCTGTTGTCAGTCCCACCGAGAGCGAACGGCGACCCCAGCGCAACCATTGAACTCAATCGGTTGAACAAAGCCGCTTGCGCCCCTCCGGCCTGCACGTACGTGGATCTATCGCCCGAACTGACAAAGAATGGGACGCTTGACCCGGCGCTTACTCTCGACGGCGTTCATCTGACAGGCGAGGGCTACCGTCGGATTGTCGCGGCTATCAAACCGGCGTTGTAAAGCCAGCGCTCATCCGCGCCAGAAAGTCGCGTTGAAGCTCGAACGCTTGTGCAGATGAGCCAGTGTCAGGCGGCAGGAGCACGATAGGCTTGATCCCCGCGCTGGTCAGTCGATCACAGATCGCCTTTATGTTGGCTGCCCAAGTGATCGAATCCTTGACGCGACCCGCGACGCCGCCGGCGCTCACAGCCTTGAAGCTCCACATGTCATTCGGATCAAAATCGTAAGCTTCGCTGGTCGAGGGGTCAGCACCATTTCGGTCATTGATCGAAAAGTTTACGATGCAATGGGTCGGACGAGGTGTCGCTGTTAAAATCCGATCTACCCAAAAACGCCCCCATGCCGATGTCGTGCCGCCCTTGCCGAAATTGAGCGTCGTCACGCTCACGCCCTGCGCGGTGAGTGTCGTCCTCATTCTTTCAGAAAGGAACTGCATTCCGTCCGAGAGGGCACCATCTGGCCTCAAAGGCTTGATCTCCCCTGCGACAGCGTTCGGGAACTGAGTCCAGCTGTCGCCGAGGAAGGCGATCACGTCGCCGTTTTTGAACAGTCCAACCTTCGGCGTATCCGGCGATTTCTGGTAGGCGTAGACGTAGTCAGCCGCGCGCTGGTCGGGATGTTGTCAACGAGCGTCATTCTGACCAGCAGGCTTTCGGCACCTTTGAAGTCGACATTCAACAGATTTACGACGCCTGCGTCATAGGTCTGGTCATGGAGCATGAGACCGTCGGCCAACACTTCCAGACGCACACGCCCCTCAGTGATCTGACCGGACGAATGGGAAACGCGCGCCGCCCCGACAGCGATTTGCACGAAACCATCCAGGCCAGAGCTAACGATCGGAAACTGAATGCCGCGCCCGGCGACAGCGTCTTGGACTGAATAAAAGCGAGGCATAATCTGCCCCAGCGGTACAGCGCCGCTGCCCCTGTCTGCCTCGGATGTACTGCACTCCCTCACAAGGTTTGTCGTTCCGGGGACAAAACCCCCACCGGAAGCGCCGTTCAGAGCAGTCACGCTGAGCCGCAAGACGGCCGTATCATGACGATCATAGACGTTTGGGTTGCCGATCGCGATGCTGGTGCAGGCGGGCGGGTGGTACGCGAAAATCCGCTTATCTTTGCGATAGGCGTACTTTTGCGCCCGCGAGACGATGTAGTCGGCCAGCCCTCTGTACCCATGCCGACCTAGGTGCTGGCCATTATTCACTTCATGCATGGTCTCGCAGGTCGTGCAGGTGGCCGGTAGCTCACCGTGAACCGTAATCACATCGCCGACGACACTCTTAATGCCGTAAGAATGGTAGCGGTCTGCCGTCGCGTCATGAACGACGACGGCGCCACCGGCGCTAAGCTTTCCTCCCTTCCCGCTGGCGACGGTGAAAGCGGCCGCGCTGTCGCGCGCAACGATGCTGATAGTCTCGACGGGTGCAGCGGTCAGATAACTTTTGGTGAATTCGCTAGTCAGGATAAAAAGGGGTCTGCTGGCATCGGCCTGAATATCCAGCTCGTTGACGAGGTCCGACACTTGCTCCTGAAGCGCAAGGATCTGACCCTCTTGTTGGGTCAAGGCAGCCGCCACGCTGCCGCCATCATATTGCACTGCCGATGCAGGCAGACTCGGCGGGTGCTGCTCAGCAATGCGCTTGACCTGATCGACGCTAAGTCGCCCTTCGACAGGACGGAAATACGCCCCCGGCAGAGCCGGCAGGGAAGTTGAGACGCGAACAAACCGGGCATTGCTTGGCGAGGTGTGCGTCGACGCCTCAAGGTCCGTTCCGGCACCGGAGCCTCTGAATGCTGAAATGAACACCTGATTGGCGTCATACCAAGCATTCCACGCCGTTCCCGTCAGGCCGCCTGCGTGAACATAGGCGACGCCCCCCTCGACCTTCAGGAAGCCTGAAGTGCGAAAATTGGCGTGAGCAACAGCGTTGCCCGAGCTAGAAATAAGCATAGCCTCGCTAAAGGCCGTGCTGTTTACGCCCTGGTCGGCGGCCTTGCCGTAGTCGATTTGCGTCTGGATGCCGGGATCGACCCAAGGCCCGACCCAAGTCCACGCCGATCCGCTCCACGACCAGACGCCGTTACCATTCGGGACGTCGCCAAGCGGGTCGCTGGTCACGCGCGCGCTATCGCCAACCTCAGGCGACGGGATAGTCGAGAGTTGGGCCTTCGTGGCGACAGCCTTGGTCACGGTCGCCTGCGAGGCCAGGTCGATCAGGGCGTCGATGCCTGCGCGCACCTCGGGCTTTACGGGCTCATTCGCTCCTGAGGCCGGCACGCCGTCCACGCGGAAATCGCGAAACGCCGAACGCAGCTTCGCCTTCACCTCAGCCGGATCGGCCATGGGTCACCTCAGATTATGATGAGTTGCAGGGCCGCGCGGTCGGTTAGACCAGCACGACCATTTCGTTGCCGTTCGAACCACCCCATCCGGGCGGCGATGGCGGTGGCGTCGGATAGGCGCCGCCGCTGTCGGACGTGAACACCCAGCCGAGGAAGATCCATTGGCCGGTCGTCATGCGCACGGCGGCCGGATGTTCCTCCGCCTGGAAGCCGAGGTCGGAGCGCCAGAACACGCCCCAGCGCTTGCTGGAGGCCAGACCGGTGATCGTGCCCGCCGGGATGGAGATGGTCGTGCCGTCGTCCATGTAAGCGTCGAAGTCGCCGATGGTGATCATGTCAGCGTTGGCAGTGATGGTGACGGCGTCGCGGCCGACCGGGGTCCGAGCGGCGTCTGTGATCTGGGCCGGAATTGTCACGAAGGTTTCAGCGTAAGGTCCTGGCGCACTCGTCACCAGAGCAACGCCGATCTCGATATAGGCGCCTGTCGGAACGATGGACGTGCTGAACTCCACCGTCTCCCCAGAATTCCAAGGTGTCGGGTCTTCGTTCACATAGCCGAGCCACGTCATCGACACTTCCCGCCACCGCAGACGATAGGTGACGTCGGGCCGGTTCGGGTTGCTGATCGTGATGCGGATTCGTGCACCATTCTCAGTCGGATACGGAATGGCCGAGACAATGACGGGCTTGGCCAGTTCCTCTGGCTCGGGCCGCACGATGGGCGCCGGCAGTTCGCCCTCTTCCTCCGCCGGGTTCCAGGCGTCGATATTCACGTCAGCCTGGATGACGTCGAACACGACCTGTGAGGACGCGAAGTCGATTTCGACGTTCATGACCTCGCAGACGACGTCGGCCATGCTGACCAGTTCGGGGTTCTGGACCCGGATGTAGCGTTGACCGAGGCCGTTCAGGCCGTAGATGCCGGTGCGGATCTGACCCCGGCGCGGGGCGTTCAGGCGGGTCATCTTGCGCTTGGCCAGCCGCATGGCCTGGGCACGCGAATAGACCCACGTCAGGCCGAGGGGTTCGGAGCGCACACGGCCCGTGTCGCTGATGTCGCTCTCGTCGCGCCAGACCCCGGCTTCAATCTCGGTGAAGTCGTGGTCCGGCGAGACATAGGACACGATCAGCTCGTTGACCGTCTCCTCGTCGGCCTGGAAGGCCCGCCAGCTATAGCCATCGATATACTCGCCGGTGAGGGTGAAGGTTGGCGCGAGGTAGCGTCCGACCTTGAGGATCAGATGCCCCTTGCCGCTGACCGACAGCCAGCCGTCCATGCTGGCGAGGATCGCCGCGCGAATGGCGGCCGGTTCGGTGTTGACCGGATAGTTGCCCGCCAGGCGGTAGCGCGGTTCGGTCCCGCCTGCCTTGAGGGGCACGGGCTGGTCGCAGTAGTTCGCCTCGGTTGTCAGGTCCGCCAGGACTGGCGCGATGCAGCGGTTCCAGTTGCGCCCGAACTGCGCCCATTCGAGGTGCACCATCCACACGACCGGGTTGGCGCAGGCCTTCCAGGTCGCCTCATTGGACCGGCTCTGGGACGGATCGCGCCAGTCGTAACAAACGGGCCGACCGACGACAGAAGGGATGGGCTCGCCGTTCGGGAAGTGACGAGGGAAGCTCTCTTTCGAGCGGTGTTGAGCGAACAGGGCCAGCGAGGCGACGCCATCGCCGCGCGCGTCAAAAGGCCAGTAGCTGCTGAAGGTGGGGTCGAGGTTAGCGTGGCGTGTCTCGACCGGATTGCCCATGCGTAGCGAGACGTTGACCAGATCCCCGGTCCCGTAGCGCTCATTCGCCATGCCCGCGACCCAGCCTCCGGCGCCGAGCGTCACCCGGTCGTCGTTTAAATAGACCCGGCTGATCGCCGCCAGACGGTCGTCGCACAGGGCGATGACGGCGCCGTATTTATTACCGACCGTCTCGCGCAGCATGTATGGGCCAGACATGCGGCTGTCCCAGCCCACGGCGCGGACGCGTGGCGGACGGGTCTGCTTGCGGGTGATCTTCTGCCCCTCGGGGTCAGGGACCGACGCCTTGGCGATGGCCGTCAGGCCCATGCTTATGCCCGCCGTCAGGCCGACATAGGTCACGGCGTAGGCGGTGATGTAGGCGAGGTTCGCCAAGGTGGCAGCGGCCGTGACAGTCAGGGCCGTCGAACCCGCAAACGTGGCTCCCGCCACCCAGGTCGCAACGGCGGCGGCGGCGGCCGAGATCGGATCAGCCATGCGGCACGCTCCACGCAAAGATGATGTCGTCAGGCTTCAGGGCGTCCAGACCCCGGCTGGATTTCACGGCCCAGCGCTCGCCCAGGCAGATGCCGGCGAGGATCTGTCCGCGATGGCAGAGCGTCCCTACGTCGCCGCGAACCGCGTTCGTCGCGGGGAGAAGTCCGGCGCGGATCGCGGCCTCGGCCATGATCGCGTGCAGGCCTCCCTTTCGTTTCAGCACCCGTTCACGCCCAAGGGCCGTGCTGTAGCGGCCGCGCAGCTCGGCGGCGGGGTCGTCACACCCAGTCGCGACCATGACCCAATCCGCGACGGTCAGGGCGCAGTCCGCCTTACCGTCCACGAAAGGCGCGGCAGCCATGCGCTCCAGAAAGGCGTCCAGCATCCTAGTTGCCGGGCCAGACGATGGTGCTGTCGACGCTGTAGGACGCCACCCGCGCACAGAAGGCGTCGGTCGGGCTGCGGCGGCGCTGGTCCGCATCGGTGTAAAAGCCCAGCTGCGGCCGGGTGCGATCGGTGAAGGCCGAGCCGACCGACAGGCTCACCCGGCGCGTCACCTGACCGCCGGAGCCGTCGCGGTCCACGGCGGGAACGTCGGCCGTGCCCTCCCATAGCCACGCGACGGGGGCGACGGCCTGCCACTCCTCGTCGAAGAAGATGATGCCGACATGAACCGGGGCGCCCCGCGCTTCCTCGACCTGATCGTCAGCGAGGCGGAAGGTCGTTTCGTCGGCGCCGTTCAGCGAGAACTCGATGCGTTCCGCTACACCGCCGACCAGCTGCCGCAGCGCCGGCACCTCACCGACCAGGCCGATGCCGAGATAAGTCCCGCCCTCGATGTCCACGTCGTCAGGCGCGACCTCGAAATCCCCCACGCCCATCCAGGCGCGCACGACGGACGACTTACATTCCATGCGAAAGAAGATCGACCAGCGCGGTGCGCCGGAAGCCGACAGGATTGCGGCTTGTTCGGGAAGCATCAGAAGGCCTCCACCCAGCGGGCGGTAACTTCGACAATCCGCGACGGGTCTAGGGCGCCGAAGAACTCGTCAGGATTCGCAAGCCTCGACGCCATGCCTACGCGGGCGAAGTACAGCGAGGTGTCTGAGGTGATGGCTTCGCGGAGCGGCGGGCGGATCTCGGCGAAGCCGTCGCCGACGCGCGCTACCCGATATCTACGCCAGCCGCGCGTTTCGTGGATGATCGAAAGGTTCTCGCCGCCTTGCAAGACGCCTGAGATCATCGTCAATGGGATGATGGTGGCTCGTAACGGACAGGCGGCCGTGGTGGTGGCGCCGACAGGCACGGTTCCATAGAGCGACCCATCACCGAAGGGCGAACCGTCCGAGTGTGGAACCGACGCGGCGGTGAGGTCTCCTGGCACGAATGGGCGCTCAAACGACCATGCCACGATCTGACCGACGCCGCCGTCAAGGCTGGCCTCAATGGCGCGGGCGGCCTTGATCTGATCTCGCGTGCTCAGCAGGAAGGATTGCTCGCCGACCCAAATGCCGCCGCCGTCTGTGCGGGCCACGGTCGTGTTGCCGCCGACGTTGACGCCGCCGTTCAAGGCGACGCCTTGCAGCCGCCAGCGCTCCTGTCGGGGCGTCAGTAAATCCCACGGCCAGTAATCCATCAGGTCGTCCCCAGTCGGCGGTGAGACTGCTGCGCTCCGGCCATCGAGCGCTTGGAAGCGTCAAGAACGGTCTTGCCCATTTGGGCACTGGCGTTCTGGGCGATGGGTCGAGCGGCGTCCGACGCCAGGGTGATGAAACTGTCGCGCTCGGGGCGGACGATGACCTCATGGAGAATGCGCTGCGAGGCGCCGCCATATCCCCCGCCGCCTGCCATGCTGAACGACGGCGACGGCATGCCGACCAGACCGCCGAGGGCATAGCCTCTGAGGTTTTGGTGCAAGCCTTCCAGCCGGGCCGCGCCGATGCGCTTCACCGCGTCAGCCGAGAAGACGTATTCGCCGCGGTGGACCACGCCGGCGGGCTCATTCTTCCCGCCGTCGCCGGTATATCCGCCATCAGCGAAGCCGAACATGCTGCGGCCGATGCTGATCGCCTTCGACATCCAGTCCGAACCGCCGCCTTTGGCTGCGCGAGCCGCGGCCTTGGGATCGCCTCCGGTTGAGCCGCCAAATAGCATTCCGGCCAAGGGCTCGATGATCCCTCGGCGGACCGAGATCGACAGCAGGTCGGCCAGGATTTGTTTGGCCACTTGGGAGAAGGTCTCGCCGAGGTCCTTGCTGTTCATGATCGCGTCCACGATCCCCGAGTTCAAGGCGTCGAGGCCGTTGGCGGCGATGGCCTCGTAGGCCTGCGAAACCTCAGCCGCGTCCTTAAGCGCTCGATCACGCCACGCGTCCAGCGGCCCCATGTTGGCTCGGTTCGTGGCGTCGGTCTGTGCCTTGAATACGCGGTCCTGTTCGTTCAGTGCCTGCTGCTGCTGCTCGGGCTTGAGCTTCATGAACGTGGGGTCGCGCTGGAGGTCTTCGCGGGCCTTCTGCTGCGCGGCTGCCAGAAGCTGAAGCTCAATCGCAAGCCGTTCCTTGGCTGTCCGCGCCGCGCCCGACTGGAGGGATAAAAGGTCCGCCGTGAGGTCCGTCAACAGGCGCTCTTTGACCAACCGCTCGTCTGCCAGGTCGCGGGCGAGGATGTCGGCCGAAACCCGGTTCTCCAGTTTGGCGGTACGAGTCTGGATCAGCTTGAGCTGGTTGAACTCGGCCTGGGTGATGTCCTTGCGGGCGAGGCGGCTCTCTAGTTCCTTGGCCTCGGCCTCGCGCTCCATCTCGACCTGCTTCTTGGCGAGGTCGAAGCGTTCCTGAACCGTCATCAGCTCATCGTCGGCGATGCCCAGGGCGCGTTGGCGGAGGCGGAAGATTTCTTGCTCGACGCGCTCTGCTCGGCGGGCTTCACGCTCTTCGGAGCGGTCTACACGTGAGGCTCTTGCCTTTGGAGTGCGTGGCGTTGGCAGCGCGAGAGTGGCCCCGTCCTGACGATCAGTGGTGCGGTTGCTGCGCTCGATTTCGCGGCGGGCGCGGCGCGCGATCTCAGCATCGGACTCAGCCAGCTCGCGCTCCCAGCCTTGCTGAACAGGCGAAAGCTGGCCGTTCACGCCTCCGGGACGCCGGTGGGCGTGCGTCACCTTGTTCCGCAGTGACTGGTTCTGATCAGCGAGGCCGCGCTCTGTCTTGTCCTCGTAGTCGCGGAACGCATCCATGGCATTGCCGAGGGCTCTGGCCAACTGTGCAACGAGGTTGATCACGCCAACAATGGCCGGCGCCATGTCGATGAAGGCCGACTTCAGGTTCACGTCGATGATCTGGGAGAGGATTTCGAATTCGCCCTGCGCCTTACTGGCGCGCTCGATCATGTTTGCGTCCATGACGACGCCGAGTTGCCGGGCTTCGTCCCTGAGGTCGGCGATATCAACCGCGCCGTCTCGCAGGGCCACAGAAAGCGACCCCAGCCCAAGCGCCTCAGCCACAGCAGCGCGGTCAGCTTCAGACTTCAGGTTCTTGATGGCGTCCGTGACCTTGTCCAAGGCCTGCTCGGTTGATCCCAGACCCTTCAGTTCGTCGCGGCCCATGTTGAGGAAGGCGAACGCCTTCACCGCGTCCTTCGACGTACCGGCCCTTGCTTGGGACAGCTTGGTGGCGAACTTGTCGAGTGCTTGGTCTGCATCGCGCGCCTCGCCGCCGGTGGCCTTCGCCACGTACCTCCACTCCTGCAAGGCGTCTGTGCCGATGCCGATCCGACGGGCCGAGTTAGCGATGTCATCGGCCATTCTCATGCCTTGGAGGCCCAGGTTGAGGGCACCGGCGGCGGCGAGGCCCAAAACTGTGACGAGGCTGGAGACCGCGGCCATCGCACCGGTCGCCATTCGACCGAAAGAGGCCCCGATCCCGCGCGCACTCTTATCTGCATCGCGCTCGACCCGGCCCATGGAGGCCTTCAGGTCGTTCTCGGCGCTTTTGATGTCTTCGCCGAGCTTCCGCTTGGTGGCGCGCAACTCAAACTCAGCGCTGCCGACGACTGTGCCTTCGGACATGGGCACCTCCATAGAAAAAGGCCCGCCGGAGCGAACCTGTTCGAATTCTGTTCAGGGTGACGGGGACGAAGTGGCGCCGCAGGGTCGGTGCATGAACTACGCTCAAGCTGAAGCCCCGATGGTGGCCTACTGGACCGAACTCGGCCGCTTTATGCACGAGTTTTCAAGGGTCGAAGCGCTGCTGGTAAATCTGCTGCGGCACTATTCGGGAGTGACCGATGCAGTCGGTGGCGCTGTCCTGAACGGGTTTCGAGCTGATGCGGCAAAGGACGCCATCAACCGTGTTCTGGAAGCTACTGGACGGGCAGACGCGGCAAAACGATTGGCTCCGGCGTTCAGCCATTTGTCGATCATCGCGGGAATGCGGAACAAAATTGTCCACTGGGGCGCGACCCACCAAGGCGATGATGAGTTCCTCGTTACGAATGCAAAGCTGAATCCGTCAAAAAGCCGGCTGACTGAAATTCGCATTACAACCGGCGATCTCCACGCCATGAGCCTTGATCTTTATAAGATCGGTATTCATTTCATTTTGGAGGTTCGGTTTGAGCGCGCTCAACCGACGCAGACCCTTTCCGAGGTGATCGCGGTCTTAGAGGATGCATGGCTCTATAAACCGCCTCAGCAAGCTCCATCGAAGAATGGGACCCGCGCCCGTCGTCGAGAGCGACAGAACCGGCCTCCCGCATCTCCCAGGTGATGTCTATGTCGTCTTCCATAGGACAATCCTCCTACGCCTGTACGTCAGTTTCGGGCAGATGGTGGGGCGGCTCCAAAAAGCCGCCCCGGTTAGACCAGCCTTACCAGGCCCCGCACGGACGCACCGCGCCACACCTTGCCTCGCCTAGCCTGCCGCGCCGAACCCCGACACGCCACACCTTGCCCCGCCTCACCGCGCCATGCCTGCCATGTTTTGTCTCGAGAGACCGGCCTCAACAGAGCCGTTACGCTGATGCTTGATCCATTGCCGCAAAGACGCCCGCCAACTCCTTAAGGTCAGCGTATCGGGCTCTGAAGGATGCCAACTCGGCCCAAGCCCGCTCAAGAACCTGTCGACGCAGGTCGGCGTCGGACATCGCGGTCTGCACCCCGACGTAGGATCGCTCGCCTTTGCGCTCGACAGAGACGAAGGCCCGCGTAGGTTTGGCGGGCTCTACATTCGACCGGCTCACGTCGATGGTGATGGACCGGATCAGTTCGCCAGCCTGCCCCAAGCGATGCTGCTCGGCGGCGATGCTGTCGTCCCACTCGAAGTGGTCGTGCAGCGACGAGTTGGCGCTCCTGGCCCTCTCCAGCACGACAGCAGGGGTCAGTTCGCCTGCCTTGCGCTCTATGCTCGCCAGTTCACGGCCCGCCTTGTCCGCGTCGATGCTGACCCGTGAGCCGGGACGCCATGCATATCTCACCGACATGGCAGTTCCTCCCCGGTCTTGGCGACATGGAAGCGACCGTTGACCCCGTCCTTCTCGGGGCGCCAGTCGCCGATGCCGACGCCGAACCCGCCAGCCTCAAACAGGCCAATGACCTGTTCAGCCGACAGGACGTTGGCGTTGTGCTGGACCCGCAGGATAGCGCCCCACTGTTCGAACTCGGCGCGGTGCCGAATGTCAGCGGTCCCCATCGCCACCCGAACCATGTCCTCACGCATCGACGGCGCCGGGCCGAGGATTTCGACGTACTCGCCGACGATATGGAAGCACTGTCGGGCCATGACCTTCGTCATGCCGCCGGTGCTGGTGACAGCCGTGATCGCCGCCGACTTGAACGCGACTGCCGGGAAGCCGAAGCGCGCCGTCATGACGTCTTCCTCGGTCGGCTCCTCGGGCATCCCGTCGAGCCAGTAGAGCGTCTCGCAGAAGTCGCGCCAGGGGTCCTTGGCGACCTTGCCGGTTGCAGCCTTCTTCATCTGCTTGTCGAGCATGGCCTTCTTGGCCTTCGCGGACCAAGCATGGCAGATCAGGCCGCTGTCCCCGATGATCGGGATGTCCAGCGTCTGGATGTTCATCGGCGGCAGTTCGACTGCCGTGGATTTCGGTGCGGCGGCCATTACCAAGCCTCTCCGACTTGAGCCCAGCGGCAGTTCACCGGCCCCACCTTGTCTCGCCCCTCTTGGTAGGAGCCCATCAAGAGCGAGCGACGGACCCAGCCTGGACGATCAGGGTCCGGCTCCTCTTGACGACGCTCGAACCCAACGGCCGGGCGCTTACTGTGGACGCCGCCGATGGCGTAGCAGAGTTCGTGCGCTTCCCAGCCGTCCGCCTTGGCGCGCTCAAGCACCGGCGCAAAGTCCGGATGGCTGGAGATGAGGCCCTCGGCGAACCGCTCCCAAGCAGTTTGCTCTTTCGCGACCTCGATGGCGTGAACGGCTACAGGGGCGGCGGCTGCTGCGATGGCCGGGACGGCGCCGAACAAGAGGCGGCGGCTCAGCATGCGACCAGCTCCCGAGCGGGGGCCGGGCGAACCGGAGCAGGGCGAGCGATAACGGGGGCGGCGCCGCGACCGTTGAAGAAGCGGGCGAGGTCGCCGAGCGGGTAGGGCGCAGGCACCCAGGTTGGGTTACGCCGGGCAGGCGTGATAGAAGGCGCGTAGGCCATGACCAGATCTCCGGGATCGGTTGCGGTTTAGGGCCGTTGCGAGGGTTGCCGCCCTTGCTTCGGTCCGTCCTTTCTGGCATTAGAAACGCATGACGTCAAGCGTTTCTAACATCAGAAAGAAGATTGGTCGTCCTGCGATCAACGCCGTCCCGCTTTCAGTGCGGGTGCCGCCCGATTTGATCGCAGCGGTAGACGCCTTCATTTTAGAGCGCGTTGCCTACGGTGAGAGCTTGTCTCGGCCCGAGGCCGTGCGCCGACTTGCCACCGAAGCGCTAGAGAAAATGGGCCTGTATCAGCCTAAATAATGATCGGCTGATCCTGACGCCTGGGGCGCGGGAACTTCGAAACGGCTGCCGCAAAACCGGCAGACCTGGGCCTCGGCCTTCACGATCTCCGCGCACTGCGGACACTTCTTGGTGTCGCCGGTCCGTAGGGATTGCTGGTCGATAGCGGCCTGATCCTTCTTCAGCATCAAGGCGCAGGGCAGGGCGACGATGAACAGCAAGGCCCCGAATATCCACCAGCCGATGAAGCTGCGGCCCTTGCCGCTGGCGATGGCGGCGGGGATCAGGCCGATCAGCACCGCGATGATTAGGATTTCCATGATTGCCCCCTCCAAGTTTGAGGCGCGAGGCTATGGCGCCTCACTCAGCGGCTCAACCTCGAGCCCCCAATCGGTCGCCATGCGGTGGAACATCGCCGCCGCCATCGCTTCGGCTTCCTTCGGATCAGGCGCGTCCAGCATCGACTTGATGTAGCTGGCCGGACCTTGGAGACGTTCCTCGCGGGCAAAGCGCTCGCCGAACCATCCGGCGTAGAGCGAGGCTTCGATCTGGGCCCGGCCGAGTGATTGGAGCCGCAGCGCCAGTCGATAAGGTGTCAGGTGCCAGAACTCTGTCTCCGTGACCCCAGCTTTCAGGGCCGCCCGAAAATGCGCCTCAACCACGTCGGTCGGGCGCTCTTCCGAGGGTTGGCGGTGTCGGCTTCGACGGACCTCCCTTGAGGGCCGTACTGCGCCAGTTCCCAGGCGGCCCAGACGGCCTTGAGACAGACCGCGAGGGGATAGGCGGCCATGGGGGCAGCCAGGACGTCAGCGGCCTTGATCCCGCCTCCCGACATGACCTCCAGCGCCTCGGCCAGCGCAGTCGAGCCGCCGGAGCGGCCCTTCTGCATGGCCTTGAACTGCTCCAGAAGCCAGTCGTGCCCCTTGGCGTCGAGGGCCGCGTAGGTGAGTTGCAGCGGGATCGCCCGGCCGTCCGGCAGGTTCAGCGGGACGATCCCTTCGCGCGCGTCGTTCATCAGTCCTGAGCTTCCCGCGTCGGGGCGGCCAGCGGCTCGAGCGTGCCCGAGTAGGTGACCTTGCCATCGACAGGAGCGGCGAGCGTCAAGTTCGGAACCGCCATGAAAGTGATCTGCTTGCCGGTGACGCCGGCACCCAAGGTTGCCTTGAAGGGCAGGGGCGTGTTGGCAGCCATGGCGGTGAACATGGCCTCCTGCTGGGTGTCGCCCTGCTCGTAGTGCATGTCGAAGGTGTAGGGCGAGGGCTCGCGCGGGCCCGAGATGTACTCGCGGGTGCCCGGCGGGGTGTCGAAGTCGGTCGCGTCGATCTTGTTCGGCGTGAACCCACCCCCGTTGAGGTTCGTCACGCCGGGGATGTTGACGTAGCTGATGGTGCCGCTGCCGGAGCCCAGCAGCAGGTGCATGAAGCCTTGAGCCAGGACGGCCATGGTCATTCTCCTGAGGAAGGATGGCAGGTTGAGGAAGGTCGCGCACCGCCTGCCACGGCGCGCGAAAGGGGTCAGGTGTTGACGAGATCCAGGCGGATCGAGACGCGCCGGCCGATGAGGGAGGCGTCCGTAGTCGGCGACGGCATGGGGCCATTGACCCGGCAGACGTCGCACTTGCCGCCGGTCACGACGAGGTCGCCGGGGCGATTGTGGAAGAGGTCGCGCACCGCCCGCATGAGCGTGTCGAGGCCTGCGCCGGAGCCGGTGTCCCGCTGATAGCCGCGCACGTCCTGGACGATCAGGCGGCCGGTCTCGGTGAAGGTTTCCATAGGCTCGTCGCGCGTCGGCACGGCGATGATCAGGAACGGCTTGGTTGGCGGCGTGTCGAGGAAGTCGTCCGGCGCCCGCTCGGAGAAGATGGCCGGGGCGCCGTTGTACGTCGCCAGCGAGGCCGCGAGGCCAGCCAGCCGGGCGAAAATGGTGGCGGTCGAGTTCATTCCTTGGCTCCAGCAATGAACGCGTCGCGCAGCTCGTCGGCGTAGTCGGTGGCCAGCAGGGTCAGGAAGGGGCGGGCGGCCATGCGCTCTGTGCCCTTCTCCAGCGCTTCGGCCTGGGCAGAGTTGGCGACGATGCGGCCGACCAAGTCCTCGCCTTCGCGCCTGATCTGCTCGTCGGCGTTGGTGTTGGCCGACAGCGCGCCGGTGTCCTTTGCCGGCGGCTCACCGGGAGCCGATGCCTGATGCTTGCCGTAGACCCTGCCGCTGCCGGGCCGGTTGAGGATGTCGCCCTTGAGGATTTGCTCGCCCTTACCGAGAGCGCCACGGAGGCCTGCCTCGCCCGCGTCGGTGGCGATCTTGGCGATGACCCCGTCGTAGAGCGTGACCTTGCCCATTTACCGGCCCTGAAGCTCGTACAGGGCTGCGGCCGGGTCGCCGGTTTTAGCGATGACGTCGAAGGTGGATAGGGCTAGGCCTTTGGCGGGGTCGGGCGCGGTGATCTTGTGGCCCCCAGCAGGGATGACGCCCGCCGGGAGACTGCCGCCGAGGACAAGGATCAGGCGGTCAGACGCCGGGACGCCCTGCGGTCGGCGGTAAACGTCGTAGTCCATTACCAGAGCCTTGCAGGCGTGCGGGGTGGGCTGGCCTGAGACATAGCCGCCCTGGCCATCTGAGACCTGCTCGCCGGGCACGATCAGGACGCCGTCCTCGAAATCCTCGGCGAAATCGGAAAAGGCTTCAGCCTGAAGGCCGGTAATGATGCTCATGCGGCCCTCCGAACGGCGATGCTCTCGTCACAGCGGCAGGCCACGACTTCCTCAGTGCCAGCCCCAAGCGAAACGTCCCCTGGGAACATCAGCAGCGCGCCGCTTGGGCTCTGAAAGGGCAGGGACAGGCCCCGAACCGTCTGGCCGCCCATGCCTTCGTGCGTGTCGCGGACGCGGCGGTCGCCAGCTGTGTGCCAGCCCCGTTCAATGTCGGCTTCGGCGATGCGGCCTTCATCGACCAACTGCTGATAGGCTTCGTGCTTGGCGGCGCGGATAGCCGGTAGCCCCTCGGTGCGGGCGATGACTTCGCCACGGAGTTGGACCAGGCGAGCGGAATAGCGGGTGACCATGAGCGAGGCGGTGTCGCGGTCGATGGCCTTGCCCTCACGGATCGCCTTCAGGACCGTGCGGTCATAGCGGCGGTCGCGGCGGGTGCGGGTCAGGTACTGCTTCAGCAGCTTCGGATCGGCCGAGGCCAGTTCGATGCGGGCCGCCTGGACGTAGGCTCGTTGCGGCGCCGACAGACCGATCAGACCTCCAGTCCTTTGGCCGGTGGCGCGACTGATGCGTCCGACCAGGTCGAGGGCGACTGCGCGGGGATGCGCGCCGCGTGCCATGCCGTCAGCGAGGAAGTCTCTGGCCTGTTGGCGCTCCCCCTCGACTAGGCCGGTGATCAGGTTGCCCGAGAACTGGCGTATCCAGCTGGCGGCGCGCTGATTGCCGGGGTCGAAGCGGAAGCCGATCGATACGGCGGCGGGCATGGATGCGACGGCGCCCTGGCCGCCTGCGACGAAGGCCTCGGTGATCTTGGCTTCCAGCGGGAAGAAGGCGGCTCGGTCTATGTGCAGCGCTTCGAGGGCCGCCTGCAGGTTGCTCTGTTCGATGGCCAGCTTCAGCCTCTGAAACTCGACACCGCTCTTCAGATTGTTGACGGCTTCGCGGAAGGCGAGGGCGACCTCCAGGCCGAACTTCGCCGCCAGCTCCCTGAAGAGCTGTCGTTGGGTCGGACGTCGGGCCATGGGCTTAGGGTTTCAGCTTGCCGGCGTGGTGGGCAGCCTCGGCCATCAGATCGAGGTAGGCTTCGAACTGCGCGCGGGCCAGGTCGCGATAGCGCTGAACCTCGGACTGCGGCTGCTGATTTGCGATGGCTTGCTGCATCTGACCTGCCATCGAGGCGCAGTCGAGGATGGTCTCGGTCGCCAACTCCATCGGCATGCGATGGGCCTTCAGGCGCGGATCATCATGGGCGATGCGTTTGGTCATCGAGGGCAAAGTCGCACAGGTCATAGCGTCAGACCACAAAGATCGCCGGGAAGGCGACGGCGAAGAATGGAGCGAGCAGCCCTTCAACGGCACTCAGCTTCAGGGTGCCGTCGGCAACGGCGTCACCGCTGCCTTCGAAGTATTCCTTTTCGAGCGGGCCGATTTTCTTGCGCTTCAGGGCGCCGGCGGCGGTCACAGCGATGGCTAGGCTGCCGGGGCTCAAGGCCTCCTGATAGGCCGCGTGATAGCTGGCGTGCTCGATGGCGACCGGCACGATGTCGGACGGGATAGCCTGGCCGTGGGCGCACGCGCCGACGCGGGGCCAAGCGCGCTCTTGCTCAAAGCCGACAGTCGGCGCCCCGGAGAAGCGGGAGCCATATACCCCGTCGAGGTACTGGCTCCCGCGCTGGCGTAGGACGGCGGGCGTGGGCGCAGCGGTAGGCAGCGACAGGCCGGCTTCCACCAGCCATGCCGCGAACTTATCGTCGGTGCCATAGCCCGCCATCGGTCAGCCCTCGGTCTTGGTCTTGTCGGCGATGAAGGCGGCCTTGGCGTCGGCGTCCAGCTTATTGAACGCCTCGGCTTCGTCCTTGCTCAGCTTCTCGACCAGTTCCTTGTCGCCATCGACGACCGAGTAGGAGCCGGCGCCGCGGTGAACGGCTTGCGGGCCCTCCGACGGCTTCTCGCCCTTCTTGGCCTTCTCGACGAGCTTCACCTTCACGCCGTCGGCGGCGTATGCGTCGATCTGCTCTTCCGTCAGTGGGGAGGTCGTGGTGACCTCCCCATCCTTGCCGGCGTCGATGACCTGATGGCCACCGTCGACCTTGAAGGCCTTGCCGATCGAGGAGCCGTTCTTGACGGTGTAGGTCGTCATGATCAGGTCCTCTTGCCGGTGCGGAGGACGTCGGGACGTTGGCAGAAGTACAGCGGGTAGCTGTAGAGTTCGCCACGGGTCCAGGCCTGACGATCCCGGTCAGGGATGTTCATGGCGTAGGTGTCCTGACCGAGGGTGTTCACGTAGGGGCCGAACTCGGCCGGAGCCATGGCCTTCTTGAACACGTCCTTGGCGCCGACCGGGAAGAACTTCGCCTCGTCGGGGGCGATGGCCACCGTCGAGTTGTCATCTGTGCCCTGGTAGTTGTGGTAGGTGATGCCCGCGTAGGTGAAGGCCTGGAACGACTTGTCGGTGCGCAAGTCCGCAGCGGCCGCCCAGTTCAGATACGACTTCTCGACCTCGGCGCTGGTGACCAGGGCGTCGAAGAACGCATCGCCAGCCAGCGCGTGGATCGTGGTGCCGGGGGTGAACGAGCCGCCGGCCGACCGGCGCATCGACCGGATCAGCGCCGCCGACTTCAGGCGGATCGCGCCTTGGGCCGGGGTAGCGTTGTCGAGGTCGAAGTCCACCACGGTCGGCTGGGTGACGCCGAACTCGGTGAAGTAGTTGTAGATGACCGAGGTGCCGTCAGCGTCCAGCAGGAGGCCCTGAAGGGCGCCGAGGCGGTGGAACTCGTGGGTCAGCTCCATGTCGTCACGAACGGACGACATGCGCTTCAGGTACTCGGTCTGGACTTGGACGAACTCGCTCTCCGAACCGAAGGCGCGGATGCCTTGGACTTCCTCGGCGTAGAGCGTGAAGCCCTCGGCTAGGCGGGTCGTCTTCAGCGGCACGGCGTTGCGAGGATCGACGACCAGTTCCTTCGGCGGCGCGCCGACGGGGCTGGAAGGGATCAGCGTCAGCTTGTCGTCGCGACGATCCACGAAGACCGTGCGGGTGCGAACCGGCATGGGCTCGAAGATGGCGAGCGACCCCAGGAGCTGAGGCTTGTAACCGACCTTCGAGACGGCGCCGGTCAGCGACGTCATCGAGAAGGCCGAGTTGTTGAAGATATCCATGGCAGCCATGGGTTCAGCCCTCCTTAGCGGACGATGATGCCGAGGGCTTTCAGCGCCGCGTTGGCCGTGGCCTTCGCAGCGGCATCAGCCCCAGCTTGGTAGATGAGGTGCGCGCCGTTCACTTCGGCGTCGCGGGTGACGATGGCGCGCTTGACCGTGCCGATGGCGGCTTCGAACAAGATGCCGGCGATGGTCTGGGCGCCTGTAGCCGCGCCGGGGTCATAAGCGACGAAGTTGCCGCCCGCCGTCAGCTTGCCGAGAATGGTGCCGGCGGTCAGGCCGGGCGCGGCGCCAGCGGCGACGGTCCCGACATCACGCGAGCGGTACATGCCGTTGGCTTCCGAGACGAGGAAGTTGGCGGTTCCGCGGGTTTCGTTGAGCTGGGCCATGATCAGCGAGCCTTCTTCTGATCGACGCCAGCCGAGGCGAACACGCTGTCACCCCAGGCGTCGTTGGCGTTGATGGAGTGGTCCTGGTGGCGGATCGCGTCGCGAATGCCGTCGTTGGTCGCGGCGGTCTTCATGTCCCAGGCGGCGTCGATGTAGGCCTCGGACTTGTCCTTGACGCTGTCGCCGAGGACGGCGCGCTTGATCTCGGCAATGGACTTGCCGTCGGTGACGACGTTGGCGTCCAGAGCCTTGGCCTTGGTCACCACGGCCGCACGATCGGCGACCAGGGCGTCCAGAGCAGCGTCGTCGAGAACCTTCTTCTTCAGTTCCTCGATCTCGCCGTCCTTCTTGGCCAGTTCAGCGTCCTTGTCGGCGATGACCTTGGCGTGGGTGGAGTTGGCGTCGGTCAGTTTCTGGCCGGCGGTGTCGAGCAGGCCGCGCAGCTTATTCACTGCAGCTTCGCCTGCGTCCGTGGTCTCGACCGGGAGGCCGTCCACGATGATCGTCTTGAGCGCCATGTGGCGGTCTCCTTGGATTGAGGGCGGGGGAGAGATGACCGCGGGGGCGCCCTGTTGATCCCCGATGCGGCATTCGGAACCCGCGCGACCGCGCCCGACGATGGCCAGGTGGTTGCCGCGGATGTTGGTCTGGATGGCGTCGTAGGCCTCGCCCTCGGGCGTGGTGCCGGCGTCGAAGACGATCTGGCTCTCGTACCCACACGACAGCTCGCGCTTGCCGTCCTTCCAGTTCTGGATGGAGGCCGCGTCCATGACGACCATGGGCACCCGGATAAAGGCACCGTCGCGGGCGATCTCGTTGCCCGTCATGCCGACGCTGTGCGCCTTCCAGTTCTTGGAGGAGACGGCCTCAGAGGGGTGGTCGTCGGTGATCGGCTTGTGCGCGAAGCTGGCCATGGCGTCGGTCGAGAAGACCTCGCTCTCGGGCCGGTAGACGCGGACCAGCGCCTTGTCGCGCCAGCCCTGCTTGTTCTCGGGGTCCACTTCCTTGCCGGAATAGAGCTGGATCCCGGTGCGCGCGATCTTGGCGTCGGCCACGAGGTATCCATCCCGCGTGAGCCTGGGCTCGCCGAGGGTGACGGCATCGAACAGTTGCATGGGCTATTCCTCGGACAGCTTCGAGGACCAGTCTTCGTCGACCTCCGAGAACAGCTCGGGGCCGAAGACCAGCTTGCCGCGGTACGGGTCGACCTTGGACAGATCGAGGTCGCCGCCGGCGTAGGTGATGGTCACGTGCGGCTGGTAGGACGGGAAGTCCCACGACGCGTCGGCCTCGCGCTTGATCGCCTCATGGCGCCACGACAGTTCCGACGAGTTGAACAGCAGGACGACCGCCCCCTTGTCGCCGAGGGGCTCGACGAGGCGGGCCCCGCCGGGCGCGATGGTCAGCTTGCCGTCCTTGTCGCTGCTCCAGGTCTCGCCGACCTTCATCCAGTCCACCGGTCGTCGGCTGAAGGCGATGGTGACGTGCAGATCGTCGGCCGGGGTGGTGGTGTCGAAGCCCTGAGCCTTAGCCCAGGCGATCAGGTCGGCGGCGTTCAGCAGCTTGCGCTGGACGTAGAGGGTGCGAGGTGCGGCGTCCTGGGTTTCGATAGGGTTGGGCTGCAGGGCAGGCTGGGCAATGGCCGCAGCTTCGTCCTCGCCTTCATCGTCCTGCTCGCTGAGCTTGCCGTATTCCTCCATGGCGCCCTCAAGTCCTGCCAGCGACCCGTCCTCGATCAGTTCGTTGACCAGGGCGTCGGACAGCGCCTCGATGGGCATGAGGGGCTCTGAGGTCCCGCCCGTTCCCGCGATGGTGCGCGCCGCGTCGGCCTTGGTCTTGAAGATGGTCGCCTTGTCGCTCTCCGACAGTTGCCAGAGCGGGTTCCAGTCGTAGTGGATGCCGGGATCGCGGGCGCCGGTGGCTGACCGGATCAGCGCCTCGTCTAGGCGCGTGAGGGCAGGGCCCATCTCTAGCGTCTGACCAGCGGAAACCCGGTCGTAGTAGTTGCGTAGGTCGCTCTCGCCCGTGCTGTTCATCCCGCCCGGCGACATGCCCATAAAGCGGGTCATCGGAATGTCGGCGGCGCCCGCGGCGTGCTGGTCGAAGCGATCCATCAGGTCGGGCAGGGAGGCGAAGCTGACGGCCTTGCGCTGGTAGGTGTTCTTGGCGTCCAGGACGAGGGCGCGAAGGTTCGACTTGGCGTCGAGGTTCATCTTCAGCAGGTCGCGGACCTTGTCCTCGCCGCCCGGCAGCTTGAGGATTTCGGCCAGGCCTTCGATCGACACGACGTCGACGTTGGCTTCGTAGATCAGGCTGTTGATGTTGGCCGAGGCGCTCTCCGCTTGCTTCACCGCCGACATGACCGCGATCAGGACGCTGTCGCCCCAGCCGAAGGCGCTGGAGGTGATGTCCCGGTCGGGCAGGTCGTTGCCGTAGAAGGTGGTCAGGCGGGAAGGGTGGATCGTGGCCTGGCCGCTCGCGCCGCCTGCGATTGTGAAGTCCTTCGGCATCCCGAAGAACTCGGACATGGGGTCCGTCTCGATCTCTCCCGGCACCAGCTGGCGCGGGGTGAAGACGGTCAGGAAGCGGATGCCGCCCTTGGCCACTCGGCTGACGTCGAGAGGCTTGGACGCGTCGTCACCGAAGTCCGCATAGACCGCAGCGCCGCCGAACAGCCGAGCCTTCTTGCGGGCCTCCAGCACCTTGCCGCGAACGTTGAGGCGCTTCTCCTCAGCTTCGATCAGTTCGATCTGTTCCTGCGAGGCCTGCCAGGCGCGCCAGTTGCGGCAGCTATCGAGTGCTGGGATGTCCACGATCTTCCGCGCCATCCAGGAGCCGCGATAGGCGTTGACCAGTTCCATCGCGTCGATGGTCGGCTCGGCGTAGTAGCTGTGCGCCGCCTTGTCCCGCTCGGTGTTCAGGCCGGACAAGGCGTTGGCCAGGCCGTCGCCGATGGTGATCACTTCACCCATGGGTCAGACCTCACAGCAGGCTATCGATGTCGAGCATTGCGGGGGCGTTGAGCGCCAGCTCGTTGAAGGCGTCGGCAGCGGCATCGACTTGGTCGTCGTGGGCGGCCGACGGGAAGGAGCAAAGCTCATCGACGAAGGGCTCTATCCACGCGTCGCGGACCGGATCGCCAGTCGTCAGGATGTAGACGTTTCCGGCCTCAGCTTGTGTGGCCAAGGCGGTGGCGCGGGTGATCTTCGAGCCCGTGGGCTGCTCGGTTCGGACGGCATAGCCGCGGAGCTTGTTCACGAGGGTCTGCACATAGCCCTTGCCGGCGGCACCGGGGTCCTGGGGCAGGCGGATCGTGACGTCTTGCGTGTCCGACGCGGCGGTCAGCTTCAGTTCTGCTTCCAGCTGGGCCGGGCTCCACTGGCCGGTGCGGCAGTGGGTGAAGTAGTAGGCCGCCTCATCGCCATACCCGACCTGGGTGCAACGAGCGCCGGCGCTGGGGTCGCCCCCGCCTTCTGTGGCCCCGATGTCCCAGGCGCGGACCGTGCGCTTCGGACCCGCAGGCAGGATTGAAGCGGTCTTGAACCATTCCCGCTGGAAGATACCGCCATCGCGAGGCGAGGGGCGCTGCTGATACTGGCCGGCCCATGCGTATGAGCCCTTGGCCCTCTTGAGCTTGGCGACCTCAGGGGCGGGGAAGCGCTCGGGGAAGAGCAATTCGCCCTCATCGGTGCGCGGATCCTCGAAGAACAGTTCGCCGTCGATGTAGGTCCGGCAGGGACCGCCGGTCACCTTGCCGTCGTCGCCCGTCCGAGCCGCCTCGAACTCCATCGGCAGGTTCAGGTGGACGAAGCCGATGTCCAGTTCCAGCGCTACCGCCGCCACGTCCTTGGCGTGCAGGCGCTGCATGATGATCACGATGGCCGACGTGGTGACGTCGTTCATCCGGTCGGAGATACCTTCGCGGAAGATGCGGACGGCGGTCTCGCGCTCGGCGTCGGATTCGGCGCTCTCGGTCGAGTGCGGGTCATCGACCTTCACCCGGTCGCCCCGGCCGCCGGTCATCGAACTGAACGGGCGGGCCTCGCTGAACCCGTTGTCGGTGTTCTCGAACTTGCCCTTGGCGTTCTGGTCGGCCCGCAGGTTCAGCGGCCAGAGCGCGCGGTACTGGTCGCTCTCAATCAGGCGCCGAAGCTTGAGGTTGTCCCGGAGGACGTTGGCCTGGCTGTAGGAAGTGGCCAGCGTCTGAAGATCGGGCCGCCCTTTCGGCCCCCATTCCCATGCGGTCCAGAAGACCAGCACGAGCGACTTCATCATGCCGGGCGGGATGGTGATCAGCAGGAACTGGATCTGACCGTAGGTGACGGCCTCCAGGTGCTTGCACATGGCCCGCAGAGCCCATCCGGACTTGAACGGGCGCTTCGGCTCCAGAACGGTCCAGTGCTCCTCGATGAACCCATGCAGGCTGTCGCAACGGGCGCGGATCTCGCCCTGGCGTTCAGTCAGGCGCTTGCGGTCGGCCTCAGCCTTCCGTCTCGCCCGCTCCGCCCTGATCTCTTCCAGCGTCGGCAGCGCGACGAGTGATGAAGCGCTCAATGACCTCCAACTCCTCGTCGCTTGCGGTCGTCAGGTCGAAGCTGTGGGATTGCCGGATCGGGGCGTCGGTCTTGTCGCCGCCGACCAGGGCGACCTTGTCCCCGTAGGCCTTGGGCCGAAGCTTTCCGGCCAGCCACTTCCGGGCATCGATCCGGACGCGCTTGTCGTTGGGCTCCAACGCCTTGTTGTCCGCGATGTCGACGATGTCGTCGGCGAGACTGTCGGCCTGGGCTTCCCGAGCCCGCGCGTACTGGTCCGCGAATGCAGGGACGAGGCCAAGCCATTTGAACACGGTCGACTTGGCCGGCATCTCGCTATCGCTGCAGATGGAACGCAGGCTTTCCCCGTCAGCCAGGCGCTCGCAAATGGCGTCCGCCACCGCCTCGTTGAACTCAAGCGGCCTTGACATTCCGGGCCTTCGGCTGGGCATCGCCTTTCACGCGCTCAGCAACGCCAGCGGCTTCCAAGCGGTCAGCGGCTTTGGCGTCGGCAGCGTTGAACGGGGCGCCGGCGGCGGCAGCGCCATCAGGCAGGGAGAAGCCGACGAGGGCTTTCATGGGGACCATGTGAGGTTCCTTGGTCAGTATTTGGACACTGGAAACTGGTCGCAATCTCGATGCGTTCAGCGCTCCCAAGGAGGAGCCATGACGTTCACACAACTCGACCCCGCACTGCCGATCCGCGTTGAGGACAAGGGAGAGGGCTATGCCTTCGCCGTCATCGACTACGGCCAGGAGCACAACCTGATCTGGGTCACCGCCATCAACGACACCGGGGAAATCTGGTGTGCGCCGAACCCCAAGGTCCGGATGATGGCCAACTGGACAATGGGCCGGAAGAAGCCGCCAAAAGTCGGCGGCGATGATTGCATGCAGACCTAAGCCTGTGGGGGAGGGAGGGACGCCCCAGGGTGGTCCGGGGCGCTGTGGTTCTCACCGTGTCCGGCTGGCCTGTCAGGAAGTAGCGTAAGCGGCGCCGTACTTGCCGTCCTTCTTGTGGCCGATACCCCAGTTCAGTTTCGTCCCATTGGCGAACACAACCGAATAGGTCTCGACCCGGCCCTCGGGGGTGTCGTCAGCCTTGGTGAAGGTCATCGACTGCACATCGCCCAGGCTGGCGAGGCCCGCAGACATTTGGGCAATCTGCTGTCGGCAGGCGGCCAGGAGCTGCTCGGCCATGATTTCAGTTGGACAATTGCCGGACGCAGTTTCCGTGATCATCCGACGGAGGTCGGCGGAATACTGCCCTTCGCTCTCATGAGCCGAAGCGGAGAAGGCTGTCAGGCTGGCGGCGGTAGCTGCGATGGCGAAGAGTTTCAGGCGCATGGTTTCCTCTTTGAGCTTGGAGAACCATGGATGGTCAACAGGCGGCGGGCAAGCGCGCTTGGCCTCGCGGTTCATCCTGATCCAGCCATTCCCGTAGGGCCGAACATGGTCAGGCGGGGCACTAAAAAAGGCCCCGACACAGGGTCTGGGGCCTCTCGGCGCATTGCTGCACCATGGGCTGTGTCCGTGATTACCTGTCCGGTGTCAAGCGATCACCAAGTCTGGCATACGCGCCTGCACGCGATCATGCAGTGCGCTGGCGAAGTCCGCCTCACAGCAATCAATCACGTCGTTGGCCTCGCTGACAACCATTGCATTCACCGCCACGGTTCTGGAAACACGCTTATGCCTATAGAGCCAGGCTGAAGTCTCAGCCCAATCCCAGAGGGGGCTCTCGGTAGTGACCCGCGCGCGCGGAGCGGGGAAGCCCTCACCGCGATCACCCTTGAAATAGTTGGACATGGCCGAACGGGATAAGTTGGCGCGCTTAGCCATGTCCGCAAGACTTACGAGGGGGTCGGGCTCGACGTGCTCCACCGTGGCGCCGGCGGCTTTGACGTTCTCCACCGCGCTGACAATTGCGGCCTCGATTGACTCGGCCGTTCGGGCAAAATCAACGAGGATATGGCCCTTTTGGAAGGACACCATCGCATCATCACAGCCCGCATCGAAAAAGCGGCCTTCGAAATCATCAGCCTTAGGATCCAAGCCGGTCGCAATGACCGTGAATTCAAACGTCTCCATCTTCGACCTCCTCTTCTCTCTCTTGGTGAGGGCACCGATCAACGGCCCGCATGACTTGGCGAGCATGATTGTCAGCGTTCCTCGGGGTACCGAACACACCTACTTGGCAGCCGTCACGGTCAGCATGTGCGCAATACATTCGACCCCAATGGCCTAGCATGCGTACGGTCCAACCGCGCTCCTCAGCGTACCGGACTGCCTCCTCAACCTCCTTGTTGGGGTGGCGCGACCTACTCATCGGCGCACCCGATATCTAGCGTGGTGTGAACACCTGTCAACAGCTGGGGTTCCTTTTGTCACTTTAAAGGTGAAAGGGGGATGAACGAGAGTGCGAGAAAATATCGTCGTTCACTCCAGCCCGTACGCTATTGCTGCACAGTCGAGCCCGACAATCAACGCCTCAGAGATCGCCGTTCGCGTTGATCCACTGGAACTTAGCGTCAGCAGGTTCGCCCCCTTGCCCGCCACCTCCCGCAGAGCCCAGACCGCCCGCCCGACCCGCTCCACATCCGACCGGCCCAATGCGCCCCGGAAAGTCCGGTCCTCCTCCTGGATCATCGCCTCTAAGTCGCGCACGAACTCCTCCCGCTCCCGGCGCTTCTGCGCGAAGCCGTCGCCGCCCCGGGTGATCTTGCGGGTCTGGTCGATGGAGGGAGGGGTCAAGCCCTTCTCCGGGTCCAGCAGCTCGTAGTCGTCTCGATAGCGGAGGCCGGCGGCGTGCTGGGTGCGGGTGATCGAGCCGGCGGTCAGGAGGGTCTCCAGTCCGTCACGCGAGGCGCGCGGGGCGCCCTTGGAGCCTTCGTGCTTGGACGTGCCGATGGTCAGGCCGCGCAGGGCCTCCAGCCCGCGAAGCTCCTCCAGCCCCTCGGCGGCGGCGCGGTCGGCCAGCCTGGCGTCGATCTCCCGGTCCAGAGCTTCCAGCATCCGGTGCCCGATCCGCTGCACGGTCAGGTCGGGGCCCGCGATCTTCCGTTCAGCGTCGGCGAAGCGCCATGCCTGGCCCTCGGTCAGCGTCACGCCCCGGATCGTCACCGGCGCCATGTTGTCGTTTGCCACGGCGATGTTGTCGTTGGCCCCGATGACGCGGGGGAGCGAGGGTTTCGCATAGCGCTGGCGCTTCTTGCGGCGGTCTTCCTTGCTCACGATGAGGCTCCATGGCTGGCGAGGTTCGTGGGAATCTGACAATCGGCTTCGAGGGATCCCGACAATCGTTTCTCGATCGGGCAGTGAGAGGATCGCCAATGCGATTTGTTGTGAAGTCGCGGAAAAGCTTTTGGACGGGGCAGTCGACGAAATACGTCGCCGTTACGGGGCTTCAGGAGGGACAAGAGCTCTCGGAATCCCAGGCTATGATTTTGGCTCTTCACGATATCAGCGATACTTTGGCGGCAATCGCTGAGACGACTGAAGAAATCCGTAAGCGCCAAAAATAGCATCACGCCGCCGCCCTCCACTGGCGATCCTCATGGTTCAGCCAGTAGGTCGAGCCGTTGATGCTGACGGCGCGGGGGAAGCCGCCCGCCCGGAGGCACATGCTGACCAGCACGCTGTCGTTCGCCAGTTGCAGGGGCGGCTGGACGATGGCGAGCGGCGGCGCGGCGGCCCGGCGGTCATCAACGGTGTAGCTCTTCGGCAAGCGGCCAGACCGACGCAGGGCACCGATGTGTCCGCGAACGGCGCGCGGGCTACGGCCCAGCACGGCGCCGATCTCCTGCGAGGTGCATCCGTCGAGGGTCAGCTTCACGATCCGGTCCAGGTCGCTTTCGGAGAAGGGTTGAGGGGTCATGCGGCGGCTCCTTTGGCGAATAGGTCGGGATCGTTGGCGGCCGGCGGGCTGAACCCGAACTCGGCCAGCAGGGCGGGCGGGACACGGCAGGCGGGATGCCCAGGGCGCGGCCCGGCGTCGTCTGACGGCCAATGGCCGTTCTGACGGAACTCCCGCAGCCAGCGGCGCCAGCGGTCGGCGTCGGACGGCTGGGCCCGGTCGAGCGTGGCGGCCAGCGCCGTCTTCGGGGCGCGCTCGATCGCCGCAGCGATCCAGTTCCGCCACGCCGCGCGCCAATCGGCGCAGCGCCGGTCGTTCTGCTCGGCGTGGTTCCGGAAACGGTCGGCCTGAGCTCTGACGTCGAGGTTCGCCCCCGCCGCCCTAGCCTTGGCCTGCTGCTCGGCGATGTCCTCGTCGGTCGGGAAGCCCGGCTGGATCGGTCGGCTGGGCTTCCGCCGCGAACGGCCCTCGGGGGGTAGGGGGGTATTATCTACGCGGGTAGGGGTGGGTGGTTGGGGGGTCTGGG
>MCHG01000152.1_pt1 | contig 34393 bp, 33 predicted proteins | sample 787351 | NCBI WGS metagenome assembly MCHG01 (sample SAMN05430296, study PRJNA330682) | permafrost metagenome | biome: Cold desert; feature: permafrost; material: soil; isolation source: enrichment culture inoculated with soil incubated with H2/CO2 at 20 degrees... ... | reverse complement strand
AGGAACCGGATGCGGGAAATCCGCACGTCCGGGTCTGTGGGGGTCGTGGGGGAGTAATCGCCCACTTCTACCCGGCACTTTCTGGAAGCATAAGAGCAACTAAGGCGACCGCCCACGCCTGAAGGCTTGGCGCTAGCCGAGGTTTTTCTTAATCTTTTCTTTTATGGGAAGAAGGATAATCTTGGGTAAGATGAGAAATAACTAACCTAAGTGTGAAAGTTTAGCAAGCGCAAGGATTATGGAGAGTGATGAAATATATGAAGGCTGAAATTGTCTCTACCGGAACAGAGTTGTTATTGGGTGAAACCCTCAATACCAGTGCTCACTTCTTGACAGGAAAACTGTCTTCTCTGGGCATTGAAGTAGACTATAATACGACGGTCGGGGACAATCCTGAACGTTTAGAGCAGGTTCTGCGTCAGGCGCTCGGGCGAACGGATCTCCTCGTTACAACGGGAGGGTTAGGTCCGACGGTAGATGATTTGACGAAAGAACTTGTCGCTAAGGTTCTAGATCTTAAGATGGAGTTACATCCCTCTAGTCTAGAACAGATTAAGCAATTCTTTGGTCGTCGCAAAGCGCCTATGCCTTTAAACAACGAGAAACAAGCCTATTTCCCAGAAAATTCAAAAATATTACCCAATCCTATCGGAACAGCTCCAGGTGCAATCATTAATAAAAATGGTAAGACTGTTATTATATTGCCGGGTCCGCCGTTCGAGATGACCCCTATGTTCAATAATTATGTGTGGCCAGAGTTGCAAAAAAAAATTGATCCGAACGCCGAACGAATGAACGAACGAGTCTTAAAAGTGTTTGGTATGGGAGAGTCCGCCATTGAGGAAGTACTTGCTGATCTTATGGGCCTTTCAAACATGGCAATGTCATTACTTGCCAAACGCGCTGAAATGCACATTCGCTTGGTGGTGAGAAGCTCTATTAAAACGTCGGAAGAAGCTATAGAGGCTTTGAATCGTGTAGACAAAGAAATCCGACTGCGCCTAGGAGACAAAGTATTTGGCAGTGATCAGGAGACCATGATTGGAATAGTAGGACGGCTCTTAAAGGACCAGAAATTAACGATAGCAACGGCGGAATCGTGCACAGGGGGGTTACTAGGTGCTGCCCTCACTCAAGAACCGGGAAGTTCTAAATTTTATATTGGTGGGGTTGTTAGTTATTCTAATTCTGTCAAACAAGGGTTACTTGGGGTAAGTGAAGAAAGCCTTCTCAAGTATGGTGCTGTGAGTGAAGAGGTAGCTAAGGAAATGGCCGAGGGAATTCGTGCTAAGACTGGCTCTGATGTGGGCATCTCAACGACGGGCATCGCGGGGCCAGATGGAGGTAACGATCAGAAACCAGTAGGTCTTGTTTACGTTGGCTTAGCTACGCCTGAGGGTGTTCAAGTAGAAAAAATTCAGCTTTACGGAGAACGGGAATCTGTTCGTCAGTTGACCGTTCAAGCTGCACTTAATAGGGTGCGATTGCATATGTTAAACATCGAAAGGAGACTAAAATTCGGTGATGGTTGAACGTTTACAAGCCTTCGGAGATAACCAATTAAGTAAACAGGTATTGCAGGCTCTGTCTGAAATGGGGTTTGAAGAACCTTCCCCAATTCAAAAAGAAGCTATCCCAGTGGCACTAGAGGACCTAGACCTTATTGGACAGGCTCAGACAGGGACAGGGAAAACTGCAGCCTTCGGAATTCCAATTATTGAAAAGGTAAATCCTAAATTCCAAGCGGTACAAGCGCTGATTGTAACCCCAACGCGTGAGCTGGCGATACAGGTTGCAGAGGAAATTGCCAAAATCGGGAAATATCGGCATGTCAAACTATTGCCAATTTATGGCGGTCAGCCTATTGATCGTCAGATTAGGGCCCTGCGAATGGGTTATCAGGTGGTCGTCGGAACTCCTGGCCGCTTGTTAGACCATTTAAACCGGGGTACACTCCGTCTTCAACATGTGAAAATAGTGGTGCTTGATGAAGCTGACGAAATGCTGGATATGGGTTTTATTGAAGACATTGAGAGTCTTTTAAGGGAAGTCCCGGCTGAAAGTCGGCAAGTTATGCTGTTCTCTGCAACCATGCCGCAAGGGATTCGTAAATTGGCTCAAACCTATATGAAAAACCCTCGTTCCGTATCTGTTAGCCGGGATGAATTAACTGTGCCCCAGATTGAGCAAGTTTTTTATGAGACTAGGGAAAGTGTTAAAGTTGATGCTTTGGGCCGAATTATTGATACGGAGGATATCGGGCAAGGAATTATTTTTTGTCGTACAAAACGAGGAGTAGATGAACTGGTAATATCTTTGGAAGCCCGGGGATATTCTTCGGATGCATTACACGGGGATCTGAGCCAACAACAACGTGATCGAGTTATGAAACGTTTCAGAGACGGAAAGTCGGAATTATTGGTAGCGACCGATGTTGCGGCCCGCGGCTTGGATATAAATAATGTAACCCATGTCATTAACTTTGACATTCCTCAGGACCCAGTTTCTTATGTGCATCGAATTGGACGCACTGGGCGGGTTGGTCGTAAAGGGCGGGCTATAACACTGATTTCGCCGAAGGAATACCGGCAACTTCGACTAATTGAAAATCTTATTAAGACGAGAATCCGTCGACAAGAGCTTCCGTCATTGGATGATATAAGTGAGCGTCAGGCGGAAAATCTTAAGAATCAACTAATTAAACTAATCCAAAGCGACCGCTTGGGAAATTATCGGGCGATCGTCGGTGAGTTGCTCGAGGAATATGATTCCACGGATGTGGCAGCCGCTGCCTTAAAGTTCGCAGTCGAGGGACCGAGTGTCGAAGAACCTCTAGAAGGCAAAGAACAAGAAGATATTCTTTTTGCAAACACTGGAGCCTCAGCAGGAATGGTAAGATTCTTCATTAACATCGGTAGGGTACAACAAATTCGTTCGCAGGATATCATGCGTTGGATTGCAGACGAAAGTGGAATACCTGGAAATATCATTGGAATGATAAATATTTATGATAAATTCACGTTTGTTGAAGTTCCAACGGAATATGCTTCCAGGGTATTGAGTTGTATGCACCAGGCGATGATTAAGGGACGTAGAGTCAGCGTTGAACTAGCCAAAGCCCGTGAAAACTCTTGACAATACTAAGGAGCTTTGTAGGCGAAAGAAAACTTGGCTAGCACTCAGCTGTGGCCATAGAGATAATCGCAATTTTAATGTCAAATAATATTTTTTACTGTCGATTGAAACATAAACAAATTGACAAGTATCGAGGAGTACATTTATAATAAACCGAACAGATGTTTTGCCAAAGTTCAAAATACGTTATGAACCAATATGAGGAGGAGATCGGAATGGCCGAAACGAATAAGCTGAAAGCACTTGACATTGCACTTGCACAGATTGAGAAGCAATTTGGCAAAGGCTCGATTATGAAACTTGGAGAATCTCCGGCGGGAATGGTAATCGATGTTATCCCGACGGGTTCATTGGCGATAGACCTTGCCTTAGGGGTTGGAGGGGTGCCACGCGGACGGGTTATTGAGATTTACGGACCAGAGTCATCGGGAAAAACAACCGTGGCGCTTCATATAATAGCAGAAGCCCAAAAACTGGGCGGCGTGGCTGCTTTTATTGATGCTGAGCATGCCCTCGATCCTGTCTATGCCAAGGCTTTAGGGGTCAATATTGACGATTTGCTTGTCGCGCAACCCGATACAGGAGAACAAGGGTTAGAAATCTGTGAGGCTCTTGTGCGTAGTGCAGCTGTGGATGTCGTTGTGATTGACTCTGTTGCAGCTTTGGTTCCCCGTGCAGAGATTGAAGGGGAAATGGGAGACAATCATGTCGGTTTGCATGCTCGGCTCATGTCACAGGCCTTGCGTAAGTTGACAGGATCTATTAGTAAAAGCAATACTTGTGTTATTTTTATCAATCAAATTCGTGAAAAAATTGGCGTGATGTTTGGAAGTCCAGAGACAACCACTGGTGGACGAGCGCTTAAGTTCTATGCCACGATTAGGATGGATATTCGAAGGCAGGAAGCGATCAAACAAGGACAGGATATCGTCGGAAACAAAACTCGGGTCAAAATTGTTAAGAATAAAGTTGCGCCTCCTTTTCAATTGGCAGATTTCGACATTATGTACGGTGAAGGAATTTCTCGTGAAGGAAGTATCGTCGACATCGGTACTGAAATGGAGATTATTACTAAAGCAGGGGCTTGGTACTCATATACTGGAGAGCGATTAGGCCAGGGTCGTGAGAATGTTAAAGAATACCTCAAGCTACATCCAGATATGGCTAATAAACTTGAACAATTGATCCGCGCTAACATGAACGCCGTAGCAACCACTGCTGAAGTCGCGGAAGATGATGATTCCCTTGACGACCTCTAAACCTCTTAAAAGCGCTCGGGAAGTCGCTCTGGATTCTTTATCGCGTCGGGCGTTGACCCATTATGAATTAGAAACTCGCCTCAAGGGAAAAGGGTATGCAAGTTCAGAAGTCAATGAAGTGGTGGGGAAAATGGAAACATTGGGTTACCTCAACGACCAAGAACTGGCTTTGACAGTAGCGCAAAGTCGACTTAAGCGATATTCGCGGCGAAGGGTGCTCCAAGACTTACAAAATCGTGGGTTAGCACCTGGAGTGGTGGAGCATGCGTTAGAATCAACATATTCAGGCGATGCTGAATATCAGCAGTGTTTAACCCTTGCAAAACGGTGGTCGGTACAAGAGGGCATACGTTGGGATCAACGAAGTCATCAAGAGACGACAAAGAAGACTCTGTCACGTGAATTATCACTTCAGCAAAAAGTTGCACGTAAGCTTATTCAACGTGGGTATACCTCGGATATGGTCAAAAAAGTACTTTATCAGATTCAAAGCGTCAATAATGAGAATGATGAGACTGTAAACTCTAGTGTATAAAATGCCCCAGTTTAGGACAAGCTTGACATTGTTTGCAAATGATATTAAAATCTTAGCAGAGACCTGTCTCTGTTAAGATTTAACCTTTAAAGGTTTTCTTATAGATTTCGTGGTAGTCAGTTTTGATATACATTTTTTGACTAACGAGAGTTGTAGGAAACGGGGGAAGACTCCCGTCTTTAAGGTTATGCTTACTGTGACTGGTTTTGGAAACCAGTTTTTTTTATTTGAAACATATAATTTTGACAAACAAGGAGGTGTGCACGTATGTTAACAGTTATTATTACCGGGTTAGTCGCTATTTTTGTGGGGTTAGCTTTAGGTGCCTTAGCAGGTTGGTTTATTCGTAAAAATACTGCAGAAAAGGGTATTGGTTCTGCAGAAGAAGAAGCAAAGCGTATTGTTGAGAGCGCCCATTCTGCAGCTGAAAGCAAGAAGAGAGAATCTGTGGTAGCTGCTAAAGAAGAAGTCATGCATCTTCACAACGAAGTGGAAAAAGAAACTCGTGAACGTCGTAACGAACTCCAACGACTTGAACGCCGCTTGCTCCAAAAAGAGGAAAGCTTGGATCGTAAAATTGAGTCGCTTGAGCGCAAAGAAGAAAATCTACATCGAAAAGAAAACGAAGTAGAGCATCAAAAAGAAGAGTTGAATCAACTTGTCGGCAAAGAGCAAGCTGAACTAGAGCGCTTATCTGGTCTGACCTCAGAAGAGGCTAAACAGTTACTTCTGAAAAGAGTAGAAGAAGAAGTTCGTTATGAGTCGGCAATTATGATTAAGGAAATTGAGACTCGTGCGAAGGAAGAAGCTGAAAAACGGGCTAAAAATATTATTGCACTTGCTATTCAGCGTTGCGCAGCTGACCATGTGGCCGAGACGACCGTATCAGTTGTGGCATTGCCTAGTGATGAAATGAAAGGTCGTATTATCGGTCGTGAGGGCCGAAATATCCGAACTTTGGAAACACTAACTGGGATAGATCTAATCATTGATGATACCCCTGAGGCCGTTATATTATCAGGGTTTGATCCAATTCGACGTGAAGTCGCGCGTATTGCTTTGGAGAAACTCATTGCCGATGGCCGAATTCACCCAGCGCGTATTGAAGAGATGGTGGAAAAGGCTCAGAAAGAAGTCGACCAAAAGATTCGCGAAGAAGGGGAACAGGCAACGTTTGAAACAGGCGTGCACGGGTTGCACCCTGAACTAATTCGTTTGCTAGGACGACTTAAATTCAGGACAAGTTACGGACAAAATGTTCTGAAGCATTCCACAGAAGTATCTCATCTGGCAGGATTGATGGCTGCGGAATTAGGTGTTGACATTCAGCTTGCCAAGCGAGCAGGACTGTTGCATGACATTGGTAAGGCAGTTGATCATGATATGGAAGGGACCCACGTTCAAATTGGTGTTGACCTTGCTAGAAAGTACAAAGAATCTAGTGATGTTATCCATGCGATTGAAGCTCACCATAACGATGTTGAACCCAAAACTATCGTTGCAGTCCTTGTGGCTGCTGCGGATGCGGTATCTGCAGCTCGCCCCGGAGCACGTAGAGAAACCCTTGAGACGTACATTAAACGTCTCCAAAAACTCGAAGAGATTGCTGAGAGCTTTGAAGGGGTAGAAAAGTGCTTTGCTATTCAAGCCGGACGAGAAGTTCGCATTATCGTTAAACCCGATAAGATTGACGACGTCCTTGCTCCACGCGTTGCTCGTGAGATAAGTAAGAGGATCGAGGAGGAACTTGAATATCCAGGTCAGATTAAGGTTGTCGTGATCCGTGAGACTCGAGCAGTTGATTTTGCCAAATAGTCAATATGTTATGTTTAAAACAGGCGATCCTGCGGATCGTCTGTTTTTGTTAAGAATGAAGGCCTTGTCCCAAATATACCCAGCTTATGCGGAGATTTTCGTGCAGGAGATTGCAGCTTGATGACGAATACTTAGCATGCTATGGAGTGCAAACGAGAGGGCTGATAACCGGATGTTGGGTAACTTATTACATAAAGATTCAAATCACATTCAAGAGGGAGTAGGACTACTGAGTTCAATTTTGATGAGATACGCTGAGGTGGGCTCAGTTCATTATTGGTGTGAGCAACATGCTCTTAAATTTACGTTTATGGTCCAGCACCACCAAGAAGTCTCTTCTCTGCAAGAAATCTTAAAACCCGCGTTGGAATTCTTCCATCAACTTGAAGGTAAGAAAATGCGAATTTTTGATCTTACGTGTCAGAATGAGGAAAACGTTTGTGTGATCACAATAACTAGGGATGTAGATAGTATGACTCAACGCGAAGTGGGTCTAATCGTCGAACTGCTCAAGGGGAAATATAAAAAACAGTTGCTATATGATGAGCTATATCTACCTGAGGATGAGCAGATTTTTCAGGAAGAGATGATAACCCACTTGTTGTATTCAATTCATAGTGATGATATGGATAAAAACGTGGTCGCCTTACGTGAAGAAGGTCGAGTGTTGGTATTTAGGAGCTAAAGCCCGAGGCCAGGAGTCAGATATGATATGCTCTTCGGTATTTATATTCGAAGTTCGAACCTCGAACCTCGAACGGATAATCTGTACTAAAATGCTGAATAATAACATTCTATAAATAACGTTTGAGGACGAAGTGCAAACCTCGAGCGTCAAGCTCGAAGTTCGAAATTCAAAATTTCGAACCTCGAACCTCGATTTGAAGGGAGAGACGTTCGTGCACGTTCTTTTTATTGGAGATATTATGGGTAAACCTGGAAGAGAAGCGGTCAAACGGTTTTTAAAGCCCATTCAATTGGAATATAACATTGATGTGACTATTGCTAACGCAGAGAATGCTGCGGCAGGAAAGGGATTAACTAAAGTTATCGCCGAGGAACTTTATGATTACGGAATCCAATTTTTGACGATGGGAAATCATGTTTGGGATCAACGGGAGATAAGAAATTTTATTGATGCTGAACCAAGACTTGTTCGTCCCGCTAACTACCCTGTTGGAGCACCGGGTCAGGGATATGGTTTTTTACGCACCATGGGTATCAAGATCGGTATTCTTAATCTCTCAGGGCGTATTTTTTTACCACCTCTCGATGACCCTTTTAGTGGCGCTATTCGCTGCATCAATCAGATCAAACAAGAGACACCTATTATTATTGTCGATTTTCACGCTGAGGCATCGTCAGAAAAAGTTGCTTTGGGTTGGTTTCTTGATGGTTTAGTAAGTGCCGTTGTTGGAACTCATACTCACGTTCAAACAGCAGATTCTCGTCTGCTTAATCAAGGGACAGCGTATATTACTGATGTTGGAATGACGGGACCTCGCGATTCTGTCTTGGGAATAAAAAAAGAAATTATAATTAATCGTTTTTTAACCCAACTTCCTGCAAAATTTGAGGTGGCGAGTGGTGCGTTCCAGCTTAATGCCGTAGTCATTGACATTGATGAGAAGACCGGTAAAGCCCATCATATCGAGGCAATTCAGCGAGCCGCCGAGGCTTAAACGACACAATAGAGTAGCCTTGTGTTGATATAGAAAGAAATCTGAAAATTATTTGCAATAATAGAGGATTTTGTCTGCTTGTTCTCGAATACATATATTCAAAGTTGTGGTAATACTTGTAAATGAATTCGAGCAGGAGGATGTTTCTATGGATGTATTAAAAGTTTCAGCTAAATCTAGTCCGAATGCAGTTGCAGGAGCTCTCGCAGGAGTTCTTCGCGAAAGAGGAGGCGCTGAACTACAGGCAATCGGAGCGGGTGCTCTCAATCAAGCTGTTAAGGCAGTAGCGATTGCTCGCGGTTTTGTGGCCCCAAGCGGAGTGGATCTAATTTGTATTCCTGCCTTCACGGACGTCATCATTGATGGAGAAGAGAGAACTGCTATTAAGTTAATTGTTCAACCACGTTAATGTCGTCTCAGAATCACCTGTTTGCTTTGTTCAAAGGCGGACAGGTGCTTTATTATGTCAAAATATAATGGCTTTAGGAATTAGAAGAACAGAATACATAGTATAAAAGGAGGAGTGATTGTGAAAGATCTCTATATAGTTGACGGACATTGTGATAGCCTAATTAGTTTTGTCAATAACGATAGGACGCTCGACGATCCTGATGAGGGTGGGCAGTGGGATATCAAAAGAGCTAAACAGACTGGCTTAGCTCTTCAATTTCTAGCTGCCTTTATTGAGACAAAGTATAAGCCTAGTAGGTCTTTACAGCGTGGATTACAACTTATCGAAGGAGCGCATCGATTTATCGCGAATCATCCAGACAAGGTTTTCCTGGTACAGAAAAAACTCGACCTTGAGCAGATACCCGACCCAACTCGTCTTGGCATCCTACTAAGTGTAGAGGGTGGAGAAATTCTGGGAGAAGATCTCTATATGTTGGATGTTATCTTCAAACTTGGGGTTAGAGCCTTGGGCTTAACATGGAATCAACGCAATGCTTTGGCAGCAGGGGTTGGTGAAACGGATACTCGCCTAAAACTGTCGGTTTTTGGTCAAGAAGTTGTCCGACGCATGAATAAACTTGGGATGATTGTCGATGTTTCTCATCTCAATGAAGCGGGATTTTGGCATGTCTTAGAGGTTTCTGAGGATCCTATTGCCGCCACCCACTCCTGTGCAAAAGCTCTTTGTGCCCATCCTCGGAATCTAACTGATCAACAACTCCGTGCTTTGGCACGACATAAAGGGGTTGTTGGAGTGAACTTCTATCCACAGTTTCTGAAAGAGACGGGTGTAGCGACTCGTGACGATGTGGTGCGCCATATTTGCCATATTGCGGAGGTCGCGGGCGTGGAAACAGTCGGGTTAGGTTCAGATTTTGACGGAATCGAGGAAACTCCAAATGGACTTGAGCAGGTTGAGGACTATCACTATCTGCTAGAGGATTTATTAAGAGTAGGTTTTTCGACTCAGGAAGTTGAACAGATTATAGGACTTAATTTTATGCGTCTTTTGTCGGATGTGTTAAAGTGATCTCGTTGTTCTAACTCACTTGTAGAAGTGGGAGTCTGATGATTCGATATAGAAAAGAAGTAGATAACTGCGGAAAAGGGGTTAGCGCGTGGACTCGGGATTTGACTTATACGAAGTGGATTTGCATTGCCATACGACAGAATCTGATGGATTATTATCTCCGACTGGACTTGTTCAATTAGCGGCCAAGTTGGGCTTAAAAGGGATCGGCATTACTGACCACGATACAATTCAAGGGTGGGAGGAGGCTGTGGAAGCAGGCAATACTTATAAAATGCGGATACTCAAAGGGCTAGAATTGAACACAAATTGGGAAGGTAAAGAGGTTCATATTCTAGGATACGAGATGGATAAGTCTGCAACGTGCTTATCGAATAAGCTGAAAGATTTGCGCAAGGAACGAGAAAAACGTATCGTCGAAATTTTAAACCGTTTAAAGGAGATGGGCATTAATATATCAGTCGGTGAAGTTCAACGATTTGCACATGGAGAATCCATTGGACGTCCACATATTGCACAGGCGCTCCTCGAACGGGGGTATATAAGTAATATCCAAGAAGGGTTTGACCGTTACATCGGAAGAGGGGCTCCAGCTTATGTTCCACGCTATAATCTGACTCCAGAAGAGGGTATTCATTTAATAAGGGAAGCGCATGGGGTAGCCGTCCTTGCTCATCCAGGAGCGCAGCGCTTAGAAGAAGGAATTCCAGCTTGGGTAAAAGCAGGTTTACAAGGGATTGAAGTTTCACATTCTCAACACACCGCTGACGATGAACTGAGGTATCTTGAGATTGCGCAAGCATATCATCTAATCGCAACTGGAGGATCTGACTTTCACGGAGCACTATGTAAACCTGGTGTGAACCTGGGGGGGTGGGGTGTGTCTCTCGGCGTGTTTCAGCAAATTCTGGATTTAGCTGGGCGTTAGCTAAGTTTTCTATTTTATCAGGGTTAAAACACGATTCCTCGGCATAGAATACAAGGGTATATAGAGTCGGGGGGCGTAAAGGAATGGATCCTTTAGACGAAGTAAAATTACTTAGGGCGCGCGTTGGAGAACTGGAGCAACGTGTAGAACATTTAAGGGTCAGTCGTCGAGTACTAATGAACCTATTAGAGAAAGTAGAACGCGAGAAGGTGGTCTTGGTTCACCGCCTTGAAAAAGAGAACGTGCGCTTACAACGAGATAATAAGCGCTTTGCCAAATGGATTTTTTCTAAAAATAGGGAAATAGTAGAGCTCCAAGAAAAAATGGAATCATACCCACAAAAAGCATGAGTCAGCCGCATGGTGACTCATGCTTTATTTATATATTAATTAGCATTGTCGGCACTTTGTAACATTCGTCCTAACTCTGTAGTAGGATTATGATGTTCGCGGATCAAGAGGCAGATCAATGGGTTTAAGCCCGATTTCTGCGCTAAATTACTGCCCCAAATGGCATGCTGCGTAGCGGTCACTAAGGGCGTCGCGAAAACAGTGTGACTACTTTCTAGTCGAGCCCAGAAGGCTGGGGGCATTTTCTGCATCAGGACAATAAAAATTCGATGCCAGAGACGGGTGTGAACCTTAGCCTTACCACAATCATGAAGGAGTGCAGCTGCGAGAAGGGTGTGAAAGTCAGAGTGAGTAAAGATGTTTTGATCATTCATCAAACTTTGGGCCACATCAAGAGCATGACGCTGTTCGGGTGGTGACTGTTTAAGAAAAAGGGAACCTGCCTCTGCGGGTAAATTCTCTAGAGCCCAAGTGATTTCTGAAGGTACCACATTGGGCACTATTGCATTGATAAATTGCTGTACGCGATAAAACATATCTTGCTACCTCCTGTCCCCTGTACCCATCATAATGAAGCAACTCCTATTTTACAAGCTTTACGATGAAACATTCAAGCATTAATAATTCCTGTTCTTTTGTAACTATATCTGTTATACTAATTAGAAAACTATTGTGAAGGGAGCTAATCATGCATTCCAATCGTATTATCAAAGAAGCAGCACTTACATTTGATGATGTACTCATTGTTCCTGCTAAATCCGAAGTTCTACCTCGAGATGTTGATGTCAGCACATATTTAACGAAAAGCATTAAACTGAATATTCCGCTAATGAGTGCCGGTATGGACACAGTCACAGATTCTCGCATGGCGATTTCCGTTGCGAGAGAAGGCGGTATCGGAATTATTCATAAAAACATGAGCATTGAGAAACAAGCATTAGAAGTCGATAAGGTAAAACGATCGGAACATGGTGTCATTACAGATCCTATCTTTTTGCATCCGGACGACAGTGTCCATCAAGCCTTAAGACTCATGGAACGCTATCGAATTTCAGGAGTTCCCATTACTGTCCAAGGAAAACTGGTCGGGATATTAACCAATCGGGATCTGCGCTTTGAGAAAAATTATGATCGTACGATAAATGAGGTTATGACCAAGACTAATTTAGTGACAGCCCCTGTTGGTACGACGCTTGAAGAAGCTCAAAAAATATTAGGCCATTATAAGATCGAAAAGCTACCCATTGTTGATTCAGAGGGGATGCTTAATGGTCTTATAACAATTAAAGATATCGAAAAGACACGGCAATATCCGAATTCTGCCAAAGACATAAGTGGGCGATTGCGGGTAGGTGCTGCCATCGGTGTCACTTCTGATACTTTGGAACGTGCTGAAGCGTTGGTTAATGCCCGCGTTGATGTGCTTGTCCTCGACACAGCTCATGGACACTCCAAAGGAGTTATCGAAATGGTGAAGCTCTTAAAGGACAGCTTTCCTGATACGCAAATTATTGCTGGGAACGTGGCAACTGCGGAAGCGACTCGTGATCTGATCGAGGCAGGGGCTGATGCCATAAAAGTAGGGATTGGACCGGGCTCTATTTGTACGACACGTGTGGTTGCTGGTATTGGAGTTCCTCAAATTACAGCAGTCATGAATTGTGCTGAGGAAGCAGATAAATATGGCATTCCCATTATCGCTGATGGAGGAATTAAGTTCTCTGGGGACATTGTCAAAGCGTTGGCGGCCGGTGCTCAAATCGTAATGATCGGGAGTCTTTTCGCTGGGACTGAAGAGAGTCCGGGAGAAATGGAGATTTATCAGGGACGGAGCTTTAAAGTATATCGAGGGATGGGCTCAATCGGCGCTATGAAAGAAGGAAGCCGTGACCGCTATTTCCAAGTGAAGGACCAAAAACTTGTCCCAGAGGGCATTGAAGGTCGTGTGCCATTTAAAGGACTTGTTTCAGAAACCATCTATCAAATGATTGGCGGTCTGCGTGCTGGGATGGGGTATGCTGGGACTGCAAACATCGAGGCCTTAAGAACACAAACTCATTTTATGCGCATAACTGCTGCAGGGCTTAAGGAGAGTCATCCTCACGATGTTATAATCACCAAGGAAGCGCCAAATTACAGCTAGAAGTAGAGGCTCCTACCTGTACACAGTGGGGTGGTCACCTAGTGCTCGCTTTCGTGGAGGCACAGAACCCCAACGAAGTCTCGAGGCCCAACTATAGTCGAACTAGTTAACAATATCAGAAAGGAGAGAGTTTACTCTCTCCTTTCTGCAATAGTTTTTGTTTGTTAGGAGGAACGCATGAATTCTGTTTATTGGCGCTATCTGCTCATATTAAGCTTGCTCTACATTATTTGGGGTGAGTTTTTTGTTTCGGGTGGTGTACTCAGTCAGCTGGCCTTTAATTTTGCAATTTTCTATCCACTTGGATTTTTAGTGGGGTATCGTGCCCAGTTTGAAAACATAAGAGTTGCCTATATTGCAGCCTTCTCCTTTAATATTCTCTCTTATTTGATTGCTACTATTTCAGGTATTCCAATTGAAAGCTGGGGGATGGCAGTCTTAGACTTTATTAGTGTCGGCTTTTTTCTCAAGGCTGGAATGACTATAGGGCAGCGTGCTCAATCTTACAAGGAGGGTTAATATTGAAAATCGTTATTGCACCTGACTCTTTTAAGGGGTGCTTAAATGCTTTAAACGTTGCTCATGCTATGCGTAGAGGGGTTCAACGGGTTTTTCCAGACAGTCTCATTGAGATGATCCCAATGGCGGACGGTGGAGAAGGTACTGTGGACGCGATACTTTGTGCAGTCCCTGGAGAGAAAATTGAGATCAATGTGACAGACCCGCTTGGTCGGTCGATCATGGCGACTTATGCTCTGATTGACGAGGGTGAGACTGCGATTATTGAAATGGCGGCAGCTTCTGGATTAACTCTCTTAAGTAAGCAGGAAAGAAACCCGAGTGTAACGTCGACGCAAGGAACTGGGTTGCTAATTAAGAATGCCTTGGATCGTGGCGTGAAGAAAATTCTTCTCGGAATCGGGGGAAGTGCAACCAATGACGGTGGAGCAGGTTTGGCTGTAGCCTTGGGGGTTAGGTTACTGGATTCTATGGGTAATGTGTTGCCTCAGGGGGGAGCGGCGCTTGCTGATCTTGTTAATATTGATATGTCGGGACTGGATCCTCGCTTAGCAAAGGTGCGGATTGAGGTTGCTTGTGATGTAGAAAATCCGCTCTGTGGTCCAGAGGGCGCAAGTGTTGTTTATGGTCCGCAAAAAGGTGCAAACACTAAGGATATTCAACTAATGGATAAAGCCCTGCAAAGGCTCGGAGAAGTATTGAGTGAAATTGCGGGCACAAACCTGTTGGAGTTAGCTGGCGGGGGCGCAGCAGGAGGACTTGGAGCAGGAGTTGTCGGGTTCCTAGGTGCGCAATTGCGACCCGGGTCACAAATGGTTTTAGAGGTGGCAAATGCTGATGAGAAAATCAAACAAGCCGATTTGGTTCTAACCGGTGAAGGAAGGACAGACGTCCAGACTGCTTACGGTAAAGTGCCAGTAGGTGTCTCAGCTTTAGCCCAGAAATACGCTGTTCCTGTCCTTGTTATTTCTGGATCAGTGGAGGGGGCTCCAGATTTTCTCGCTTACACAGGTATTGCAACTTGTTTTAGTGTCGCTGAAGGGCCAACAACTTTGGAAGAGGCGTTGTTAAAGGCAGAACAACAGTTGGAGAGGGCGGTGTGGAGGATATTGACAGTTTGGAAACTCGGAGAGGAGTCCGCTGTTAAGAAAGTGAATTGTGGAATTCTAAAGGAAATGAAGTTGTAGTAGAGTCTGAAAATAAATATTTCTAGAAAATCCCTGCAAAAAGAAGGAAAAATATGGATATTGGAGAATGGGTAGATAGGTGTTATTCTCTAATATTGGTATAAGGGGGATTTAAGATGACTGATTTGTCTCGACGAGAGCGCAAGAAAAAAGAAACTCGCGAAAAGATTTTCTCGAATGCTATGCATCTTTTTCGTATGCAAGGATTTACGGCCACTTCTGTTGAACAAATTACGCAACAGGCAGATGTGGGAAAAGGAACCTTCTATAACTATTTTCCAACTAAAGAAGCTGTAGTTTTGGAATTTTCGCGTCGTACCTGTCAAGACCTCATCAATAATGGGCGTCAAAAGCCTAGTTTGGGTACACGGCAGCGCTTAGGAACTCTACTCCAAGATTGGGCAGAATTCATGATAAAAGACCAAGAAATAGCCTGGGTCACAGTACGTAATCGCGAAGGGGCAGACTATGACATGAGTTTGCACTATGGTCTTTTGGCCATTTTAACAGTTGGGCAACAAAACCGCGAGATTAGCAGTGAGTTTGACCCCGCTTTCTTAGCCGAAAGTTTAGAAGGTATGATGGTACAACATTTCATCCGCTGGTTTGTTTCAGGTGTCGGTAATTTGCACGAAGAGGTAGAACATGCACTTTCCGTCTTTTTAGATGGACTCTCGGAAAAGCGGCTGCAGGAGGCATAGTATAATTGTTATTATGGTGGAATGTGATAATAATGCAGGGTCTAGACCCCTTCGTCGTTCTCTAATGAGTACAACGGAGGGGTATTTTATACATGCCAGCGCTTAGTGCATCTATTGCTTTGAGATTTCTTTAAATGTGTCATGATATCCCCCCTTGGTGCGTAAACATGCTTATAGAGAAAGCTAAGGGAGGTTCATTGTGAGTATCACCTGGAATATGATCTGGGAAGCTCATCCTGACATATTTATTGTTAGAAATTGGCTAGAACTCCCAGAAGACAAAAAAAAGGAAAACCGACTCTCCCCCATGTTTACCTATTTTATGGGCGGCGAGACGACTTTGCGAGTTGGTATCATTGCTTGCTCTTCTATAATGCGCGAAGAAGAATTTCTTCTGGCAGGCGTATTATGGGGGAATAGACTTAGTAATGGTGCGAAGACCGTGATTTATTTTGTGGCCCCTGATTTTTCAACTGGTTTCCTAAGTGGAGTTTCGAAAATTGGGGGAAATATCTCAGCTCGGGCGGTTTACTGGCGCGAAAAACTTTCGCCAAGTTTATATCTTATTCCCGAAGGGCATCAAAGAAACCAGGCACGTTACGCTCTGGGCGAACAACGTCCAAATTGGAATCGTTGGGGGCAAAGTTTAAATCCTGTCGCTCAGCAACAACTTAGGATTGTGAAGTCTTTCTTTGATAGTTTAGCTTGTCGACGCGTTCGAATAGAAATAAAACCTCAGCAAATTGCTTTCCTATGGGGGAAATTTGAGATCGGTGAAGTTCGGCGGAAGGGTAAAAAATTTGAATTGAACAGTAAAGTTAAGTGGCTTAAGAATAACGAGCAACTATTGAAGTGGCAAAAACCTGGGTGGGTGGATGCATCAGGCTCACTTAATCCGGAATTTTGTACGATCATTTTACAGATTCTTGACTATCTTGAAGCCCTTGAAAAAGAGGGGAAACTCCGCACGCAAGATCTCCTTGCTCTGTGGCTCCATCAGGGAGATGGAGTTGTGAAATCTCTTTGGGGTAGTCCTTGGCCTTGGCCCTGGCTTCCAAAAGAACGTAGAGAAAATTCAGTCCTAGAACTGGAGACGTGGTATTTCTTTCAAGGCGAAGGTCAATTAAGTGTCATATGTCCGATATTCGACAAGCCGCAGTTGAAAGCGGCCCAAAGTATTTTATTGGCAGGTATTTTAGAAAAGAGCCTCCTTTTACTCTGTGCAAAAGATGAACAAGGGAACCCATTAGTTTGGGATGGTCGAGTACATTGGCTTACGACACTAAGCATGGAAGAGGATCTTCGACGTTGGTATTGTTGGCTTTATGATATGGATAAGTTTCCGATCTGGACGTTACCAGAAAACTGGCAGGACCTAGGAATACATGAGCTCAATTGTCGAACTCTTATGAGCCATTCCCTTATGCAGAAAGGCTATTCGTGAACTCTGGTAAACTGGGTAGATCAATAATAGCTTCTGTTCCACTTAGAAATATAGATTCAGAAAAATGAAGCTTGCCGTGGTGGGCAACAATAATTTGTTTCGCAATGGTTAACCCAAGCCCGGTACCGTCTTCTTGCGTAGTGAAGAATGGGTCGAGGACACGCTGTTGCATGTCTTTAGGAATTCCAGGGCCGTCATCAATTACGCTTATCCTAGCATGGGATTCGGATTTTGTGAGTCGTATAATTATCTTACTACCTGTGGGCGAGGCTTTAATCGCGTTATTTAGAAGGGATAAAAGAGCCTGCAGAAGCTGTTCATGGTCACCCATGACATAGACAGGAGAAGGAAGTTCTAGATTAAGGGTAACACCTTTCTTAAGTTCAAACGGTTGGATTAATTGTGTGGTAGCCTGAATGGTTTCAATTAGGTTAAGTTTCTGCATTTGAGGGGCAGAAGGGCTTGTTGACATGATGAATTTACTCAAGACTTGATCAATGGACTGGATTTCATCGAGGATAAGTTGTTGATATGGACGGAATGACTCAGGCCATTGTTCAGGTGTAATTAGTTGCATAAATCCTTTGATCGTGGTCAGAGGGTTGAAAATTTCATGTGCTAAGCCAGCTGAAATATCATTCATAACGGTAAACTTCGCGACTTCTACAATCGATTCTGAACGTCTTTTTACTTCACTGATATCAAAAAGTGTTAACAGCATGCCTGATGGAATGTCTTCGTCGAGTAAAGGCCGTCTTTGAAACTTTATGTGCTTTATTATCTTTTCCTTTGTTTCCCAAATGAATTCGCCGTTTTGCGGTGAGTGAGACGGATCATAATTGTGGAGGATACCTATAACATTGAATATTGGTTGACCAATTAAGCATGAATCCGCTAAACACAAAAGCAGGGACGATTGAGGATTCGATTCAATTATTACTCCGGTATTGTCCAATATGATATACGCTTCACAAGAATAGTCGACGGTATGAAATAATGGGAGATCTTGTCGAAGCATCAAACGCAGTGCTGTGATATGACGTTGATGACGCAGTCGTTGTTGTAGTTGTTGGTTGTCATAAAAAAACACCATTCCAAGAAGAAATAGCAGGAAAATGATATGAACTAGAAGCAAAGGAACAGAAGGATGATTAGGATATACTAATGAAGCAACCATAAGCAGTGCGGTGGATAGGATCCAAGCTCTTCCCCACATGCTTGACCAAAGATTGAAACGCAGAGTAATATAGATAAATGGGGAAAATACAAGAACCATGCGAAGGTAAAAGGGAAAGGGAAAAATATTGATTAATCCTATGGTGATGATGAGTGTGAGGGAAGAAAATATTAAGACACTTTGTCGACGGAGAGAATGTAATCGCAATTTTAAGGCAATCACCGGAATTATTCCCCTTTCCAAAATTCCTATATGAAGCTGAGTACTGACCAAGTGTACCATAATATGTCGCAGAAAAATGTAAAAAAAAGGAGATATTTTATAAGGGGAATTTTGTCTGCGGTTGGCTCAAAATACCCGGTAATAAAGGCTTAGTTGGTTTATCGACTCTCAAGAAAATAACGACAAATTAAGCTAAATTATTAAAAATAACTTTTCAGTGTCGCTTTAAGAAAGAAAAAAAGAGTGCAACAATATAATAAGTGATGTATAATTATGCAAAACTTAAAAGGAGAATAATAGATGAAATTGCGTAAGGCTCGTATATCAGACGTTGAAGAAATGATGGTATTGATTAACAATAATGCAGAACAAGGACTCATGCTTCCCCGATCAAGAAATATGTTATATGAAAATATACGCGAGTTCTTGCTAGCAGAGGTAGATGATCAGTTGGTGGGGGTTGCGTCGCTCCATATCCTTTGGAGTGACTTGGCAGAAATACGAGCATTAGCAGTTTCTTCCGAATACAAACGACGAGGGATCGGAACGCAGATCGTCAGAGCACTTGAAGAAGAAGCTAGGGAACTAGGATGTTCTAAACTTTTTGCGTTGACGTATCAGCCGGAATTTTTCAAATACTGTGGTTACGAAGAAGTAAGCAAAGATCAAATGCCGCAAAAAGTTTGGACAGAGTGTATCAATTGTATCAAATTCCCAAACTGCGATGAGATAGCTGTAAGTCGCATGCTTTAGAGGAGGTCCGCGAGAAACGTCCTCGGCCACGCGTTCATCGTGCCAAACTAGGGCTTTAATCCTTTCTTGCAAGCAGGCAGGATTCCCGGCAAATCGGCCATCCGCTGGTCATGGACGGCCGAGTGTCCCTGTAGCCATGGACGGCGAGAAGGGACCTCAAGACAAGGGGACGGTTCTTCTGTCTAAAAAGACAGAAGAACCGTCCGTGCGTCCAAGCATAGGTCGTATTGTATAGTGGGTGCGAAGCCCACCCAGTAAGGTCTAGCCAACCGCTGGTAGCTAGCTTTGGAGTCAGGCTGGTAACAGACTGATTTAAGCGTAGGCAAGCAAGGTAATGGGCCAAAAGAACAAAGATGAAGATATTGAGGCTCGAAATCTTAAAGGGGTTGGCCGATGCCGTGGACGGCGCAGAAGGCAACAAGACAAGAAGACAAGCAAGAAGACAAGGGGACGGTTGTTCTGTCTAAAAAGACAGAAGAACCGTCCCCTTGTCTGCACTTGAGTCTGAGACAGGAGAACCGTCCCCTTGTCTGCACTTGTCTGCACTTGTCTGCACGTGACTAAGTTAAAAGAAACGTCGAACCGATCGGTTCGACGTTTCTTTTTGGAACAATTTTCCTCCGTCTATCATAGATCATAGTATGCATTCGCTAAATATATGGACGGAGACGGTGCTATGGAGTTGACTGAAAATGTTCAAGATGGTCTTGATAAAGCACGTTATTTTGTGGCTGAGGGCGTGGAACAAATCCTTTCTGGTAGTTGCGATGAACTGCACAGTGTATCTGCATGCACGGGTGCGACGGCACTGGCTGCTCTTGCCTTGCTTGCGGTGGGGAGAGGGTTTGAGACCGCTCAGCTGCGAGGAATACAATGGCTCAAGCTGCAACAGCGAGGTGGATGGGGGAAGTTTCCTGGTGACAAACCAGATGAAGAGATAACACGGATCGTAGGGATGGTTCTTCAAGGTAGTCAAGGTGGGTGGAAGGCTAAGCTTAAACTCTTATCTCAGGCGCGGTATTTTTCCTCTTTAATTTTATCGTTGGGGCAATGTGTAGTTCCGGGTCTTGAAGGACCAACGAAGGATGAGATATCACTACCGAAGATTCTCGAAGAGCAGATTTTAGCTAAGTTGCCGCTCTATGGCCGATCGGTCATTGTTGCTGCATCAATTCTTGCCTCAAACTCTCAAGGAGGAAGTCAAAAAGGAATTGACTACCTTCTCGGAACTCAAATGCCGGATGGTTCATGGGCAGAGGACGTTGTCGCAACAAGTTTGTCAATTCTTGCGCTTTTGAGTATGGGGGGCTTTGCCGAACAGACTCGAAGAGCAGGAATGTGGCTTGTAAAGAAACAGTATCATAGTGGTGGATGGCCCGCTTTTGACCAACTCCAAATATGGTCGATGGGCTGGGCTACTTGCGTTTTTGGAGAAACTGCTAAGAATGCCTCGGATGTTCCATGGGTTTTACGAGCGGTAGAATGGCTAAAGAAGGGGCAAAATGCAGATGGGAGTTATGGAAGTACCCCACCGTTCACCCATCCCGATCTGGATGACACAGCTGTTGCCCTAATTGGGTTGCATCAGGTGCTCGGGGAAGAGAATCAGTTAGGCTCTAATCTGCTTAAGCAGTTACAAAATACAGACGGAAGCTGGGGGACGTTCCCTAGTTTTCAGGGCATACCACCTCATGTCACTTCGGAGTTTCCTGTATACATTCCAAGTGTTGATGTCAGTATTCATGTTCTTGAGGCGCTATGGCGTCGCTCTCGTTCACAAGACGAAAGTATATGGCGCGGGTTAAATTGGGTACTAGACCAGCAAAACGAGGATGGGTCCTTTCCATCATCTTGGTTCGAGGGACCTATCTATAGCACTGCCCAAGTTTTGGAACTGCTCAGTAAATGGAAATTTAGCTGGAAGAGGTGGAACAGCGCACGCCATATTCTTGAATCAAGAACGAAAGCACAGGAGTTTATAATTAATGCACAGAATACTGAAGGAGGCTGGGGATCGGCGGTGGAAACTAGCTTGGCCCTTGCTGGTTTATGGCGTTATGAAAAATTGATTCCCAGAGAGGTTTTGGATAATGGAATAAGAAATCTTCTCTCAGAGCAGAACAAAGATGGTTCATTTAAACCTTCTTACGGAGGGGTTTACGCTAAGGGTTGGAATTATGAAGAACCTCTAACTTCGGCCCTGACCGCCATTCGGGCTTTACAGCGCTATCAACGTCTGTACAAGGCATCGTATTTTAGGTAAAGCGTAGGGGCACGATGTATCGTGCCCCTACAATATGCTCACTATCTATATAGCTTGTTTCTTAGTGCAAAGAATTTGGCGATGAGAGTTCTTTCGTTTCTGTTCGGCCTGCTGTTTAAGAATCGTATGCAGAAAATCCCACTGTAAGTCGAGATGAGCGTTGGTCATCTCGTTTTCACTGAAGCCTTTTGATTGGAGATAGTCACGAGAGGATGATTCAAAATCTCGTATAAATACCAAAATATCTTCACCATGAGCTGACAGCATTTTTCACCCTCCATTTCGAAAACTTAAGGTTGAGTATAGTCCTATTTTGTAGGTATATACTGGCTTAATCCTTATTATAGAGAATTACAGTTGAGAAACCTGTTGGAATAGAGATGCTATCTGGAGATTATAAGGAGAAAGATTGGTGAACTAACGAGATTTATTTGTTTTCCTGCACAAAAGAGCGCTTCAAGGACAGTGACGCCACAGTGAAAGGTCAAATAGTAGCATGTTCCCGGCACGATATTGTCGTTTAGCATTTGGTAAATCGTCGAGAAGAAGATAGCAATCGGCTAGTGTATGATGAATATTGGCTTTATAGCTAATACTGAGGAGTTTTCGAGTGAACCAGTGGGCGCCACTGTGGGGAAAACCATTCTGCTTAGCGAGGAGTATACTTCGTTCGAACATATATGTGGCTTCAGGGATTTTACCAATGCGTTTAAGTACATTCCCTTGGGTTGCAAGCAGAAGTGGGTCGACAAAAGCATCGGGATTAGCGTGCAAAATATGGAGTGCCTGTTTCGCCTTGCCTTCTTTAAGCAGTATGTCTCCTAATGTCATACAAAGCAAAGGATCATGGGTTGGAAGAAATTTTTCTAGGAGTGATATCGCTTGAGCGGATTCGTTAAAATAGTAGTAGAGTTGGCATGCAAAACTAGCAATAGAAACAGGACTAGTGTCTTGTGTTATTTGATGTGCCATTCTTTTAGCGGTCACGTTCTTTGCAGGAGGGGCAAAGTTTTTTTTCTTAAGCATAGCTATGTAAGAAATACTAAGGCCAACTCCTTGAACAAAGAGAGCGCAAGCTAACCCAGTGAAGCAAAAAGTGATCCCAAAGGTAAGCGTTGTAAACGTCGCTAAGAACATGAAAAAATATATTTTCTGAACATAAAGGATCTCTGGATCGAATTTAACCCCTTGCAAATTCCATCCCCCCATTCATAGTTACTACGAACAGGAGAGAATTAGAACATCGCTGTCTCGAACATAATTGGGGACACTGTTACAGATGACCTGACCTAACTCAATAATAGACAAAAAAAGGGTTTCGGTAGAGCTCATGCTCCCGAAACCCTTGCTAATTAATTGACTTAATGGTGGAGGTAAGCGGGATCGAACCGCTGGCCTCTAAAATGCGAATCTAGCGCTCTCCCAGCTGAGCTATACCCCCATCTAGCATTTATTATAGTCCAATTATCTTAGATTGCAAGTTTTAAACATTATGTATGTGAAAGGTTTTTTTCGAAGGATTTCCGCGTCCGGAAATCCTTCTATGCGCAAGGCCTAGAAATTTGACTACTAGGCATTACTTATTTATACCTTAACGCAAAGTTTGTCGAAAATCAATGTGTAATTTATAGGAGATAAAGATTAGCAGCGAAAATGTATGAGGGTAGACTCCCCCACCGAAGTCTTGATGTTCAACTTTAGTTGAATGAATTCACTTGGAGATTAATGGCACATTGAAATAATGATTTACTTAATACCCTTTACATTCTCTTCTAAATATGCCTCGTCTAAATATTTGCAATTTTTGTTGAAAAGATATTGCAATATAACGCAATATACTTTACAATGAATTAAATTGATATTGGTATGATGGTCTGACCATGAATTGTTAAATAATATAATATACGGATTTGAGGAGGAAGGTTCAAAATGGGAGTTGACAAAACCACTGAACTATTTGAAAATTTTCAAGCTAGAGTAGAAGTGTTGTCTGGAGAGTGTTTTCGTGTCAAGACAGCACAAGAAGCGGGAGAACTTGCATGTAAAGTGATGAAAGAAAAAGGGATCGAAAATGTAGCACTCTTAAATTCATCGATCTCACTCAAAGGTGATTTTGAAAACCAAATTAAAGAAGCTGGTATTGTAGTTTACACAGATAACTTTCGGAAAGTGACTCCAGACGCGCATGCGGGTATAACACAAGTTGACTATGCTATTGCCGAATTTGGAACGCTTGTTCAGGCCAGGAAAGATGCAAGTGTTGATGATCGTCTATGCTCCACCCTTATTCCCATTCACATTGCTCTGGTTTCGACATCTACCATGATGGCTACCTTATCGGAAGCTATGACAACTATACATCAACTTCCCCAAATTCCAGGATTTGTGGGTTTTATCACAGGTCCCAGCAGAACTTCGGATATTGAACGCGTCCTGACAGTTGGGGTTCATGGCCCGAAACAACTTATAGTAATCTTTGTTGATGAACAAGTAGAGGGGGTGGCTTAAATGGACAAAGACTTTAAAACTAAAATTTCCAAAGCCCTGGGAGATGATGTTTTAAGAGGGGCTTTAGGGCGTTTTGGCGATGCCTATACCTTAGCTCGAGCTAAAGCGTATGAGGGTTATGACTTTGAAGCACTCAGTGAAAACATTGTGCGAGTGAAGTCCTATGCGGCAAGTCATATCGATGAAATGATGGATCAATTCGAAAAAGAAGCAACGGCAAGGGGAGCTAAGGTTTATCGTGCAGCTACTGCAGCAGATGCCAAAAAATATGTCAGTGACTTAGTTAAGGAAAAAGGTATAAAACGAATTGTAAAATCTAAATCCATGGTCTCTGAGGAGATTCTGCTGAATGACGATTTAATTGCTGATGGAATCGACGTCCAAGAAACAGACTTAGGAGAATGGATTGTACAGCTTGCTGGGCAACATCCTTCTCACATGGTATTGCCGGCAATTCATATGACTAAAGAAGAAGTTGCAACTACTTTTAGCGGTCACTTAAAACGGGTTGAGCAACCGGTTATTGCCGAACTTGTTAAAACAGCTAGAGTAGAACTCCGTAAGAAGTTTCTAGAGGCAGAAATGGGTATTTCAGGAGCTAACATTGCCGTTGCCGAAACGGGGACCTTGATGATGCTTACGAATGAAGGGAACGGTCGGCTTACAAATACCTTGCCTCCTACTCAAGTTTTCTTAGTGGGTATGGAAAAGTTCGTTCCAAAATTTGAAGATGCACAACACATCATACAGGCACTTCCTAAGAGTGCGACTGGCCAGTTGATTACTAGTTACGTGAGTATGGTAACGGGACCTACGCCAGCCTATTATGCGGACGGTACGGTTAAGGATAAGGACTTTCACATTGTCATCATTGATAATGGCCGTCGGAAAATGTATAACGACGAAAAGTTTAAAAAGACTTTCCAGTGTGTTCGATGTGCTTCTTGTCTCAATGTATGCCCTGCTTTCCAACTCTTGGGTGGGCATGTCTATGGACATATTTATACCGGTGGTATTGGCACCATCTTAACCAATTTCGTGAATTCAGAAAGAGATGCCAAAAATCCACAAAATCTTTGTCTGCAATGTGGGAAGTGTACTGAGGTCTGTCCTGGTAAGCTAGACATTCCGCAGATGATTTTAGAGCTGCGTAATCGCATGGGAGAAAAAGACGGAATTGGAGCGGCCCCTAAATTTGCCTTGGATGTAGTGTCGAATCGGCGCCTGTTTCATTCGATGTTACGGATTGCCTCCCTTGCCCAATTACCATTCTCCAAAGGTCAACCTGTTATTCGGCATTTACCTATGTTTCTCTCGGGACTTACAGAAAAGAAAAGTTTACCAACCGTTGCCAAGGTTCCGTTCCGTGATGTGATCAAAAAGGTCAAGCAAGACGTGAAAAATCCAAAAGGGAAGGTTGCCCTCTATGCTGGTTGTCTGATTGACTTTGTCTACCCGAAAATCGGTGAAGGGATTATTGCCGGCCTGAATGAAGTAGGATATGAAGTTACATTCCCAGATGGACAATCCTGTTGCGGTGCTCCGGCAACGTATATGGGTGATCGCAAAAATGCACGGAAGTGTGCGGTCATGAATATCGAAGCGATGGAGGCAGAAAAGGTTGATTATGTTGTCTCCGGATGTCCAACCTGTACCCATGCCCTAATCGACAGTTTTAAAGAACTCGTTCAAGATGATCCTGCCTTATTAGCCCGCGCTGAAGAGCTAAGTCGCAAATCTAAGGACTTCTCAAAATTGATATTTGACTTAGGCGGATTACCTGCAGGTGGAGACGGGGTACCGATGAAGATTACGTATCATGATTCCTGTCATCTGAAACGGTCTATGGGAGTTTTCGCTGAACCTCGGAAGATATTGACAGACACAGCAGGTATTGAGCTCATTGAAATGAAAGAATCCGATCGGTGCTGCGGTTTTGCTGGTTCTTACTCAATAAAATTTCCTGAGATTTCGGGACCCATCTTGGATCGTAAAATGAAAAATATAGAAGAGACTGGTGCAGATTATGTGCTTGTGGATTGCCCAGGATGCTTAATGCAAATTGGTGGTGGCTTGGATAAGAAAAACCCCAATATCAGAGTCATTCATACAGCAGAACTACTTTTAGAAAAAAGGAAAAACACCAAGAAAAAGAATAAAAAGTAGTCAGTGGACAATATGACATTATTAGTGGAAAAGTTCTATTTTTACCACAAGGATTTTTTAAGGGCAACCCAGAAGTAAGCTAAAAAGCAGACATCTTTTTATCCGTAGGTAATAGGGCAATGGTTGCCTCGAAAGCGAGCGAAATCGCGTAAAGGAGAAAAGGTGTAGGCATGGGAGGGGAAGGAACGCCAGGCGCAATTCCATTAGCCCCGCAGGAACGTAAATGCCCTCCTAATTTGTCTGCAGCTCATTAGGGGGATAAGGCCTCAGTATTGCTCCTCTGTGAACAGAGCGGGTCGTTGCGAGACTGAGAACTACTAAGGAGCCCTGAGGGATGACTATCCCTCGAGGCTCATTTTTAGTTATTGGTGAATTTAAGTATATATTTTATCAAACAGGGAATATATTTGTTTAATGGAACATCTCAAAAGAGGAAATCGTAAGGAAAAGGAGAATAATATAAAACAGAACCGGAACAATTAATCGTTCTGCGGTTTAGACCTCGATTAGGAGGACACAACATTGATCCAAGCTATTCTCTTTGACCTTGAAGGAACACTCATAAATGTTGATACAGCCGCTTTCATGCGTAATTATCTTGGAATCTTGGCCCCTCGCTTTGCTCATCTTCTTTCACCTGATAAGTTTTCGAAACAACTATTAAAATCCATGGAAGTTACGAGAAGTGACCCTAAGCCTGGGCAGACAAATATGCAGACGTTTTATGACGACTTTAGTAAAGCTACCGGGCAATCTGTTCTAACATTGCAGCCAATTTTCGAGGAGTTTTATGAATTCGATTACCCGGCTTTAAAGTGTCTGGTTCAGGCTATTCCTCAAGGCGCTAAGGTGGTTGAGTATGCAATTCAGCAGGGATTTTTGACCGCAGTTGCCTCGAATTCAATACTCCCATTAAATGCCATGCAGGAGCATATAAGTTGGGCTGGTCTCACTCCAGAACATTTTAAGATCATTCCTTCCCTAGATATTTTCCATTTTTTAAAACCTCAATTAGGATTTTTTAAAGAAGTTGCAGAAAAGCTGGGTGTTAAACCTGATAATTGTTTATTAGTCAGTGGGCATCCACAAGACCTGGTCTGTCGAGAGCTGGGGATGAAAACGTTTTTCGTTGGATCCATAGGAGAGAAAGAGCAGACTGATTACGAAGGCAATCTTGACGATCTTTTTCGGTTAATTGGTCAAGGGAATTTATAATTTGCTGACAAGAAGGGAAGGATATGGGTGGGAATACTCTGCCAACCCATACACAAAACGATAGAAAACCAGATTATTCCAGTACCTTCAATGCGTATGGGCAAGTTGTTTTATGAATTCCTTAGCCGTTATAACGAATGGAAAACCGCTAAAATTCAGGCAATGATTTGGATGTTAATTGTTTTATTTATTGGCTCATCTATTATTCTACTCCCTTGGTTTTTGCTGGGGAGAGGGTTAATTATGAGTGTAGTCATGATGGTGTTTTTCTATTTCGCCTCATGCCACTATCTAGAATTAAACGAGCAAGTGAGTCATTTGTACGTGAATGTACATGTTTTGCACCATCATTTATCGGGTAAACTTGAGGTTGGTTTCTGCGAACACTTGGAGCCATGCCAGTGCGCCGAGTATTTTCGTCGTTATGTTATTAAGAACTACAATATTTCGTTATGACAATATCATCGTTGGGGGATATTACGGAGGCTTAAGCTGATGGATCTATTTGCTATAGTCTCTTAGAGATGTTATAATGAATACTAACTTTAATTTATTAAATTTTAGGAGGAGTTCTTATGAAAAAGTATGTTTGTTCTGCTTGTGGCTATGTTTATGATCCTGCAGTTGGAGATCCTGACTCAGGTGTTGCTCCGGGTACCGCATTTGAGGATATCCCTGCAGACTGGGTTTGCCCAGTTTGTGGAGTAGGTAAAGACGAATTTGAGGCAGAGTAGCTGAAGGAAGTTTATTTTCAGTGAGAACAAAAAGGGAAAAGCGAACGATTTCGCCTTTCCCTTTTTGTTTTTCGTTATTTACTTGTGCCCTAGTTCTCAGCCTGTGGGGGGGAAGGGCAATGTAATCGACCTACAGTTCCATGATAGCAGCTTCATCCCGGTCAAGTTTTGTCATACATGCTTTTAAACGCGTCCGCAAGAGGGAGTCGCTTGTGGCCTCTCTCATCTGGCGCAAGAGATCAATGGTTCGCCGAAAAACGCTGATGATGTCGCCCTCATCAAGATTACATAGTGCTTGTATTTCAACAAATGTTGAGCCCTGGCTCCAAGCGTAGGTAATCCCCGCGACCCGAGGATCATATCTTACCGAGTCTTCTCCACAAATGCTTTGAATGTACTCGTAGATTTCTTTGACTGGGGCGATATCAAATACTGCAGTCCGCAGAAACACATCATTTTTCCGTGCTTCGAAGTCCACGCTCGACAGTAAAGCGTTAAGTTGATCGTCATCAATTTGGGCAAATATATCTGAGTAAATAAGTTCTGTGACCAGAAGCTCTTGCACGTAAATACGACTGGCACAAGTACCACGAGGTAGGAGCTCATCATCTCGTAAGTAACCTATTTGACGAAGATGGGTTTTTTTATGTTCAAATTCAAGGAGAAAGGCATTCTCCTCTGGAAGACCTGCTATGGCTGTTTGAAGCTCCTTGCTACGCTGTTGCATTGCTAAGTAGCTCTTGCTATGGTCTTTGCAGCTATCTTGGCGTGCTGAAGGGCAACTCTTTGGAGACAGAGATAAAAGTTTATCCCAAGCCTTGATTTTTCGCGCCATTTCTCGTCCATAAACGCGAGTTTGTTTGCGTGGTCCTAAAGCCTTATACGCTTTCTTTATTTTCTCGAATTCTTTGCGCTTGGGGTGGTGTTTTAAAGGACAGGTAAACGTTCCAACAGCTTCGCAGAGGTGATGTTGTGCCCCTTCAAGCTGTTCCTGGATTTGAATTAATTCGGTGTGAAGATGTTTGGAGCTTAGCTGGTAACTATAGGCAGCAAAGCTTTTTTGAAAGTAAGTCTCAATTTGATCTTGCTTAAGGGTTGCGGTGAGATTTAGAACAGTATTGTAGGTAAGTCTAAATTGGCTAGTAAGAGGTTCAAGGCGATTTAACTGGAATTTAGGGGGAGGGCTTTTTTCCATATAGGCTAAGTCTACGACAGCAAAAGAATACCCTTTTTCATCGAGACCCCTTCGCCCTGCGCGACCGGACATTTGGAAAAATTCGTGATTAGCAAGTGCGCGGAAATTGTGACCATCATATTTGCTGAGAGAGTCAAAACAAACTGCTTTGACAGGATAGTTAATTCCAACACTAAAGGTTTCAGTGCAGTAGAGTACTTTGATTAAGCGTTCTAAGAAGAGTTCTTCAACTACAACTTTTTGGGAAGGAAGCAAGCCAGCATGATGATAGGCAATTCCTTTTGAACACAAACGCTTAAGCTGACGAGTAGACGATGACCAGTCGATTTCAGGACCAAAGAGCGCAAGAAATTTATTTTCAACAATACGTCGTTCAGGGGAGTTTAAATAATTGGCAATCATCGATAATTCCATGGCTTTTACCCCACATTGTTTTCGGCTGAAAACAAAGAAGAGTGCAGGAAGATGCTCACGTTGAATCGCGCGTATAAGGTCTAAGTGAGTGGTTGGTCCAAAAGGATTGTCATCGTTAATGCGATCTTTGAGTTTCTGACGATAATAATGCCAGAGCTGATCATAATCGACAAGGCCAGTGTCTTTAGTGTAGTAATAGTATTCAAGAGGAACAACTCTCTTTGATTCTTCGATCAGGGCAACATCTTCATGTCGTATGGATTTGATCCAGTCCACTAAGTGTTGGGCATTAGCGATGGTTGCACTTAAACCCAGAAGTTTCATTTTCGTGGGTGCAAGAATAATGGACTCTTCCCATACGGTTCCACGTTCCTCGTCATTAAGCCAGTGAATTTCATCGAAAATAATATGAGAGACAAACTCTAGATTAGGGTCTTCTGTGATAACTTGGTTGCGAAAAACTTCTGTCGTCATTATAAGAAGTGGAGCTGTAGGGTTAAGGACTACATCGCCGGTCATGATACCGACTGCCTCTTCTCCAAACTGTGCTTTAAAGTCTCTGTATTTTTGATTACTTAACGCTTTGATGGGCGCTGTATAGATCACTCTTAGATGTTCGTTCATAGCCTTCTCAATTAAATAATCAGCCACAAGGGTCTTACCTGTCCCCGTAGGAGCAGCAACAATGACAGATTTTCCAGCATCAATCGCATCTAGGGCCTCTTCTTGAAAAGGGTCGAGTGTAAATTGGTGATAGGTGCGTTTAGACATGTGAGTCAGCTCGTTTCTGATTTCATTTTTACTTATATTAACAAAATGACGAATATTGGTCAACTTTAAGCATAGAGTGGTCTGAATTATCACCATAATCCATATGATGAAATAGACAAGGGCTAAGGGGGGAGCAGCGTGTCTTCTTTGCGATTAGAGATTGAGCAAGCAATGGGACTTAAGTTTCCAGAGAAAAACGGAGAATCAATAGTTCGGTTTGCGGAATCAATGGAAATTCCACGTGCAGCCGAAATGTTAATGCGGGGATTATATCGTGATCCCGAACGGGTTCGTCAAGGATTTAAACTATTGCATCAAGAAACTGGATCGTTGATTGATATTCTCATGCCACGACGCTCCCGTTTACGTGAATGGGCTGATTCTCTACCAGATCGTCCCAGAGACGCGGAATCCTTCTTAAAAGACACGACAGACCAACTCTTAATTAGAGAACAACGTTTAGTTCAGGCAGAACGTGATTTAGTAGATCAACTAAAAGAGTGTGGGTTAGAGGATATTTTCCCTATTCCGTTAGCTGCTTTTGGGATTTGTACGTACAAAGATCCCAATGTTAAACTTTTTCTAAAGCCCTTAGGAAGGTTTGCAGAAATCCTCCAGATGAATCCTGAATCCTTACGACAGGTTGTGCGTGTTCATTTCATATTTTTACTTCTTTTAATAGCAGGAACAGACTTAGATGGGCAATTATATTCCAGGGGTGGAGAAGACGAGGCGATCCATTGGTTAACGAGTGTGTATACCCTCCGATATCTAAAAAACCAATCGATGGAATTAACTCAATGTTATCAAGAGTGGGTTAAAGGTTGGGGAGGTAAATTACCGAGTCAAAGCTTAATTAACGATCGAACATGTGAAAAGACGCGAGCTACTATGGTTTTCTGGCGGCGTCAGGTGAATATAAGCTGGGAAGAATGTTGGCACCTTGTTAATCAACTCGAACGATCAGAAACTCTAATATAAGGTCAAGGCCATTCTGCTAATTCAGAGGGCTTGATGATTTCTAACCGATCACCGACTAGCCTTAGAATTCCGGATTTTTTCCATCCATTGATCGAGCGGTTGACACATTCTCTACTCGTCCCAATCATACTGGCTAGATCTCGATGAGTAAGTGACGCATCAACAAATATTGGTTGACCAAGTTGGCGGGCAGGCTGAGCAAGTCGCAGGAAAAGGGCAGCAAGTATTCCTGCTGTAGATCGGTTAGTTAAGATTCTTATAAACTCTTGAGCTAGTCGTAAGCGCCGACTCAAAGTGCGAATGAGCGCCACTGAGAGCGCAGGGCTAGCTTCTAGTATGCTGGGCATTACTTCATTGTGGAGAACTAATAGTGTGCTGTCTTGAAGGACTTCAGCCGTTGCATGGTATGAGCCGTCTTCAAGAAGTAAAACTTCGGCGAAACAATCATAGGGGCCACACCAATCGAAAATCTGTTCAGTACCCTCAGGTGTTGATTTACTGAGTTTAACTTGTCCAGTAAGTACAAAGTAAACGCATGATCCAATCTCCCCTTCAAAAAACAATAATTGTCCCCGACGGTAGTGGCGTTCTTTAAGATGAGGGAGCAAGAGTGAGACGTCTTGGGGAGTTAAGGTCGAAAATAGAGAAAAACGGAGAAGTTCCTCAGCCTTAAGCATGATTTCACCTCATTTTATAGCAATTGCACCTTTTGGTGGACGTTCTGCATAGTATAGCATAATATTAATGAGGGACTTTGCGTCCGCTCGTTCTCGTTCACATGGTCAAGTAATTTCATCTACAGTGAATATAGTTCTGAGGAGGAATAAAGCGATGCCTGATATAGAAGTGACTCCGGTACGTATTCAATCGACCATCTCCTCTCCTTTTAGGGTAGTTGCCATATTTGTAAGCATAGTAGTAACGGCAATTATCGTAATTAATTCAACCTGATTGTGGAATGTAAGTTATCTGAAGTTCCTTTAAATTATTTAATAGTTTTATAATAGATGTTAAGGAGTTAAAGAACAAGCAGGAAAAGATAGGATATGAGGTAGAAGTGAAGAAATTATATTTATAATTGGAGTAAAATATGGTAACTAGAGGTGCTGTGATGAATAACGGTTTTATAAACGATTTACAAAGGATTTATAGTTTATTGAATTACTTGGAGGAGCAAACTATAGAACGAGACTATCCTATTATATGGGAAAAAATTCATGCGACAAGTTGTGCTCAAATCGGTCGTATCCTGGCAGAAAAGCGAAATATAAACATGGAACAGGCAGCTTTGGCGTGTGCTATTCATGATATGGGACGCTGGATATCAGGGCGACAGCTTGACCATGCCCCAAAAGGAGAGGAACATGCCCGCCTTTTTTTGGCTGAGTGGAAGGGGACTGAAGAGTCAAGAGAACAGATTATTCAAGCGGTAATAAACCACTCTAAGAAAGAACAAATTGGAACTCCCCTTGAGGAACTTGTTAAAGATGCGGATATTTTAGACTGTTATTGGCACGGAGAAGACATTGTAAAGGTACATCATATTGCTAGATTAAAGCAGCAATTAAGAGGTTTAGGAATAGGTCAGTTGTAAAGAAGGGTAACTATTTATGGATAAAGTACTTCTAATTGCTACTGGTGGCACCATAGCCATGCGTAAAGATGATGCAGGGAAAGTAGTTCCAGCTGTGAGCGGTCACGAATTAATCGAGAGCTTGCCAGAGCTTACCCTAGAAGCGGACTGGGAAATCTGTGAATTGAGTAATGTCGCAAGTTGTAATATTGACCCATTACATATGATGGCGTTAGCGATGGAAGTTGAACATCGCTTTTTACTTGACCCTGTCTTAAAAGGGGTCATCATTACTCACGGTACTGATACCCTCGAAGAAACAGCTTACTTCTTAGATGTTACAATTAAAGATCCACGCCCAGTAGTTTTAACCGCTTCTCAAAGGGACGCTTCTGAAACTGATTCGGACGGGCCGCGTAATTTACATAATGCTCTTCGTATAGCTGTAGATCGGAGGGCTATAAATCGAGGAGTGGTCATCGCGCTCAATGAAGAAATTAACTCAGCACGTGATGTGCGTAAATTGCATACTAGTCATGTGGACGCCTTTAATTCTGGAGATATAGGAGCATTAGGGAGTATTGATACTGGGAAGGTCATTTGGCATCGCAAGCCTGAACACTCCGTGAAGCTTGGAGTTCCCAAGACCTTAGCAAATGTCGCAATATGTAAGGCTTATACCGGTATGAAGGTGAATATCTTGCAGGCATTTGTTCACGACGGAATTGAAGCCTTGGTGATAGAAGCCTTTGGACGGGGCAATTTGCCCCCTGTATTAATAGAGAAGATTGCCGACATTGTGGCCAACGGCATTCCAGTCATAATCACGTCTCGTTGTTTGTTTGGGCGTACAGCCCCTGTTTATGGATATCCGGGTGGAGGGGCTGATCTTGAAAGGGTTGGGGCTTGGTTTGCAGCGGATTTATCAACCGAAAAGGTGCGTCTTTTTGTGAGTATTGCTTTAGGGCAAGGAATGGATAAAGTTGAATTAAGGGGTATCCTTGCAAATGGCGCGGTGAATACCTTTTAATAGAATGGATTAGGGGAGTATGAGGCTCTTTTGGGACTCAACGGATAAAATATTTACTGTTATAAATATGACAGAAAAGTGAGCACAGGAATAGAAAGTTTAGTTTGCTTCTGAGCAGTCGCTCTGCTATACTCCCACGTTTGACAGTTGAGAAAGAGTAAAAAGCTTGGAGGCCCTTATTAATAGGGGATTCCAAGCTTTTGTTATTCA
>MCHG01000151.1_pt1 | contig 34500 bp, 33 predicted proteins | sample 787351 | NCBI WGS metagenome assembly MCHG01 (sample SAMN05430296, study PRJNA330682) | permafrost metagenome | biome: Cold desert; feature: permafrost; material: soil; isolation source: enrichment culture inoculated with soil incubated with H2/CO2 at 20 degrees... ... | reverse complement strand
CCGCCAGGAGCCCCGCGCCGCCGACCGCCAGCCCGCCCGTGACGAGCGCGCCCGCGCCCAGGGCGGGACCGCCGGTGACCAGGGCCGAGGCCAGGTTCGGGATGAAGACGGCCAGCATGGCCAGCAGGATGGCCGCGACCAAGATGGTCAGGGCTTCATAGATGTCAGGATTGGCGGAGGGCTGGAGCTGGTCGAAGACGCTGCGCGCGCCAGACACCACAATGGCCAGAGCCAGGACCTTAAGGCCGGAGGAGACGACGTAGCCCAAGGGTCTTTCGGCCAGGAAAGCGGACTTCGACCATATGCCGAAGGGCAGAAGGATGAAGCCGCCCAGGGTCACGATCTTGAACTCGACCAGGGAGACGATGATCTGCAGGGCCAGGACGGCGAAGGCCAGCATGATGCCGATCATGGCCAGGCCGAGGATCAGGGCGTCGGTGAGGTTGCCGGCGATGTCGAGCGGGTTCTCGACCGGCGCCGGCGTGTCGCCGAGCGCCTTCACGATCCGCCAACCCTCGGCGAGGATGGCCCCAGGATTGAGGAAGTCGGCACGGCTGAGACCACCGCCGCCTGCCGTCAGGCCCAACTCCAGAAAGCCGGCGTAGATCGTCTCAGACAGGGCCTGCCAGTCATTGATCAGCCAGGCGAAGGCGCCGATCAGCAGGACCTTGCCGAAGCCGGACGCCAGAACCTCGCGGTTGGAAGACAGGGCCCACTGAATCCCGGTCAGGGCGACGACCAGGACGATCATCAGCCCGAACACGCCGTTGACCGGCCCCTGCAGGGCGCTGAAGCCCGCCGAAACGGTGTTGGAGAAGACCGCCATCAGCTCGTTGGGAGTGTCCACGCCGACCATCGCCGCCATCGCCCTGCTCCCTCAGTTCCGGGCGTTCGACAGGGGATCGAAGGCGGGCGGGTTGGGGACCGCGACCGGACGCGCCCAGGCCCGGCGACGCGCCTCGGCCCCCGCCGTCCGTTCCGCCGCGTCGCGCGCCGCCCCTTCGGACATCAGCCGCGCCTGAGCGAGCATCAGCACCCTCAGGGCCGCCAGGTCCTCGGCCAGGACCGCCAGCACCTGGTTGGACGACTGGACGGCGGCGGTCTGGCCCTGGGCTGTCTGGCTGGCGCTCAAGGCGCCGGCCAGCCTCTGTCCCCGTCCCTGCCCCAGCCGCTCCAGTTCGGCGGCGGTGCGGGCCAGGTCTCCGGCCGTACGCCGCGCATTGGCCGCCCGCCCGCGCCCCTGTTCCAGCAGATCCAAGGCATCCGCGCCCGACAGGTCGTCGGGATAGAGATCCGCGAACTGTCGCTCCAGCCCGTCGACCGAGGCCGCCAGCCCGCTCGCCGACCGGGCCAACTCAGCCATGTCCTGCAGGGCCTGGCTGTTCTGGGCCAGATGGCTGTAGGGCGAGGCCGCCAGGCTACGGGCCTCATTGGCCAGGCTCTCGAGCTGACGCGCCGCCTGGAGCGCGTTCTCCATGTGATTGCGCGGGTCGAATACGACCTGCTGGGCTCGCACGCCGTCGGCGACCGTCAGGGCCGCGACGGCGACGATGACCGCGGCCGGCCTATTCGGCCGCCAGCGGCGCGGCGAAGGCGTCGAAAACGGAATCCACATGTCGCACTCCCTTGGCTTTGAGGAATTCACGGGCGAAGCCGGCCTCGCCGGATCGCATCAGAACCGCGTCGATGAGGGCCTGGTCCTCGGGCGATCCAGCCCCGCACAGGGCCAGGGCCACGCCGGACAGACGCAGGTCGAACAGGCGTCTCCCCTGGGGCTGGCGCCAGTAATAGGCGCGCTTGGGGGCGGCGAAGGCGATCAACTCCAACTGGCGCCGGTTGAGGCCGAAGCCGCGGTAGAGGTCCGCCGACGACGGCTCCAAAGCACGAGGATTGGGCAGGAAGACCTGGGTCGGACAGGACTCGATCAGGGCGGCCGCGATCGACGAGGCCGCCACGTCATCCAGGCTCTGGGTGGCGAAGACCACGGCGACCCGCTTCTTGCGCAGGGTCTTCAGCCATTCGCGGATCTTGGCCGCAAAAGCCGTTTCGCCCAGGAAAAGCCAGGCCTCGTCCAGAACCAGCAAGGTCGGTCGGCCGTCAAAGCTCCGTTCGAGATGATGGAACAGGGCTGACAGCATCGGCGCCACCGCCGAGGGCGTCGCCATCAGGGTCTCCAGTTCGAAGGTGTCGAACCGGCTCGGCGCCTGGCTCCCGCCCGCCCCATCCAGGAGGGCCCCGTGCGGCCCCTTGAGGGTCAGGGCCTCCAGGCCCGCCGCCACGGCCTTGTCCTGGACCAGGGCGCAGAAGACCGTCAGCGTCCTCTGTTCCGGCGGGGCCTCGGCCAGAGCGGCGAGCGCCGACCATATCTCCTCGCGCACCACCGGCGTCGGCTCAAGACCCGCCTGGCGCACGGTCTCGGCGATCCATTCGGCGGCCCAGGCTCGCTCGGCCTCCTGATCGATTACGGCCAAAGGCTGGAGGGAAAAGGCCGCGCCCGGCTCCAGGGCCCGCCAGCAGCCGCCGGCCGCAAGCGTCGCCGCCCGCGCCGACCGACCCTTGTCGAAGAAGACCACCCGCGCCCCTGGATAGCGGAACCACTGCAGGGCCAGGAAGGACAGCAGGGCGCTCTTGCCCGACCCGGTCGGCCCCACGACCATGGCGTGGCCGACGTCGCCGACATGGAGCACGAGGCGAAACGGGGTGGATCCGGTGGTGCGCGCGACCGCCAGAGGCGGCCCGTCCAGGCAGGCGTCTCCCGACGGCCCGGCCCAGACCGCAGACACCGGCAGGAGGTCGGCCAGGTTGAGCGTCGAGACCAGAGGCCTGCGCACATCGGCGTAGGGCTCGCCCGGCAGGGAGCCGAGCCAGGCCTCCACCGCATTGAGGTCCTCGATCCGCGCCGTCAGTCCCTGGGCGTTGAGCGCCGCCTCGACAGCGCGCGCCTTGGCAGAGGCCCCTTCCTCGCTCTCATCCAGCACGGTAACCGTCAGGGTCAGATAGCCGAAGGAACAGGTCTCGGCCCCGAGCATCTCCAGGGCCCCGTCGCATTCCTCCGTCTTGGAGGCGGCGTCGGTGTCGATCAGGGGCTGTTCCTCCTTGGTGATCGCCTCCCTGAGCAGGGCGCCGACCCCCTTGCGCTTGGCGAACCAGCGTTTGCGCAGCTTGATGATCTCCCGCTCAGCCTCCGCCTTGTCGAGACCGATCCAGCGGGCGGTCCAGCGATAGGCGAAAGGCAGGGCGCCCAGCCCGTCCAGCAGGCCGGGCCGGGTCGCCGAGGGCAGGCCGCGCACCGACACCGTCCTGAGCCATTGATCGCCTAACCGGGGCGCCGTCCCGCCCGTCAGGCCGGCGTCCGCCAGCGAGACGTCGAGAAAGACGGGCGTCTCCGGCGGCCGCACCGGATGGGGTCGGGGCGAGACGCAGGCGTGCAGCCAGGTCAGCAGGGCCGCGTCCTCCAGAGGCGCGATCTCCGGCAAGGCGTCGGCCAGGAGGTCGAAGGTCGCAGTCGCCTCGCGGCGGAAGATCGCCAGGGTCTGACGCCAGTCCTGTCCGGCCCTAGCCAGGCCGTCAAACAGCCAGAGCTCCAGCCGACGCGTCTCGTCGGCGGGCGGCAGCCAGGTCAGGGCCAGCCGGTAGTCCGTTTCGAAGGCCGGGTCGGCGTGTTCAAAATGATCGCGCCGTTCCGCGTCGACCAGCCAGGCGGCTTCCACGTCGAAGCCGCTCTCGGGATAGGGCGTCGCCGCACGCCGACGCGCCTCCACATGCAGGCACCAGCCGGTCCCGAGGCGTTTCAGGGCGTTGTTCAACCGGGCCCGGACCGCCATCAACTCCTCTTCGGTCGAGGATTCGAGGTCCGGGCCCCGGAAAGAGAAGGCCGTGGTGAAGGAGCCGTCCTTGTTCAGGACCACGCCTGGCGAAACCAGGGCGGCCCAGGGCAGATGATCCGCCAAGTTGGCGGGGCGACGGCGATGTTCGTCGAGGAAGCGCATGGCGGCCTCAAGCGTCCAGGTGCCCGGGCAGGGCCAGATGCCGCCGCAGGACGTCGAAGAAACGCCGATCCGCCCGCGCCGCCCAGAGACCCACCGCATGGGCGACGGCCAACCAAAGCAGACCCAACCACCAGATGCGCAGCGCCAGGCCAAGGACCATGGCCGTCGTGCCCATGAGCACGGCGTAGTCGCGCGGCATGCCGGCCATCAGCACGGGTTCGACCAGGGCCTGGGCGACCGGCAGGTCCCAGCCTTCGGGATGGAGCGTGTCGAGGGCGCGGGCCATCAGGCGATCTCCACCCCGCCGGCGAAGCCGAAGAAGTCGAGGAAGAAGGTCGAAGCGGCGAAGGCGATGGTCAGGCCGAACAATATGCCCAGGGCCCGCCGCATCGAGGAGCCGCTCTCGCTCATGGCGACGCCGGCCCCGAACAGGACCACGGCGATCACCGCTGCGGCCTGGACCACAGGCCCCGTGATCGACTGCACCACCTGCTGAATCGGTCCCTCCCAGGGCATGCCCGACCCGCCCGCCAAGGCCGATCCCGCCGCCAGAAGACCGCTCGCCAATGCTGCGCCGAACAGGCGCCGTCCCACCTTCCGCTTCATGTCCGCCTCCCTGGTCCAGCGCATTTCAAAGCGCCGCGACTCATTGCAAGCAAAACAATCCACAGCCTGTCAACAAAAAATAACTAGTAATTTCTACGAGTTAAAGAGACTTGCTGAACAAGTCTCTCACGAGTTGCAGCCGCATTGGCGCGCGCCTTCACCGGGCTTTCCCGCGCCGGATCGTCTTCCGAGCAGAAACCTCCGCCTGAAAGCTGCCTGCTGTCAGGCATCCGGCCGAAAGCCCCCCCCCCGTCCGGCGCGCCTGTATCACCCTGCCGCCGACGTCCCGGCCTGGCCTGCTTGCAGGCGGCTTCTCATCTCGCCAGAATTTCGCCGCAATCTATGTGGTAGCCGCGAGACTTCACAGACTCCTTCAGGCGCCCCATGGACCACAAAATTGACGGCCGGACGCTTTCGCGATCCGACCTCGTCGCCCTGCTCAAGTCGGCCTCCGGCGCCGATCTCGTGCTGGCGACCTGCGTCCTCGACGAGGCCGACCTCTCCAATCTCGTCCTGAACGGCCTGAAGTTCGAGCGCTGCAGCTTCAAGGGAACCGACTTCACCGGGGCCCAGTTGGAGCAAGCCCGCTTCTCCGGGTGTCGCGGCGCCATGGCCAACTTCACCGCAACCCGGCTGGACGCCTCGACCTGGCGATCCAGCGATCTCAACAACGCCCGCTACACCGGCGCGAGCCTCTCGGAGGCGGTCTTCACAGGCTGTAAGCTGACCGGCGCCGACTTCTCCCGGTCGCGACACGTCGGCGCCCGCTTCGTCGAAACCACCCTGGCCTCCGCCCGCCTGACCGGCTTCTCCTTCAGGAAACAGACCCTGGAGACGCTGGACTTCAGCCATGCCGACCTGGCCGGCAGCGATTTCCGCGACGCCGTCCTGGACAACTGCAGTCTGCGCGAGAGCCACCTGGTCGATGCGCGTTTCGACAACGCCGACCTAAGGGGCGCGGACCTCGGCGGCCTGCGCCTGAACGACGCCCGGCGCTTCAAGGGCGCGACCATCTCCCGCGCCCAGGCCGGAGCCCTGCTGGCCGAACTGGGCCTCAAGGTCATCTAGTCCCCAGGCCGGACGCAGCTGTTGAGAACCGGACGCCACACATCGACACAGCCAGCGAACCGCCTTCTACCCGCCCCATGAAACGACTGACGCCGATCGATCACGCCAGGGCCAAGGGCAAGACCGTCACCATGAGCATGCCGGATCGCGGGCCGGAGGTACGCGCCCGGATCCTCGCCTGGCTGGAGAAGCGCCCCGGCGATAGATGGTTCTATGTCCAGGGTGACAACTACGCTTTCGAGACCGCCGCTGACGCCGCAGCGTTCAAGCAGTGGCTGATGGACGCCCTAGCGGCTTGAGAAGACCCGCCCGCCCCCGCAAGCGCCGGTGGCGGCGTCCTCAGGTTGCAGGATTAAAGCCGCCCGTCGATTTCGTCTCGATAACGCTCGTCACAGCCCGCTCTGAGCGGCTGGCAGCAAGCCGAGAAACGCCTCTGCCAGACGTGAGGGTTTGACGCTGTTGGAAACCACGAAGGCGTATTCGTGAAGGATGGGCGGGCTGAAGCGCCGCAGCACCGTCTGGCCGCGCACATAGGCCTGGGCCAGACGTTCGTTGACGATGGCCACCCCGACGCCGCGAGCGGCCAAGGCGCAGGACGAAGCCACGGTATGGGTTTCGACCCGGACGCGGGGGACGACCCCCGCCTCCGCAAAGGCGGCCTCGACCTGGGAGCGGAAGCGCCGTCCCTGCCCCAGCAGGACCAGAGGGGTGTTCTTCAGATCCAGCGCCGAGATTTCCGGCAGAGCCGCCAGCGGATGATCGCACGGCAAGACGCAGGCGGTTTCGCTGACCAGCACCGTGCGAGCATCGAGATCGTCACGATTCAACGGCAGCTTGACGAACCCGGCATCGACGGCGCGCGAAGCGATCATGTTCTTTGCGGCCTCGATGCCGTGAGAATCGATCGACAGGTGAACGCGCGGGTACTCATCCAGGAAGGCCGTAATGACGTCGGGCAGGACCGCCTCGAGGAAGCTGGGCGGCGCCACCAGACGCAGATGGCCGACACGAAAGTCGGAAATGTCGCGGGCCATGTCCTGAACCCGGTCGACATTGTCCAACGCCCGTTCAACCTCTTCGTAGAGCAGCAACCCATCGGCGGTCGGGACCAGACGGCCCCGGTCGCGGTGAAACAGCTCGAACCCCAGGTCTTGCTCCAGTTGCGCCAAAAGGCGGCTGGCGGCGGGCTGGGTCAGGCCCAGGGTCCGGGCGGCGGCGGTCACCGATCCCTGTTGCAAGATGGCGCGGAAGGCCCGCATGGCGCGCAGCCGGATAGGACGCCGGGCGCCGGCCGAGACCAGCGCCATCAGTTACGTCCTCCGCGCCGGAACGATGGGCAGGACCAGACGCGACCGATCGGGCCCCGTGTGGATGGAGTTGATCGCGACCACAGCCCCCGTGACCTCGCCCGCTGGAGCGCCCGTGCCGGGATTGACGTCGAAATGCGGGAAGTTGCTGCTGGCCACGTCCAAGCGAATGCGATGCCCGGCCGCAAACAGGTTGCTGGTGGGGAAGGCCTGGATCTCGACGTCATACACTTCACCCGGAACCAACGGGCGCGGCGCCGCGAAGGAGTCACGGAACCGTAGGCGCAGCACGCCGTGGGTCAAGTTCAAGGCGTAGCCCTCAGGATAGTCGTCGCTAGGCGGATAGACATCGATCAGCTTGATCATCAGGTCCGTGTCCAGAGCCGAAGACGACACCGACAGCCTCGCCGTGATCGGCCCCGTCACCTCGACCGCCTGATCCAGAGGGGAGGTCTGGAACACCAGAACGTCGTCGCGGTCAGCGAAGGCGCGGCCGATGACCGTCGCGCCGAACAGGCCCGGCGCCTCGCGCTGGTCGAAACCGCCCGCCTCCATAACCGGCGCGCCCGAGGCGATGGCCCCGCCCGCAGTCGGCACGGGACAGGCGGGATCGTGACGCCAGACGCGCTCGCCCGGTTTGGCCGGGTCGGGCGAAAGACCGCCGTCGGCGTGCAGGTGGAAGTCGGTGAAGACCGTGCCCGGCAGGGGCCAGTCGGCCTCGGCCCGCCAGCAGCCGCCGTGATCCAGCCGCCCCTCGGCCGTGCGTCGTCCGCTGCCGCCGCCCATGACGAACAGACTGACTGGCGACGCCAGATAGTCGGGCGCTTCCTGCCCCCTGAGCCAGCGGTCGAACCAGGCGCGGCGCAGGGCCAGATAGTCGGGCGCCAGAAAGCCGTCCAGGGTCGCGGAGGCGCCGAAGTCCACGTCTCCGGCATAGGCGACCGAGCGCTGACCATGCGTCCACGGCCCCATGACCAGCTTGACCGGCCCGGCCTTGCCGCGACTGAAGCGGGCGTAGTTGTCCGTCGCCGACAGGGCGTAGGGATCATACCAGCTGCTCATGAAGACCATGGGCGCGTCAGTGAACGCATCCTCATGACAGGCGGCGCAAAAGTCGGGCGCGCGCCAGAAGTCGTCGAAGGTCTCGCGCCGCCACATATCCTGGATGAAGGCGTCGTATTCGGGCGCGGCGGCCAGCGGGGTCTGGCCCGGACGCCAGGGATTGACCGCCATCCAGTCGCGCACGTCCTCGGCGTCGAGGGCTGCCAGACGCGCCGGGTCCTCCTGGCTGAGCGGCGACAGGCGGGCGTGTTTCATCGCCCAGGTCAGTTGCTTCAGCTCGAACGCCCCGCCCTGCCGCACCCCGCTGTGGAAGGCGCTGGCGAAGCCGCCAGAGTCCATGAACATGGCCTTCAACCCCGGCGGGTTCAGACAGGCGGCGGCGGCCTGAACGTGGGCGCCGTAGGACAGGCCGAGCGTCCCGACGCGGCCGTCGCACCAGTCCTGCTCCACCAGCCAGGCCATGACGTCGAAGCCGTCGTCGGCCTCGTTGGCGTATTTGGTGAAGACGCCCTCGGAGCCGTAACGGCCCCGGCAATCGACCAGGACATAGGCGTAGCCGCCCCGCGCGAACTCGGCGGCGATCTCGGGCTTGGAGCGCGGCGTCGGATCGGCGGCGGAGCGGTCGGCGTGATTGGTCCCATGTCGGTCGTAGGGGGTGCGTTCCAGCAGGGCGGGCAGACGCCCCTCCCCGCCCTCGGGCAGATAGACGTCGGCAGCCAGACAGACGCTGTCGCGCATGGGGATCATGACGTCGCGCATGACGCGAACGCCGGACAGAAGCGGCAGATCGGTCATCGGACGGCAGGCTCAGTTAACATTGGCGCGTTGGCGGCGACCAGCGACGACGGCAGGTGATAGGCGGCGGGCGCACCCGGCCCGACCGGCAGCTGGAACCCGACCCAGGCCAGGATCAGCAGCATCCCGGCCGCGCCGAAGGCGGCGCTGTAGGGCAGCATCAGGGCGATCATCGAGCCGACCCCGAACCCGGGCTTCCACTGCTGGCACATGATCAGCACCAGCGGGAAGTTGCTGGCCAGTGGAGTGACGATATTGAAGATGGAATCGCCCATCCGGTACGAGGCCGTGGTCATCTCGGGCGAGACGCCCAGCAACATCAGCATCGGCACCACGACCGGCGCCATGGCGCTCCACTTGGCCGAGGCCGAGCCGATGACCAGGTCCAGCACCGACGACATCATCAGCAGGCCGACCAGCAGCAGAGGCAGCGGCAGGGCCAAATCCTTCAGGCCCTCCGCGCCCTTGACCGCCAGCACGGGGCCGAGGTTGGACCAGCTGAACATGGCCACGAAGTGGGCGGCGAAGAAGGCCAGGACGATATAGGGGGCCATCCCCTTCAGGCCTTCAGCCATCATCTTCACCAGCTCGCGGTGCGAGCGGATGGTCCCGGTCGCCGCCCCATAGGCCCAGCCGGTCGAGACGAACAGCAGCATGAAGGCGGCGATCAGGGCGCCGTAGAAGGGCGCCAGCCGACGCGGCCCCACGGCCTCATCATCGACCAGAGGACTGAACCCTGGCCACAGGGTCAGGGCGGCGAACAGACCGACGACCAGCAAGGCGGCGACGCCGGCGCGCCTCAGTCCCCGCTTCTGATCCGGACCCAGCACGCCGAGCCCTGCGGCCTCAGCTTCGCCCGCCGTATTGTCGCCGGTCCACGGCCCCAGGCGCGCCTCGACCACGCGGTCGGTCAGGAACCAGGCGATGGGTGTGAAGACCACGCCGATGGCGAGGGTGAACCACCAGTTGCCCAGCGGATTGACGGTGAAACTCGGGTCCAGAAGCTGCGCTGCCGGGGCGGTGATGCCCAGCATCAGAAGGTCGAACTGGCCCGGGATGACATTGCCCGCGAATGCGCCGGATATCCCGGCATAGGCGATGGCGATCCCCGCCAGCGGATGCCGCCCGGCCTTGGCGTAGACCAGGGCCGCCAGCGGGATCAGCACCACATAGGCCGCATCCGAGGCATGGTGCGAGAACAGGCCGATGACGAAGATGGCGGGCGAGAGGAAGCGGGTGTGAAGCCGCCTCACCCCGCCGCCCAGCAGGGCCGCGAACAGGCCCGACCGTTCCGCCACCGCCGCGCCCAACATGACCACCAGCACCAACCCAAGCGGCGGGAAACTGGTCAGTGTCTTGGGCATATCGACCAGCAGGCGGGCGACATTGGCCTCGGACAACAGGCTCTGGGCCTGAAGCCGTTCGCCCGTCACTGGATTGATGGCGCTCCACTGGGTCCAGTCGGCGACCACCGAGGCAGCGACCAGCACGCCGATGCAGAACAGCAGGATGAAGACCGGATCCGGCAGGGCGTTGCCCATCGCCTCGATCCGGTCGAGCCAGCCCCGTTTCCGCCGGCCCCCTTTCCGCCGGCCTGGGTCAGCCGGCGGAGCCTCGGTGTCCGTCATGAGAAACGCCTGATCCTAGAACTGGAAGCCGAGGCGAACGTAGGCGCTGCGGCCCCGCACGTCATAGGTGTACATGTCGAAGTTGATCGGGGCGTTGGCGTAGGAGGCCGGCGGCATCACGTCGAAGAGGTTGTTGATCCCGACCGTCAGGGTCGTGTCGTAGCGGTCGAAGCGATAGCCCGCCTCGAGGTCCTGATAGAAGACCGCGTCGGTCTTGGCGTCCTTGACCGTGTTCACGACGTCGGTGCTTTCGCCGATATAGCGCCCACGCCACATGAGGTTCGCCGGGCCGTCGCTCCAGCGCAGGGAGGTCTGTCCCTTCCAGTGGGGATAGGTCGAGCGCGAACGGTCGCCCTTGCCCGCGCGATCGTCGACGATGGCCGGGCCGCCCGCCGGATCCGGGCTGACCGTCGAGAACTCGCTCAGGTAGGAGGCGTCGATCACGGCGGCGAAACGGCCGATCGAGGTGCTGAACTCATAGCGCGCCGTGGCGTCGACGCCCGAGGTGCGGATCTCGTTCAGGTTCTGCGAACCCTGCACCAGGTTCAGCACCGCGCCGGTCGAAGCGTCCCGCGTAATCAGTTCGCAATAGACCCCGCCGCGCACGGCGCAAAGGCTCATGATCTGGGCCGGAGACTGGGAGGCGATCGCGTCCGTGATCTTGATGTCGTACCAGTCGACCGTCAGGCTCAGACCCGGAACCCAGTGCGGCTTGACCGCGACGCCGAAGCTCAAGGTATCGGCCGTCTCGGGCTTCAGATCGACATTGCCCGAGGTCGTGCCGGGGATCAGGCCGTTCAGGTTGTAGTTGGCCTGATTGTAGCCCGTCGGCACGCCGACGCAGCCCAGCAGGCTGGGGTTGGCCGAGGCTCCGCCGTTGCAGGGATCGATGACCTGAAGAGAGACCTCGCGACCGCCCTGGAACAGTTCCAGGATAGACGGGGCGCGGAAACCTTGCGACCAGGTGCCCCTCACCAGGACGTCCTGAACCGGTCGCCAGCCTACCCCGATCTTCATCGTCGTGGCGTCGCCGACCGTGTCATAGTTCGAGTAGCGAGCCGCCAGGCTCAGATCCAGGCTCTGGGCCATCGGCAGATCGCGCAGCAGGGGCGCCGCGACCTCCAGATAGGCTTCGTGCAGGCTGTACTGGCCCGTGGTCGGCACGCGCGTCTGCGAGGTCGTGGTGGTGTAGGCGCTCGACAGATATTTGGGCGTCGCGTTGACATAGGGGTCCGGCGCGTCGGTCGCCTTGTTCTGGCGGTACTCATAGCCCGCCGCCACGGCCAGAGGACCGGCCGGCAGCTCATAGACGTCGCCGGTGATGTTGAACGCCAGATCATAGATCTCGGTGCTGTTCGTCTCACGCGTGGTGTAGCGAATGAACTCCGCCGCTTCGGCCGTCATCGGCGTGAACAGGTTGACCGGAACGCAGCCGGCCGTCGCGGCGCAGGTCGCCGGATTGCCCAGCCCCAGGAACAGGTTCTCGTAGTTGATCCCGTTCAGCGCCGAGGACTTCATCTCATTGCGGGCGTAGCTGCCGTAGGCGTCCCAGCTGAAGTCTCGTCCGAACAGGCTGATCTCGCCGTCGAAGCCCGCGCCGAAGCGATAGGTCTTCACGTCCTGGACGTTGTCGCGGTTGCCCACGTCCGTCATCACCTTGCGCACGCGCCAGGCCTGGTTGGCGCCGAAGGCCAGGGCGTTGGCGGTCGGCACGCCGTTGGCGGTCCCGAACGGGTTGAAGGCGTGGTTCGACGGCAGGCTAAAGCCGCGGATGGTCCCGGACGTACCGCCGATGTCCAGCAGGACCGGCGAGAACATCTGGTCCGAGACGCGGCGGTTGAACAGGGCTTCGGCGTGGAAGGACAGCTTGTCCGACAGGTCGCCGCGATAGCGACCATAGAAGCCATAGCGCTCGCTGGGACCGGTCGTATAGATGCCCTGAGCCTGAGTGTTGTAGTAGTCGCCCGGCAGGCTGGCGACGTGGAAGCTGTTGTCCGCCGCGGCGCCCGCGCCATAGTTCCCCAGGCCGTTGGCGACGATGGGCGAAGCCGAGGAGCCGAAACCCGCGCCCGTGCCGAAGAAGGCGTTGTTGGACAGGCCCGGCAAAATGAACAGGCCATAGGGGCTGGTGCCCGGCGTCGTCACCGGGACCAGGCTGGTGCGGGTCAGGTCGCGATCCTCGGTCAGGATCGGGCTGTCCTTCACATAGCTGGCCGAGAAGACCAGAGCGCCGTTATCGAAGCGCTTGCCGAAGTTGGCGATGGTCTGGAACTGCTCGCCGTCGCCGCGATCGGTTGAGCCGTAACGCGTGCTAAAGCGCACGCCGTCGAAATCGCGGATCGTCTGGATGTTGACCACCCCGGCGATGGCGTCGGCGCCATAGATGGCCGAGGCGCCGTCCTTCAGCACCTCAATGCCTTCGATCATGCCCAGCGGCATGGTGTTCAGATCGACGAAGTCGCGGAAGCCGCGCTGGCCCACACCGTCCACCCAGCGGTGGCCGTCGACCAGCACCAGGACGCGGTTGCCGCTGCCCTCGGCCCCGCCGAGGTAGCGCAGGTTGATCGAGGAGGCGCCGTAAGACGTCCCCTGGGTGCCGTTGCTGTTCAGGCTGACGCCGGCCGACGGCAGCTTCTGCAACAGGTCGCCGATCGAGGTGGCGCCCGAATTCTTGATGTCCTCGGCGGTCAGGGTCAGGACGGGGCCGACCGAGTCGGCGTCCTTGCGCTGGATCCGCGAGCCGGTGACGACGATCTCGTCGACCGAGGTGGTCGCCTCGGGCTGCGGCTGCGCCGCCTGATCCTGCGCCCAGGCTGCGCCCGCCCCCACCCAGGCCAGCACCGCCAGCGCCGCGCCGTTCCGCAGGCGTCGCGCCTGTCCGTTCACCGATCCCGTCATGGTCACTCCCCGAATCTTCCGATGCCCTGCGCCGCTCCTTTTTTGATCGGAGCGTGCGATTGAGCCAGAAGGAGCCGGGTCGCGAGATCGAATGCAACATTATTGCAGTTTCGTATCAGTCCATGCGTTCACGGCATGATCTACCGGAAATCCGAACCGCGATCTTATGGTCGTCGATCACGGGAGGACGGCATGGATCGACGAGGGTTTCTGGCGGCAGGCGCGGCGGCGCTGGCCCCGGTCGCATGGGCTAGGCCTCCTTCCCTGCGGCTCAGCCTACTGGGCCAGGCCCTGATCGAGCACGCCCCCGCCGCCCACGAATGGCCGGGCCGCACGGGCGTCGCCGCCCATCTCGCGCGCAGCCATGTGGTCTTCACCAATCTGGAGACGGTGATCCAGGGGCCCAATGCGGGGGCGCCGACGCGCGACCTGCTGACCCTGCACGCCGCGGGTCCGCAGATGCTGGAGGCGTTGAAGACCGCCCGCATCAACCTGGTCGCCACCGCCAACAACCACGCTTTCGACCTCGGCGCCGGCGGTATCCTCGACACCGTCAGCGCCCTGCGCGCGGCGGGCCTGGCCTCGACCGGCAGCGGCGCCGATCTGGCCGCCGCCTCAAGCCCGGTCTACGCCGGCTCCAGCGCCGGAACCGTCGGTCTGGTCGCCTTCGCCACCGGCAAGGTGCGACCGGGCGGAGCCGCCACGCCCGAGCGCCCCGGCGTCAACGAACTGCGCCGCGACGCCTCCGGCCAGCCTGTCGCCGAGGACATCGAGCGCATCCTGAACGCCATCCAGTCGGCGCGACGTCAGGCCCAGGTCGTCATCGGCTATCAGCACAACCACGACTGGGAGCCGGACATGGCCGAGGTTCCCGACTGGCAGCGCGCCCTCGCCCGCCGCTGCGTCGACGCCGGCGCCGCCGTCTTCGCCGGGCATGGCGCGCCCGTGGTGCAGGGGATCGAGGTCTATCAGGGCGCGCCGCTGCTCTATGGCCTCGGAAACTTCTTCTTCCAGACCGAAAAGCCCGTCGGCGCCTATCCGCCCGAGTCCTGGCAAGGCGTCATCGCCGATTGCGCCTTCGACGGCAGCCGCTGTCGCACAGTTCGCCTGGTCCCTATCACCCTCAACGAAGTCGGCCTGAACGGCCCCGACGACATGGCTACGCGCGGCCTGCCCGCCCTGGCCTCTCCCATTGACGCGGCCTCCATCCTGGACCGCGTGGCCAGGCGCAGCCAGGGCTTCGACGTCCAGCTGGACAATAGGACCGGAGTAATGCGTTTCTGAAATCACAAGGAAGACGCCCGACGACCCAGACGCCGCGGCCGCGGTCGGGGCTGGACAGGCCTTAGGCTAACCAGTCCCCGCACAGAGCAAAGTGCGGCAATGGGCATGGGCCTGGTCCTTGGGCTTGAACGACACCGGCCACCATCGCCGCTCAGAAAAGCTATTGGATGATCAGGCCAGGGGCTGGATCCGATATCCGCCGTTCGCAAACCCGTTCACGGCGATCACGGCCTCGACCTGACGTCCTGACGGCGTCCGACGAATGTGGACGACGCAATCCACGGCGTCTCCGATCATCCGATAGGGAACCTGGCTCGCAACCTCGCCGATCAGGTCCTCAATGCGCCGCAGCGCTTCGGGCGCCGAGTTGGCGTGGACGGTGGACAGACCGCCGGGATGCCCGGTGTTCCAACTCTTGAGGGTCTCAAGCGCGGCTGCGCCGTCGCGCATCTCACCGATGACGATCCGATCCGGCCGCATGCGCAGGGCGTCGCGAACGAGGTCCGCCACGCCGATGGCCATGGGCTGGCGGCGGGTCACGACCGACACGACGTCCCAGGCCGAACACTGCAGCTCAGGCGTATCCTCGATGAGGAAGACCCGATCCTCGGCGAAGGCCGGATCAGCCAGAATCGCATTGGCCAGCGTCGTTTTTCCTGACCCTGTACCGCCGGAAATCAGTATGTTGTGGCGTTCTGATGCAGCATTACGCAAGGCGTTGGCCTGCCCCTTGGTCATCACGCCGTCGCGCACATAATCCTCCAATCCCCAGATCACTGCGGGACGCTTGCGGATGGAAAAGGCAGGGCCGACGGAGACCGGCGGCAACACCCCCTGGAACCGCTCGCCCGTCTCAGGCAGCACGCCTGACAGCCGCGGGTTCTCCCGCGTCACCGTCTCGCCGACATAGTCCGCGATCAGCCGAATGGTCCGCTCCCGCGCCTCAATCGACAGAACGCACCCGGTATCGCAACGCCCCTCACCGGCCCGATCCAGGATCAGTCGTCCGTCCGGATTGGCGAGGATCTCGACCACGGTCGGCTCCTCGAGCCCGGCGAGCACCGTCGCCCCCAGTGCGTGGCGCAGCGCCTCAAGCTTTCGCTCGGCGATGATCGGATGGGGCGCCACCTAACTGGCGGCCGCGAAGGACCGAGGCTCTGCTGAAACCACAGCCCGCTCTCCGTCACGACGACCCGAGACGATCCGGGCGGCGGTCTCATCCAGCAGACGTTCGATGCGCCGCTCGACGGCGGCCTGCACCGTCGGATCCTCGTCCGCGACCGCGTCAGGCAGGCGCAGGAAGAAGGCCCTGGCCAGTTCAATGAGGAGTTCCTGGACGATCTGCATGTCCCGCCCGGTCGACCGCATGTGGTCGCGCAATGATCGCTCCAGGTTCAGCAGCCGATCTTCCGGATCGACCTTCGGGTTCCGGGCCAGCCCCCGCATGATAGCCTGCCCCGCCGCCTGGCTCAGGGCGATGCGCCCAAGCCTGGCTTCCCGGTTGAGGCTCGACACCACCTTGGGGTCGTTGAGATAGACCTGCACACGCGTCGCCAGCTTTTCACCTCTAGCCATCGCTCCCTCCTTGCAACTGATCCAACACCGCCTGCTGCGCCGCCATTTCCTGGGCCACCCGGCCATAGATGTCCGCGGCGCGCGCGGCGGCTCTCCTGTCGTCCATCGCGCCCGCGACCTCCTTGAACAGCGGCAGGCTGGCCCCGTCGTCCCGGCCGAGGCTGCGCCGCCCCAGCCAGGGATGAGGCGGAGCCCCCGGCGCGTCCACGCCCAGCGCCTGGTCCGGAAGAGGTCCATGGGCGCGGCTGCGAAACGGCTCGCGCCGGTCGTAGAGCAGCTTCTCGGAGCGGAGCGGACGCTGGCCGGCGACGAAGACCAATTGCAGATGATCCGGCAGGGCGCGGATCTCGCCAGGCTCCAGCAGGGGCCGCTCGACCTCGGACCGCGACACCGTGCTTCGCCCCGCGCCGAACCCTGAGGGCGAACTGCGGCTGGTCCGGGTCTCCGTGACCGAGCCGGTCAGCTTCGCCACCTTGTCCTGGGTCAGCGGATCCAGGGCCGAGAAGGCGGTGTAGAGGGCCGAGGCGCCGTCCAGCAGGACGTCCACCCTCTCCACGGCGGCGGACGGTATGGCCGAGGCGTCGGCGAAGGCCCCGCGCGAACCCGTCCCCGCCAGACGTCGGCCGTTGACGAGGGTCAGGGTCGAACCGACGCCCAAGCCTCGCAGATTGATCCCCGTGGCCAGGGCGCTGTTGCCGCCGGCGGGATCCGCGAAACCCAGAACCGCTCCCGGCGTCCCCGAGCCGGCGTAGTTCTGCGGCAGGTCCGCCAGCACCTCCGCCACGCCCCCCCGACCTCGTCGGTCCAGGGCGTCGCGGTCCAGAACCACGACCGGCGACGACAGCGGTCCAGTTCCCCGCAACAGGCTGCCGGTGACGATCACCTCCTCAAGCCGGGTGACTTCGTCGGCCGCGACGTCGGTCGCGCCAAGAAAGATCACCCCCGGTCGGGTCTCCCGCCAGACCAGACCCGTGCCGGCCAGGAGTCGATCAAGCGCGGCCGAGGGCGCATAGGCGCCGTTCAGCCCTGCGGTTCGCCGTCCGGCCACAAGGTCGCTGGAAAACAGGATCTGCTGGTCGGACTGGGTCGCGAACAGGTTGAGGGCGTCGCGAAGCGAGCCGGCGGGAATATTGAAGACGCGCGCCTCCTGGGCGCAGGCGGGCGGGCTGGCGGCGAACAGGCAGGCCGCAAGCGCGCTGGCGGACACGAAACTCAAACGATTCATCTCAGGACTCCCCACAACGCCCCATGGCGTCTGAGAAGAGATGGCTGAGCCCCCGAAAGACCCTGGCGCTCGCCCTCAGTTCATTCGCTTCGTCCCGTCAGGACGATGGTTCCGCCCGGTCCGGCCGAGGCCTTGAGGTCGAAAACCTCCGTCGCCGTCGAGACGAAGGCGTCGCGATCTCCGGTCCTGAACACCCCGTTCACCGACGCCCGGCCGGTGACCGTCTCATCCAAAACGATCTTCTCGGGCAGGTAGCGGTTTACCTCCGCCACCGCCGCCCGCAGCGGGGCGTCCCGCAAGACGATGCGGCCGTCGACCCATCCCGTCTCAATGTCCACGTCCGCCGCCCGGGTCGCCACCCCGGCCTTGGTCACCCTGGCCTGCTGGCCGGCGGTCATGCGTTTCGCTGCTCCCGCCTTGTCAGCCACCTCCACGGCGCCGGAGACCAGGACCACCTTCACGCCCCCCGCCTCACGTCGCACGTCGAAGACCGTGCCCAGCGCCGTCACCCTGGCGTCGCCGGCAGCCACCACGAAGGGACGGCTCGCGTCATGGGCCACCGTGAAGAAGGCCTGTCCCTCCTGGAGCTCGATGAACCGGCGGCCGCCGTCGAACCGGACCCTGACCCGCGACGCGGTGTCGAGGCGTACCGATGAACCGTCAGCCAACTGGACAAGCCGCTCCTCCCCCACCCCTGTCGAGAAGACGGTCCGGGATTGCAGCCAGAAACTGAAGCCCCCCGCGAGCGCAGCCGCGGCGCCGACCGCGGCCAGGCCCAGCAGAAGCCGGGGCGGCCCACGCCGCTGCGTCCGCCGCGAGAAGGCGGCCTCAAGCGCCTCGTTCACCTGGGGATCTGCCGCCAGCTTGCCGGTTCCGGACCAGACGGTTTCCACGCGCCGATAGGCCTCGGCGTTCTCGGGCGACTGGCGCCAGGTGAAGAAGTCCTCGATCATGCGGGCGTCGACGTTCCGGCCGCCCAGGCGTCCGTGCCATTCAGCCGCTTCAATATCGGCGGCGCTCATACGGGCCTTTGGGCCAGCCATGCGATGCCCCATCCCTAGCGTCGAACCTGGGCGGCGCAGCGCGCCAAAGCCCGCGTCATACGCCATTCGACCGTTTTTGGACTGATACCAAGCTGGTCGGCGATCTGGCTGTTCGTCAGTCCGCCCACACGGGACAGCAGAAAGACATCTCGGAGAGGTTGTGGCAAGTCGAGGACCATCTGCCGGAAGAAGACCGTCTCCAGTTGGTCGGCGTCTTCATGCGACACGGTCGGCGACACAGCGGTGAAACGCTCCGCCACAGCACTGCGCCTCACCTGCCCCAGCGCCAGATTGCTCGCCACGCGCAGCAGGAAGGCCTTGGGATGACGAATGGCCTCGATGCCGTCGAGGGCCGCCATCCGCAGCCAGGTCTCCTGGGTGATGTCCTCGCCGCTCTGGCTGGAGAACCGACGGCGGATCTGGGCCGACAGCCAACGATCATACCGAGCGTGCCAATTCGCCAGCGTCTCGCTCGTCGAGACGTCAGCCCGCGCCGTCGCCTCCAACAGGCCGACGTCGCGTTCGCGTCCCGCTCCTCCCGCCTTGGCCATGCCCGTCCCTCCAAACGGCGTCAGGGGCGACGAACAGCGCACATGGAAATCCTGCGACCCCATGCGGGGGTCGTCCGACGCCGCCCGCAGGCGTGCCGGTCGCAACAGCGCACGCACGCCGTAAGGCGCGCCAAAGCCGCTGTGATTGAGAAACATCGCAGGGGATTCCACGCCCCTATCGGCCAGGCCGACTCCGGAATCGTGACCGATTTGATTCCAGGGCGCAAGACCGGCCGACCTCCCCGCCCAAAAGGAAGGGGGACGGGCGTTGGAACCTTGCGAGAAGGCCCGGAGGCTTCAGAGACGGCCCCACCGGCCGCCGGCTTTCACCAGCGCCCCCCGGTCATCGGACCTGCGCCTATCGCTCCGGCGCCCGTGATCCCGAGCTACTGGGCGGCACGCTTCGAGGCAAGCGCAAGCTCGCGCTCGGTGCTGAACTTGAGCCCTTCTTTCGGGCTCATCACACGGATTTCCTCGCTGCCGACTGAGCAGCGAATGACAATGGCGCGTTCACCGAGCCACAAGACTCTTCCGGAGCAAGGCGTGTCAGGCCCGGCCAGTATCGGCAAGCCGCGCACCATCCCGCCCTTGGCAACATGTCCCGCCATAACCGTCCCCGCATCGACGACCCAGACCGCCCATGGGAACGCCAAGACAACAGCGGCCACCTTCGCCCAAGACGGGAGCCGCTTGGAAATCATGACGTCCCACGCAAGGCGGGGCCCGCAAATGGCGGCGAGAAGCGCCGCCGGCAGACGTTCAACACCTTCGTTCAATTGGAAGTACCAAATCGCACATCCCAATAGCGCGCTCGACAACCCTACCCTGGACACGACGCCCCATACCTTGCGCGGTGAACGCCGCCCAATGACGCCCGCCATCAATAGAGGGAATCCAATCGCCGCCAGGGCCAGGAAGCCGAACATAAAGCCTGGCACGACTGCGTCGGTCGGCGTGACCAACAGCATGGATGACAAATTCCACTCGCCAAAGACGCCAGCGAGAAAAATGTGGGTGCAAAAAAATGCGGCTATGGTGAGAAGCGGCAGGCCGACCAGCAGCCCGTTGCCGATCCGCTTCAAACACGCTCCCTGCCTATCTTTCTGCGTATTTGTCCGCTTAATCGTCCGCTTCACGTTCGCCTCCCCTTTTGCGAGCGCGGGGCTAGCTCAATGTGAGGATTCGACCAAGAGACGTCAGAAATGGGGTGCGGGCGTGGAATCCTCCGATGAAGAGGCGCGCTTATTCGACGACGGCCGCGTCCGATGCACGACGGGCGTGCATCCCCCGGACCAGAGCCGTCCTCTATTCACGACAACCCGCTGCCTAAAGGATAGCGCTGGCGGTCGCGAAATCCCAGCGAGGGCGAACGTCCAAGTTTATCGCCGAGCCTTGGCGCCAAACCGTCCCGCCTACAAACGCAGCTCTAGGCCCCGCGGCGCATCCAGGCCATGAACAGGCTGAACAGCAGCCCGTTGCGCGCGGCGCGGGCGCGGCGCGCATGACGCCCCTTGCCTACAAAGACCTCGAAGCCCGTCGCCTGGCTGATGGTTTCAACCTTCTCGCGCGGTGATTCCGCCTGCGCAGTCTGAAGCGGGACGCGATTCCCTCAAAGGGTTCCGCCGCCTCCCCGGCACTCGCTGCTTTGGCTGTGGCAATAGAGCAGCTTAACAGCACCTTGCCGTCGCCCGCCCAATCGTCGAGACTCGTCCGCATGAAGAAGCCTCTCAGGGAACTGCCCGCCGGCAAGCGGCGCGAACTGGACCATGCGGTGGCCATCCTGCGTGAGACCTTCGCCAGCACGGTCGCGACCCGCAAGGCGCCGCGCCTGCGCGACGGGAAGATCCTGAAGATCATCCTGTTCGGCAGCTATGCGCGCGGCGACTGGGTGCATGATCCCGTCGGCCGCTACTTCTCGGACTTCGACCTCTTGGTCGTCGTCGACCATGAAGACCTGAGCGACCTGGAGTTCTGGGAAGCTGCCAACGAGCGCCTGCTGGGCGAGATCGCCACGGGCAGCCAACTGCGCACCCCAGTGACCTTCATCGTGCACAGCCTGGACGACGTGAACCAGAAGCTGGAGCTGGGCCGCTACTTCTTCACCGACATCATCCGTGATGGCGTCGTCCTTTTCAGCGAGCCCGGCGTCAGCTTCGCCAAGCCGCAGCCGCTCTCACCGGCCACAGCTCTGAGCGAGACCGAAGAGTACTTTGCGGATTGGGATGAGAGCGCGGTCGAACTCTTTGACTTGGCAGATATCGCCCGCTCACGCGGCTACACAAAGAAGGCCGCCTTCCTTCTCCATCAAACTTCGGAAGCCCTCTACATCGGCCTCATGCTTGTGCTCACCCTGCACTCGCCCAAAGCCCACAACCTCGTCCATTTACGGCGGCTTGCCGAGCCGCTCGTCCCCCGTCTCGCAGAGGTTTGGCCCCACGAATCCAAGTTCGAGAAGCGCTGCTTCGAACTGCTACGCGCCGCCTATGTGAAGGCCCGCTATTCGAAGCACTACAAGATCACCGACGAAGAACTGGCCTACCTCACCCAGCGTATCGCCCTCCTCCGCGACATCGTCCGGGAAGCCTGCGAAGCTCGACTGGTACAACTTAGAAGCGACATACCAAGCCGACACTAGCCTCGAAGCCTCCACCGATGGGTCCGCGAAATGACTCGCCGCTGGCTGCAGTCGATTCCGCTCTGTGGATCCCGACCTATTCGCAGAAGTTATAATGGACTGATGACAACCGAAATCGGCTAGATCTGCGCTGGCATTTGTCCAGCGGTGAGATGGAGCATTACGTCGTCATCGTTCAGAACGCTCTCGTACAACAGGTGCTCCCAAGAATTCACAGACCGATTCAGAGCGTTATCCTTGAAATCTTCGATCACAGATCTAACGTTGCGCCCCCGATCACGAGCGCGGCTTGAGAGCTTGAGAAGACGAAGCCACTCGGCGTCGAAGTAAAGACGCAGCCGGGCCTCGAGGTGCATTGATGCTACATGGCGCATGACAAGCGGCACGTGTGCGGGGTCCAAATCTGGGTGCGACTCGACGTAGACGATCGGCAAATCATAGGGCTGCTCAAATCGAAGCCGTAAGATTTGGCCTACAGCAAAGGTGTCAAAGTACGGGTGAAGGAACAGTCGCCCATTGGGACCATCGTAATCCGTTAGCTTCTTACTTTGGCAGGCGTCGCAGGCCGGCACCAGGTTTGCAGGCAGGATCGAGAAATGAGGGAAGATCGAAAATGGAAGATAGTGATCTAGCGTGTTCGGGGTCCCAGCCTCACCACACATGGGGCAGAGCTGCAGGCGACGATCCCGCAGCGCCTTGATTTCTGCGGCCTGAACCCCTCCTTTAGGGGATGAGTATAGGGTCCCAAACGAGCCAGACTGGGCGTCCGCTTGGTCCCAAATGGTCACTACCGCTGGGGTGCCGCCAGCGGCAACATATTCTTCGCAGCGCGCAATCCAGTCCTGCTCAATCGCAGTAAAGTAGGCGCGGTTTCGCCCATTCTGCCGCTCGGCGACGACTTTAGTGATGTAGGCGACGACGTCGGTCTGCGGACAGGGGAGAGAAATCATTGTGACGTGGTCGGGACCGCTCGAAGTTCTAGTATGAGCTCCTCATTTAAGTCTTGTGGAGCGAGTTGAGCGAGCAACTCTTGGCGGCCACCAACCGCCTCTGCGTTTTCATCGATCCATCGTTCGAACGGCTTGGTGACAGAGCGGTCGCCGAACACATAGCTGGAGATACGCTGGATATCTCCACCTAAGGTTTGGAAAGGAGGATGCTTGATGAATAGGCCTTCTTTCGTCACCTCGAGAACGTGAACACACTCTCTAGGGACTTCACGGACGACCACGAGCGAGTGTGTGGCGATCAACGCCTTGCAGAAATAGGCCTCCAGAATGGATTTCAGCATTCCGACGAGTGCGATTTCCAACGTGGGGTGAAGGAACAGCTCAGGTTCATCAATGATTACGAGACTGTTGCGTCGGATCGACCCCAAAAGGTTAATCACGATATAGGCGAAGAGCTGTTGGCCCGAACTCAACAACAAAGGCTCTCCATCCTTGAACAGCCAAACGCCTGCGGTCTCATCGACGTGACGAGTTATCGCGCCGCAGTTTAGGTCCGAAAGCGTGTTCGGATCGATCCGCACGCCTCGGTGACTTTTCACATCCCCGTCTTCGCGGGTTTCCCAGCGAACCATTACGTCATCGGCGAACTCAGTTTGTTGAAAAGTGCGACTAGCCATGGTCGCGGGCACTTCAATGGCGGCGTAATCGAATTCGATCGCCTCACTCAGCACCGCGTGAAGCGTATGAAGTTTGTGCGACCATGCTTCAATCGCGGCAAAGCGTTGGTCATCGATTGCACAGGCAATCAAACCGCGCGCAGCCGCGCGCTTCGCGTGGTCAAGGGACAGCGTGGGTTCAATGCGCTTTCCAGATGGACGCCCCCTTAAGCCGAAGTAGCGATAGATGTCGTGATCAACGAGCTGAAGGCCCGCAGTGTCCACGCGCATCTGCTCGAACGGACTATATGACACCGCGACGATCTGGCTGAAGTCAGAAGGCGATGAGAACCCAACCTGTTCTGGCAGATTTCCAACCTGAAGCCAGTGGTCAACTAGCTGGCGAAGCAACTGTGATTTCCCGCTACCATTCGGTCCCACGAGAACGTTGATGTCGTGTGGAAGCAAGGACGGAGAGAATATAAGGTCCAACTTTTGGAGTTCGCCGTGCCTGTCTTGGAACCGGAAGGTGACATCCTTGGCTTCAAAACCCTGATGGTTGAACAGCTTCCAACCCTCATTGAAGGCGCGCTGGGCACCTCTCTCGCGAAGCAGCGAGAACCCAAAGGGCTGCAGTTGGGTCATGGCGATAGCCGCCTCATCGACAATCAACCGTGTCATCAATGAGCCATCGCGGAGCAACATGGCAGCCGCGAGCACTTCCTCGCCGCCGAGCCGAGCGCCCAACTCTTCATAGAACGCGATGCCTGTAGGGATGGAGACGTAGTCCGCATTCGGCAGCGGAAAAAAGCCGTCCCAGCCTTCAGAGATCAGCCGGTTAAGCGCGGCGGCAGTCGCGACTTCGTCCCGGATCAACAGCTTGATGCGGCCGAGCGGTTGTGCACCAGATGCCTGTATCAGGCTCGCGGCGAGTGTGGTCCGATGTCCATAGTCATCCCAAGTGTCGCTTGTCAGTTCAATAACGGCACCGAGCTCCGACAACGCATCCATGTCCAAGCGAGTCTGTCTATTCCGATACAAGATGCGCATGCTGATTTGCTCGCCGGTTGAACCGCTAGGCCTTAGCCGAGGAGGCCCCGCTCGACTAGGTCTTGCCGCCGGTGTCCCCAATTCTATGCAGTCGTTCGCTGTGATTGCTTTTCGATAAGACAAAAGCCTGGTCAGAATGAGCAGCAGGCGAAGCGGGGTGACGCCTACCCCCTACTCGTCTTTCGTCTAAGCCTCCTAGACGCCTCCTCCGCCCAGAGCGCCCGAAAGCGCAACAACAGAGACGCCTCGATCCAAGAGGCCGCGCGTGACCGCTCGTGCAGCCGCCGTGCCCGGTCTTCAAGCCGAACCGCCCAGAGCCGCTCTTCCTCAGGCGTCATCCAGCTTCACTCCCCTGGCCACGACCTGAAGTGCGCCATCCGGCAATGGACGCTGCAAGGTCTTCGCCTCTTCCCACGGCGAGAGCATCCACTGCTCAAGCTCCCAGGCTTCGATCAGGATGACCGGCATGGCCTTGGGATGGACAGCCTCGACCTCGGCGTTCGGTCTGCACGTCAGGAAGGCGAACGTATCGATGGTCTCGACCCCCGTCCTGATCTTGCGCACCCCGGTCCAGTCCCGCCGCCATATGCCGGCGAAGAAGGTCAGGGGGCGATCCTCACCACGAGCGAACCAGATGTCGCCGCCCGCGTCGCGATTGAACTCGCTGAAGCTGGTGAAAGGCACCAGACAACGGCTGGCGGGGCCCAGATGCGGCGCCCAGTGTGAGCTGGCCAGGTTGCGGACGTTCGTGACGCCTTTGTCCGGCTCCATCTTCAGCAACTGGGCGAAGTCCACGGTGCCGCCCTTGGCGCGCATCTTGTTCGCGCGGACGCTCGTCGCCTCGAAGATGACCTGCGCCGGCGACGGCATGCCCCAGCGCGCCATGACCAGTTCGCGCACCCCGTCGTCGCCGGTACAGATGATGGGCGCCGGATAGTCCGGAAATATTCCCGGCATGGGCGCGAGGTTGCCGGTCAGGTCGCGCATGGCCTTAGCCGCGGCACGGATCGCCGCCTGTCCCTTCGTCTCCGAGTAGAGGTTGCACATCGGCCGAGCCTCTCACGCTAAACCTCGCTTGTGGAGTCGCCCGCTAACGCGGCCATTTCGGATGCTCGGGTCGCTTGATGAAGGGGTCCGGCAGGATCCGACGGCCCGCCGAGTCCGTCCCGCTCCAGATCTCGGGATTGCCCGTCCAATCGATCGCCGCCGTTCGCACGGCGTCAAAGGCGTTCACGACCGAGTCGTGCTCCGGCGTGGCGGGCCGCAGTTAGATCATCAGGCCTTCGAGAATGTCCTGGGCCGCATTCAGGCGCGCCAGATCCAGGGCGTTCGGTCGGGCGCGCCGCGGCGTCCTCATGCCAGGGCTCCTGTTTCAAGAATTCGGGGAGCCTGCTCCAGCAGCGTCCAGAACAGACCGGCCTGCTGACCGGGCGGCGTCCCCATGAAGATCATCCGCCCGCGGCACCCCATGCGACGGCACCGACACGATTTGCCGAACAAGACCAGGTCCGGCCCGTTGAGGCGGACGACCAGGTCCAGGTCGATGCGCAAATCCAGCTGGCAGGCCTGACAGCGGGCCATGACCACCCAGCCCCGCTCCCGCATCTCAGACACTGAGACTGGCGTGGCCAGGTGATAGGACAATGGCCGGTTCTCATGCTTACGAAACCCCATGGCGGATCACTGCAAGACGATGACGCCGCTCCGGCCGCCGGCCGTCAGCCGCTCGAACAGCGCCCTGCCCTTTTCCGCCGCAGCTGGCGATACCCGCCTCAACTCCGCAGCAATGCGCGCCTGCATGTTCAACAAGACAGGAACGTACCGGGCCGCCTCGCCGTGCTGCCACAAGGCCATCAGTCGCCCGAGCGCGAGATCTTCGCTCGTCTGTTCATTCGCAATCGGCCCGCACCGACCTTCGTTCGTATCCATGGTTCAGCTCCATTCCAGCCAACCGACCCAAGACCGCTCTACAGCGCACCAGCGATGCGCCTCAAGCTAAATGTTTCCATTTTGTTCCGCCGCTGTGAATAGATCCCGCTCAGGCGTCTCATTTTCAACCTGAGCCGCCGGAACAGAGGCAGCCCTCAAAAGTTAATGGGGCGTAGGGTTTGACCATGATCACCATCGCCTTCGCCGCCCTTGCGCTGCTGCTGGACGCGTCTCCGAAACCGGAACCTGTGTCCCGCGTCGTCAGTAGTGGCGTAGCCGTCCAGGAGACGCAGCCTGCGCCCCTTCTCAGCGTCGCCGTCACGCTGGAATGCACCGCCCGGACGAGCGGTCAGGTGGAGAACTGCCAGGTCCTGGGTGAGACCCATCCGGGTCTGGGGTTCGGCGAAGCCGCGATCGCACTGATAAGGGACGCGACGGTCGAGCCCAGCCCCCAGGACTTCCAGTTCGCCCGAACGATCCAGTTCGTGCCCTAGATTCTTCCCCTAGATTCTTCTCAGCCGCATCAAGGATACACTCCGACCGCAGGAAGACCGTCGCCGTCGCCGTCCTCGGTCAGGACCGCCAAGGCCTTGCCATCCGTGATCGTCAACGTCAGGCGATGCGTCCACATGGGAAGGACGACGCGTCCGTCTTTAATCGGTCGGACGATCGTCAACATCAGGGCGTCCTCATCATCACGACGCGCGAACACGCGGATGGTGATCTGTTCATGGGTGATGCGCTGAACCTCGAGCCGCACGTCCATCGGGCCGATCAAGTCAGTCTCGGATACTTCGATCGGCAGTTCACTCGCGCGGCGAAGGACCGGCGTCGTCGAAGAATTGGTCGTGACCAACCAACTGCGTCCCTGGTCGGGCCAGAGCCCTTCAAAACCGCCCCGCGACGGCCGGAAACAGGTCGTCTGGTCGTTCTGACGCCCAAACACAGTCAAGGCCGAGACCGGAGCGCACCAGAAGCGGCTCGTGCGGTCACCAAGGGCCAGGGGTCGGAAAATCTCGACCTCATGCGCCGGAGTACCCTCCGGGATACGCGCGTTCAGTGCTGTCCCCATCTCGATGTCGCGCGTCACCCGTGCGGTCCGGGCATGCTGCATCATACCGCGAGCCAGGACCCCGCGGGGCCCCTGGGCCTGCCCATCGACCGTCAAGGCCGTCGGATCAAACCGCACGCCCCCAACCACGAAAGGCGTGGGCTTAATTTCATCAGGATGGTCAACGGCTGCCTCCAACGCACGAGTGAAACCGCCCGCCTCCTCGAAGGCAGCGTCCAGCGAAGGCGCCACGCGTTCGGAAGCAACCGCGACCGTCTGGGCGCCGGTGTCGGCCGTCAGGGTAAGCGCCAGGCCGTCATAGACATAGCTGGCGACATCCCCCGGACGGAGCGGAAGGGGCAGATCGCCTGCGCGCGGCATGATCTGCCCCTTGCCGGAAACGTCCGGCCCTACCAAGCGACGGCGTAGCTTCACCTGCCCGCGCTGAACCCTGTCGAGCACCAGTTCCAGGTCAAGCCGCGTCGGGTCCGTCACAGGCAGAACCTCGACCCGATCAATGCGCTCGGCCGCTGCGCCAGGGGTGATGGAAGCGATCGACCACCAGGACCCGTACTCGATCGAAGGCGTGGCCAGGTTGGCGCGGCCGTCCGGCGTCAGGATCATGCAGACGACAATCGGCCGCCACCCCCACTGGTTGATTTCTCCAGACCCGCACCAGGCCTCAATGTCCTGTGTCGCCAGAGCAGTGCGCCCCGTGAAGCGGCGGAATGCGACCCGGACGCCCGCCTTCATTCGAACCTGACCCATAGCCAGACCCCCCGCAAGAGCGCCCTCACGGACAAGTCGCATCGGAGCCCGCAAGACGACCCCGTTGCGCGCTGCAGAAGGTAGGACCTCAGGATCGCCGACAGGCTCCAGCCCGTACATCGAGGCGATGAACCGATCCGCCACGCCCATGGCCGACCTAGGCGACCCAACATTCTCTTCGGCAGCGGACGCCGCTTCCGGCGCGTGCGCGACCTCCGGTGACTGAGCCCAAACGGTAGTCGGACCCAACAGGACCCATGCCGCAGCCAACACCCGTCGCATCTTTTCCGCCCCCTTAGCGAATCTCGATTAAACGATAGCGATACCGGATTTCGAATGACACGACGGAGTTCTGTCACCGGCACGGAACAGAAGTCGCGAGTAGCTCCGAACTGCCGAAATCCTGATGCTGACCGCGTCCTGCGCCCTTGTGGCATCTGTCCGCAATGGGCCGAGATGCGCCAGAAGCATGCGTAATCGGGCGGTCCTGCGAAGGGGCAAGCTCCCATAGAGTGCTCGGCTCAGTCCGAGATGAAGGGAGACGACGATGTTCTACGCTGCGTTGGATGTGTCGCTGCGCTCAGTGGCGGTCTGCATCATTGATGACAATGGCAAGGTCCACCTCGAGCGATCAGTGCCGTCGGATGTGCCAGACCTGGTTCGCTGCCTGAAGGAGTTCGGCGAACCGGTCCACCAAGTCGGGCTGGAGGCCGGCACGCTCACCCAGCACCTGACCTATGGTCTTCGGGAGGCCGGCTTCGACGTCGTGTGCATGGAGGCGCGGCAGGTTGCTGCAGCCCTCTCCGCCATGCGTAACAAGACCGACAAGCACGACGCCCGCGGCATCGCCCAGATCCTCCGCTCCGGTTGGTACAGCCGGGTTCATGTGAAGAGCGTCGAGAGCCATCATCTGCGGGCCCTGCTGACCAGCCGTAAGGTGATGCAGCGCAAGTGCATCGACCTGGAGAACGAGATCCGCGGCCTGCTGAAGATCTTCGGCGTCAAGCTGCCGATGCGCCTGTCGCGCGGCGCCTTCGACGTTGCCGTGCGCGATTCTATCGAAAGTGATCCGGCCCTGAGCCACGGCCCTCCTGCCAATGCTCCAAGCGCGGCAGATGCTGTTCGAAACGTTCATGGAGCTCGACCGCAGGGTGCGGAAGGCGGCCCACGAAGACGAGGTCTGCGTTCGGTTCATGGGCATTCCGGGCGTCGGCGAGATCACGGCGCTAAGCTTCAAGGCCGCCGTAGACGACCCCGCCCGCTTCAAGAGCTCGCGCACCGTCGGCGCGCACTTCGGCCTGACGCCGCGACGCTTCCAGTCAGGCGAGAAGGACAACCCTGGACGCATCTCCCACGCCGGCGACTCCGACGTGCGCGCCACCCTCTACGCTGCCGCCAACGCCATGCTTATGCGCTCGATTAAGTGGTCGAGCCTGAAGGCCTGGGGCATGCGGTTGATGAAAACCAAGGGCCGCCGACGCGCCATCGTCGCCGTGGCCCGCAAGATCGCTGTCGTCCTGCACCGTATGTGGGTCGACGGCACTGAGTTCCGGCTCGGATCGGAGGCGGCGGCATGACCTGACAGCTCCCCCTCCAATCCGATCCTGGCCGGATCGTCCCACGCGGACGACGGGATGGATGAAGCCGAAAATGTCTGCTGCGCTTCGAGCGCGACCAAAAGCGAGGCTCTCCAGACCCTGATCCCATGCATGCGTGCAGCGGCTCCGCTCGCAAGGAGCCATCCAGACTGCGAAGAGAAGCGTGACCCGCGTGATCGATCAGGCCGACAAGGATCACAAACCAGCTTGACCCCTATGCCCGATTAGAGAAGCAGACATTGGCATCGACGTGCATTACCGACATTCTGACCCCAAGTCGGTCGCGCGTCAGGGCTTCCGTAGCTACAAGCAGCTGCGTCGTGAATGCGAAGCCCTCTTCCCGCTCATGCAACGACCCATGATGCGATGATTACGCGCGCTGCCTAAGCCGTTGCGAGGAAAATGGGGCGGGGCGCGGCCAGCGTCTTGATCACATGAATAAGAACGAAGACTTGATGGGTCTGTGTGAAGGACTCGGCGATGCACTCGTGGCGGTCGCCGTTGCGGTCCACCAAGACGAGAGGTCTTTTGCCGGACGATTTGTAGCCATTGGTCGGTATCAGTGCGCCGATATCGTCGTCGGGTGTGTAGACAGGCTTCCAGTCGTGAACGCCGAAAAGGGTTGTGAAGCTATCAGACTGGACGGGACGCCTTAGGGTGGCGCGGAAGCCGTCGCCTTCAACAAACTCGGGCATGTTCAGTACCACGACCGCGCAAGCGCGATGATTTTTTGATACATACTGGCGCACGCAAGCGTATATCGAGGCATCGAATTTTTTGGACAGCTTCACCGGCGTCCAGATGCTGAACTTTTCGCCCTCAGCCATGTCGCGAAAGCTGTCGAGCTGGAACAGGACCTCAGCAGCGAAGACGTTGGCTTCGCGATCAAAGAGCTCAGTGCATCGGGCTCAAGTGCATTTTCGCAGTCCTCGACCAAAGCGTACATCGGACGCTGCCAAGGCATGAAACCGTGGCCGGACTCGTGCAGCCGCACGAAGCGCTTTTTCACCGCCATCATAGTCTGATCCAGGAAGACCAGACCCGCGGTGGCGTGAAACAGGCCCATCACCTTGCCAACGGCCCGTTTAAGGGCGCCGCCAGCCTTCTCGGTGCCCGCGCGGAGCTTGTCGATGAAGCTGGGATTGAGGACGTCTTCCTTAACCTCCTCGACCTTCGCCACGGTCATGATCGCCTCAACCGGCGTCGGGAAAACGCCGAGCGCGCCCGCTTCGCGTAGCGCGCGCTCGGCCTCTGCGCGAACGCGGGCGAGCTGACCTGGGGTTAGGCTACAGTCATCCGGTCGCTGCACGATCAACCCTTCTTGAAGCGTAGGTATTCCAGATATTCCAAGAGGGCGGTTTCCTCTTCGGCTGTCAGATTATCGACCGCGAATGTCGCGGCACGCCCATGCTTGACGTTGTCCGGGCGTTGGGCCGACGGCACGATATAGCCCGCTCGCTCCATTAGCGTCTCGTATGGGACCGCTAGGGCGGACGAGAGGGCGTATAAAATGTGTGGAGAGGGTTTGGTGATTTTCCCGCTCTCCAGTTGGCTCAAGTAGGCATTCGAGATCTCCTTGCCGGTCGCCTCCTCAACGTCGCGCTGCGACATCTGAAGATCGGTGCGGGCCTTTCTTATGATCTGGCCGAGGTTGGTTGGCCGGACAGTTTGATCAGTTTCACCATCGGTCATGCGGGCTCCTCTGCGAGCCGGACTCGGAGTCCGGCGGCTGGACTATCGGCCGTCTCGCTAAGTTCGTCAAGCGAGCAAAGTTATTGCTTGACGAACTTAGCAAGCATTCCCATCTTAGCGATACCGGCGATTGGCCGGAGACGCTGGAGCGCGAGATGACTGAGTTGACTGAAGACGCCGCGGATCGCGGCAAGGGCCGCCGCATCGAAGTTGCGGATGAAACTCTGACCTATCGGAACGTGCTGATCGACGACCTGACGCCGACCGGCGCTCAGCTCGCTGCTGCGGCGGGTTTCAAGCCGAAGCAGAACGCTGTCGTGCTTCAAGTGCTTGCAAACGGCGAGCTGGAGGATGTTCGTCCGGGCGAGACCGTGGATCTGAAGCGTGACGGCGGCCGGTTCGTGATCGTCGAGACTGATCGCGACTACTTCTTCACGATTGACGGTCAGCGCTTCCAGTGGCCGTGCCGCGTCGTCTCGGGCGCCATCGTTCGCAAGCTCGGCCAGTTGCCTGCCGATGATGCGGTCTATCTCGAACAGGCTGATGAACCTGATCGCGAAATCGGCGATCAAGAGCTGGTCGATCTGGATGGACGCGGGGTCGAAGCCTTCGTCGGCCGCAAGCCGGTCTGGAAGCTCAATGTCCAGGGCGTGACCATCGAGTCCGACACGCCGACGATCATCGTGAGCCACGCGATGATCAAGGCCGGCTTCGATGTTGGCCAGAGCTGGCACATCTTCCTGAAGGTGGCTGGTCAGGCGAAGCGCGAGGTCGCGTTGACCGAGGTTGTCGATCTGCGCACGCCCGGCATCGAGAAGATCCGGCTGACGCCCAAAGAAGTGAACAACGGCGAGGCGCATCCGACGCCTCGCCGGGACTTCGACGTGCTGGATGCGGACGAAGCCTATCTCGATCGCGCCGGTTGCACGTGGGAGACGGTGAACGATGGGGGGAGGCGTTGGCTGGTCATCCACCGCTATCCCGTTCCCACCGGCTTCGGCGTTACCCAGACGCGCCTCGCCCTGGAGATCCCGCCGACCTACCCCGCCGCCCAGATCGATATGTTCTACACCTATCCGCCGCTGGCGCTCGTGTCGGGCCGTGCGATCGACTGCACCCACATTCCGGCGACGATTCTGGGCGTGCCCTACAATGGCTGGTCGCGCCACCGCGGGCCGGGTTCGGAATGGAATCCTGCGTATGACAATGTCGTCACGCATCTGGCGCTCGTCGAATCCGCGCTCTCCAAGGAGGTTGGGGAATGATGCCGGACTGGACGCTGAGCTTCGCCGGAGCGACACTTGATCGCGTCCGCCGGCATCTCTTCCCTGGCGATGGCTGTGAGGCTGCGGCAATCCTTGTCTGCGCCCGCGCGCCCGGCCCTCGCCAGCGCCTACTCGTACGCGAGGCTATCCTTGTTCCCTACAAGGACTGTGCGCTGCGTGAACCTGACCGCATCGTTTGGCCTGGCCTTTGGATCGAAAAGGCCATCGATCTGGCCGAGGCGGAGAATCTGTCCCTCGTCCTGATCCATTCCCATCCTGGAGGCCTGTTCGACTTTTCGGAGGCTGATGACCAAAGCGACGCTCGTGTGATCCCCGGCCTGTTTGAGGCTCACGGCTCGATCCACGGTTCCGCCATTATGACCCCGGACGGGCGTGTGCGGGGGCGACTGTACGCCAAAGACGGCGCGTGTTGGCCGATCGATCTCGTGTCAGTCATCGGTGATAACATCGACCTGATCTGGAATGGCGATCATCCGTCGCCAAGTCGTGCTGATCGGCCTGTCGCATTCACAAGCGGTATGACCCGTGAGCTGGGTCGCCTGCGTGCGGTCGTGATCGGGGTGTCGGGCACTGGCTCAATCATAGCCGAGCAAGCCGCCCGTCTGGGCTTCGGCCGAGTTGATCTGATCGACTTTGATCGCATCGAGCCCCACAATATGAATCGCATTTTGAACGCTACTCGGGCGGATGCCGGAGAGCGTCGGCTCAAGGTCGAAATGTTCGCTTCGTCGGTCGCCAGTCATCGCGGCGAGGGGGTCGCGACGGCCATACCGGCATCCATCACGAGCCGGGAGGCGGTGCTGTCGGCCAGCCAGGCCGATGTCCTTTTCTGCTGCGTTGATACGCTTGAGGCTCGCCAAATCGCGGACTTCATCGCCCAGGCCTTTTTGCTTCCGCTCTTCGACATGGGCGTGGTGATCCCGCTCCGCAAAGCTGAGCGGGGTATGGCGATCGCTGATGTGTGCGGCCGGGTAGATTATGTTCAGCCTGGTGGTTCCACGCTGTTGGACCGTGGCGTGTACTCACCCGCAAGCTTGCGCGCGGAGTATCTGCGCCGCACTGCTCCTGGCGCGCACCAGCACGAACTCGAAGCGGGATACATCAAAGGTATGATTGAGGAGGCTCCCTCCGTCATCACACTCAACATGCGGGTCGCAGCGGCAGCGATGAACGAGTTCATCGCGCGGGCCTACCCGTTCCGCTTGGACCCCAACGGGCAGTATGCCCGCACGGAGTTCAGCTTGGCCGCGGGCGAGGAGGAGTTCTCTGCGGAAGACCAATTCCCCCGGTCCAACCTTGGCCTGTTCGCGCGCGGTGATCTGGAACCGCTGCTTGGCCTTCCACTGCTTAAGCTTCGAAAGGCGGATCAATAATGGGCGTTCGGAAATGGTGGCGTGACGTCTGGGCACAGTTCGGACCCACACGGCGACTGATCGTGATCGAAGGGGACAGTCTCCCTCGGTCCATGCCGCGCCGTGATCTCGTGCTGGCGCGTGAAGACGACGAGGATTGGTGCGTCGGCATGCGCTGCCCTTGTGGTTGCGGTGACCTTATCGAGCTTTTGGTTATTACCGAGGCCAAGCCTCGCTGGGACGTTGACACTGATCAAGAGGGTCGGCCGACACTGTCCCCATCCGTGTGGCGCACGACAGGATGCCGGTCGCACTTCTGGCTACGCCAAGGTCGCATTCAATGGTGCGATTAGACTTTGCCGCTTGTCCTTCTGCTCCTATCGCTTCGCACGCCTGTAAGCGGACATTCCTGACCGCTGCTACGAGTCGAGGCTGTGTAAAAACGTCTTGGTATGGAGCGAATTAGCTTAGCCTTCTGAGGTCAGCAGGAGGTGGGTATGAG
>MCHG01000150.1_pt1 | contig 34829 bp, 30 predicted proteins | sample 787351 | NCBI WGS metagenome assembly MCHG01 (sample SAMN05430296, study PRJNA330682) | permafrost metagenome | biome: Cold desert; feature: permafrost; material: soil; isolation source: enrichment culture inoculated with soil incubated with H2/CO2 at 20 degrees... ... | reverse complement strand
AATTTTTCGCAAAATAAGCATTATTATCAAGTATTATTGAAAAATAAGGAATATTGTGGAGATTGGCAAAACCTCAATTTATACTTTTATTTTGCAGCCATATTTATCAAATCATGTGCAAGGAATCGCTCAACTACACTGACATTGACAATATTTTATAAAAGACGATATATATAATAATTTTGCAAAAGTTTAGTAATGTTTGGTAAATTAGATAGTAAACTAACATGTGTGTTATTTATCTGGTGGAACTTCACTTTGATGGAACTTTACTTGATGGAACCTCACTTTGATGGAACTTCGCTTTGATGGAACTTTGACCTCCGGTGTACTAGCTGCAAAGTATATATGCCCAAACTTGTGAAGCCATGAAACGATAATCTGCAAAAACGAAATTATAAAGCTCTATGAAGTCTGAGAATATGGCGGTTTGAGTCTGGAACTGATGAAGGATTCTTTGGTGCTGTATAACTAGCCAGAGCCAGAGATTGAGTCAAAAGAATACTTTTAGGACTTACGCATTTTAAATACAAAATCAAGCGCAATAGATGCTGTGGTCAAATTCGCTTTTTAGACGATAGAAGCTTTGGTGTTATTGTTTTCTCAGTTCAATTGCGTAAGTCCTAACTTTGAGGGAATGTTAAAGGTTGATGATTGAGCTCGTTAATAGGTTATTAACCTAAATTTTGCTTGTTGTTATCATAATTACTAACTGCAATTTTTAATTTCTCTGCATAACTATATATGTCGTGTAGATCTTCAATAGGAACCTTTTCTTCATTTTTCTTACGTCTGAATGACTTAACATTTATGAATATATTAGATTAATGTTAGCCTTATTTTATTATTTTTATCCTTGTATTATGTTGATTATTATAATTTTTTCATAATTGAAAACATCCAAATAATTATAAACTATCAATTATTAACATTTTTTATATGAAAAATAAACGGAAGAAAAGGAGTAGAACGAATGGAGTATAAAAGTAAATCATCTTCTGTAGCCTTAGCTGCAGCAGCCCTCATTATATTTCTAATTCTCGTATCATCTGCGGCATCTGCAGCTCCGCTAACGATCACAGAAACCAGGATCACCACCAGCGGAAATTCAACTAACGCTGATATCTACGGTAACACCATTGTGTGGCAGGATGCGCGCAACGGTGGAAATGATGTATATATATACGATAGTTCCACTAAGAAGGAAACCCGTATTACCAAAAGTGGATCCGCAGTAAACCCAGCTATCTATGGTAATTTGATAGTATGGAGTGATGGGCGTAACAAAAATGAGGGAGATATTTACATGTACGATCTTTCCGCTAAAAAGGAAACTCGTATAACCAAGAGTGGAAACGCTTTCAGCCCTGACATCTACGGTAATAAGATAGTATGGTATGGGGGCGGAATCTTTCTTTATGATCTATCTACTAAGAGGGTAACTAAAATTGCTGAAGATGATATCCCAGTTAATGATGGTTCTGATTATCCTAGTGAGTACAGCTTAATTAATACAAATCCTGCTATCTACGGTAACAGGATAGTATGGTTAATAGCGGGTTCTTATAGTGCTGCTGAGCCATTTGCTAGAATTGGTATATTTGACCTCTCCACTAAAAAGGTAACGGAGATGGGAGGGAATGGATATGGAGAAAATTATGTGGATGTCAAGTCGCCTGATATTTATAATAATAGGGTAGTATGGCATAAGTGGATTCCAGAATATGGAGCGCCTGCTTATGTCTGCATGTATGATTTTTCCACTAAGAGTGAAACCCTGATCCCCAGTAGCGCTACAGATCCTCATATTTACGGGGACAGAATAGTTTGGACTGAATATGGTCAATATGGATGGCAATATCCAGATATCTATGTTTACGATCTAACCACCAAGAATAAAACTCGGATTACCACAAATGGATCAGCATCTAATCCTCGTATCTACGGTGATAGGATAGTTTGGCAGGATAGTCGCAGTGGAAGAAGTATTGACGAGTATGGAAATCCCAATGGATGGGATATCTATATGGGCACTCTTACCCCTCCTTTTGCTGCTGGTTTTTCTGCATCTCCAACCTCAGGAAAAGTCCCGTTAACAGTGAAATTCACGGATAAAAGTACAGGATCACCTACTTCCTGGTACTGGAACTTTGGTGATAAATACACATCAAAAGTCAAGAATCCTGTACATAAATACACAAAAGCAGGAAAGTACAGCGTTAGCTTAACAGTAACTAATGCAGCAGGTAGTAATACTGTCACAAAGTCTAGCTATATAACTGTTCTAAACCCTCCAGTTGCTGCATTCTCTGCATATCCAATGACTGGGAAAATTGTTAAGTTCACTGATAAAAGTACGAACAACCCAACTTCCTGGTACTGGAACTTTGGCGATAAAACCACTTCAAAATTGCAGAATCCTCCTGTGCATAAATACCCTCAAGCAGGTAAAAAATACACTGTCAGTTTAACAGTGAAAAATGCAGCGGGCACGAGTACTGCGAAAAAGACTATAACTACATTAAGATGAAGTAATTGATCTTCTTAAATTGAAAACGTAAAACGATGAAGAATAAAGGTTGTGGAGTCATTTATTAAATTTTCAGGTTGGACTCTCACGACCTACTTTTTTGTACTATTCGCATAGCCGCTACAAAACAAGAATTTTTCAAGCTGGGATATTAATCATAGGAAATTAAACCCAGACTTTTAGAGGATTGATTACGGTTGCTCTTGATTTTAAGGGATATTATTAGAACCTAATCGAAAGTGCAGTTTAATGTGATAATTCTCTTATGCTGTCACGCCCGCCAGAGCATCAGAGCGAGGAGAAAAAGTAATTCTGAGAATTGTAAGTAGTTATTCATGAGACCCTCACGACGGCTGTAATGAGCCCGCATGTGATCGGTTTACTGAGAAAACGAGTGGTTTATGTTGGTTGAATTTGAATTGGAAACCTTTGTAGTAAACTTACCTTAACTTTACCTTAAGATTTCCTATGTGCTGCCACGCCACCCAGAAGCCCCGGAATAGGAAAAAAGAATTTCTAACGGAAGCTTAGGGTTGAATTCTGGAACTCTTAGAAGGGCGCTCTTTTGCTCTGGTCGTTCTAACATACCAAGATAAAACTATAATCTTTCAGGGCAATTCAATCTTGTATGAAACAAGAGCAGGGAAGTGAAACTCTCATTGAGGAAATGAAGCAATACTTACCTATTCCAGCTCGCTTCACCGAAGATTCATATCAATACCTTAAGCAAAAAGAAATATATACCGATTCGAATCGGGAGATAAATATAAGTAATGTATTTTATTCTGGAGATACAGGAGGTATAATTTGCACTATAGAGGGAGATGAAAAAGAGGTTCTTATTATTTCATTAACTCATCTTATAATAAAGCCGGATCACCCTTTAAGTGACAAGATCGTGGCTTATCAAAAAAAGAGGATAAAAAGATTAAGAAGGTATAGGTAATTAAAAGTCATAAAATACTCTCTGCGCATATGCCATTAACTCACATATTGATGGTTATAGGCTTGCAAAATTCCTGAATTGTCAACAAATGCAACGATTCTTAAATAATAAACTGCAAAAATATCATACATGAAAGATGAAGCATCATGTGATATTTCGTATGCTAAAGTTTTTACAGATTTACCGACGGATGGAATGCCGACAATGATGTGTAATTGGCGTGAGTATGTAGTTAATGCGTTCACTGTCGATTGCAAACCTGATGATTTGCGAGAGCTACTAACTAATGGAGATATTATAGAGATTGGAGCCTATAGTGATGGCGAAAAAGTGTATTTTCTTGAAATAAATCTTCATAGAATCATGAATGACTTTCTATTTAGATAAAAATGATGTAAAACAAGGGATTAAAGAACTCTACCGGTCTTTTTTGTCTACTTCTCATTTGGTCTATTCCTTTATTTGCTAATATATCAGCTCGTTCATTTCCCGGATTCTCATTATAACCTCTTATACCCACCGTCATGATGTATTATGTGCACCACATAGTTCATCCAAACGCTTCCATAGGTCAATGTTCTTTACAGGCTCTCCCTTAGAGTTCTTCCAACCTTTCTTCTTCCATCCTTTAATCTATTCAGTAATTCCTTTCATGAGATATTGTGAATCCGTATAAACAAGAATAGCTGAAGGATGCTAGGACATTTTTCTATCGCTTTAATAGCAGCTGTTAATTCCATGCGATTATTTGTGGTATTGTTTTCGCATCCATATAACTCGCTACTGCCATTTTTACATACAAGTTTAACACCCCAACCACCTATACCTGGATTGCCCTTACAAGCTCCATCTGTATACGCATCACATCAAAATCTTCCATTGTATCACCACAACACCGCACCAAGTCATACACAATTAACACACGTCAAGATGCAAAAGTAGTGTTCTTTTTTATCCTAATTGTCTCCATCAAGTTAGAAAATCACTATATACAGTATTTGAAGTTATACCTACAGTATTTGAAGTTATACCTAAAAACTAGCTAACCGGTGATAATGAAGGATTATTCATTGGTCATCGGTAAGGAGCTCACGATGCTCCAAGCATAGAAAATGTAGGCTCTTCATTATTTCGAGTGGGTAACTCCATTCATCGCCTTTCAAGCATGGCATTTTTCATTATGGACTGACAACTGTCTAAATAACTAATCATTTTCAACCATACAAAACAGCGAAGAGCCAAAATGTACTTACGTATATTGTGACGTAACATTAGAGCAATATAAACAAATAAAGAAAAACTTGATAAAAAAGTGAAAAAATAGAGGTGTATCTATGGGTGGAGTTAAAAGGATGTGCAAAACAGCTGAAAAAATAGCGTTTAGTGTTGTTGTAGGGGTCGGTTTAATTGGTTTTGTTAAAGGCGTATTTGTAGGCTATTTAATTGGTCATTACAAAGATAAGTGCAGTTGGCATAACATAAAATTTACTGATAAGACAGACGAAGAGCAAAAACAATAGATGTGTTTTATGCGGGCGTTAAAATAGTATCTCTTCTGCCACTGTTATGACATTTATTCATAACTTGAGTATCCATATATGATTTTCCAACGTACTTCTTAGATATTAGCATAAGAAAGAACACTTTTATAAGTATTGAATCTTAACTGAATCTTGTTCTCACTTCAGTAAGGCTAAACAGACTGCTTCACTGCATAAAAACTACCTGACATGTCGATTCACAGGATATACGCCGGATTACAAGCTATGCAGTCGTCGTACTTCCTGTGAATCGTCTTTGCTTCCAATTTTAATCTTCTTCCGTATGAGCCACTGTTGCAAGATATTCCTTATTGCACATAGTACAGACCATTTGTCCAGTAGGGTCTTTGCTGAAGTTAGTCGTTCCACAGTGTGTACATTCGCTCTCATAACCTTCAGGTGTGCGTTTCAAAGTTGCTTTCTTTACCATACCATTCACTCCGATCTATATGAAAGATTATTGATTTTTTATCTTCAACACTAATTAATTTGTTTCTTTTGCAATATACAGCTTTCTCAGTTAGATCTTGTGAGATTGTTTTAGGATTTCTTTGGTGCGGCCACGCCAGCCAGAAGCCCCAGACAAAGCCAGCAGGAAATTCTTAGGTTATTTTACAAGGGTTGAAGTTTGAAGCTCGTCAAAAGGCTTTAATGAGCCAAATAATCATTCTATTGAACATGATTATCCCACAAAAGCTATTTTCAGGTAGCTCAAAATAATTACGATTATTGCACCGATACTCCCGCCGAATGCACAAATAAGAATTGTCCATATCGATATCGCTACGTTTAAGCCGAATAAGTTTGCGATGTACAGAATTGCCAGACCAATTATGGCATGAATTACAAGATGAATCAGATTGTTAAACAATTTAAACAAAACAACCGCCACTATTACAGCGACACCCAGCACTACGATTTCAGTTAATACCATGTTTACTATATTGTTTTATTAGTATTTATTTCGTATGATATTTATTAGATTTATATATTATTAACATGGAAGAATTATCCATCTCCTTATATGCTTGTGTTTTTGAAATCTGTCTGTTCTTATACTATTAACTTTGCAGTAATTCCTGAAAAAACAATGATCACTTTATTAACAGCATGGTTTGTTGCAGTTTGTTATTGGTATGGATGAAATCACCAGCAAAGAAAAAGGAAGTGCGCACTACATCGCTAAAAAGCAATCTAAAGCACTCTAAAGTCGGAGAAGATGGCTATTTGTAAACGGTGTTTCTGCACTGGAAAATGGGCAGGATTCTCACCCTTGATGAGGGCGAGATTCCAGTATGGATAAATAAAGTGTGAATAGAAAATTAATTTAAATTGAAATTTTATAGCGATTGCTATCGAATAATTATGGCAAAATCACACGTTTATCTGAAAACTTTAGATCTTAGTGGACAAACTATCCAAAATGAGAACGGGAGTTTAGTGAATTTGGATGAAATTCTATTGTTTTTTTGAAATTGGAGAAGAACCAGAAAAATCAAAAAGACTCATAATTGAAGATTTATTGAAGATTTGACTCTGCAAAAGCCTGGGATTATAACATAAAAAATCTCTAACTGAATTTGCAGCGTTAAGCTTCAGTATTCAAATTTAACCTGATCATTTCAATTTAGAGAGGATTTACACAAAGCCTAAAAAGCACAGCACATAAGGAAAAAATAGAAAACATAGAAAGTAAAAAGTAAAAATGAAGAGAAAAGCAAATATAAAAAAATAAAAAAATGAAGTAAAAATTCAGAACAGATAGTTATGTAGAAAGTGTGGATTCATTCAAAACCCACTCAGTCATCAGTTCTCTGCTGCAACCGGAATTGCCCCTGAATTCTCCAGGTTCCTGTAAATGAACGCTGAAGTGTAAGCAAGCAACATGAATTTTAAGCCCTGCCCAAAATCCATCTCGATAAACTTAAAGATCATATATACAAAGAAGGCAAACTGTACAGCACACAGTACCATTCCGGCTACTGTGAGTATTTTCTGACGACTGCTACTACTACTATCACTACTGTCTGGATCATCGGATTCTTCTGACATTTTATTTCAAACCCCGCAAATAAAGGTGCTAAAGGTATCCTTGTTTTAATTTTTATATTTAGTTTGTTTTTATGTTTTTGATTCAATTCAGTTTTTACGGCAGGCATTTTATATCCAGCTTTAAATTTAAATAATGTCCCCGGCTTTAAAGCATATAGGCTAGCTTCTGTAAAGCCCTTAAAAATGAGACAAAAAGCTGAAAAGTTCAATAGATGCATCTGAAGGTTAGGCGGTATTCATCCTCTGGTGCAACATTTTGTTAAAAAACACTCTCCAATTAAGTTAGAGACTCTTATACAATCTTCCTATTTATCGTGTATAGTATATAAAACTTACGAGGGGCGGCGGAGCACAAGTGAGCATGTAGCCGTTTTTCATGATCGAATAGAATCTCTACGAATCAGAAAGTTTTTGGCTCTTCACCATTTTGTGTAGGTCGAAAATAACTGCTTTTTGTAAAGTTGCCAAACCAAAAAAGAAAGATCGAGCAATAAATTTGATTTTCAACAACAAATGCTTCTATTCATACTTCATCCAGGTCAACGACCCGGCATTCGGGGAACCTTTCTGAAAGCATCTGTACGGTTTCGGGATGACAGGTGAAGTAAAATATCTGGTTGGTTGATGCCAGGTCTTTTATGGCTTCACAGGTGCTGTTGCAGCGCTCAGGATCAAAGTTCACCAGCACATCATCGAAAACTACGGGCAGTGGCTCCGAATGTCTCTCGAACTCTCGGATAAAACCAAAGCGCAGCGAGAGATAAAGTTGTTCGGCCGTCCCCCGACTGAGTTCCGTGACACTCTTCTGGCGCCCTTCACGGTCTTCAACGTAAATTTTGGAAGAGTTCAGGGGAGAATAAATCCGCGTGTACCTGCCTCCGGTAATTGTTGAAAAAAAAGCCTGGGCTTCCACGATCACTGCAGGCTGCCTTTCCTTTTCGTAAACTTCAACCGCCTTTTCAAGGATCTTCCTGGCAAGAACCAGAACAGCCCATTCCCTTGATTTCTCGCGGAGGTCTTCCTGCAGGCCCTCCCTCATAAGCCTGGTTAGAGAACCTCCATCTTCATGTTCAAGCTGTTCAATCTGATTTCGGATTGCTCCGCGGCTGTCGATTCCTTCGGAGATACCCTGGTCTAGATTTTTGAGGCATTTCTCTAGCCTCTGGCATTCTTCTTTCAGAGTAATAGGGTCTGCATTTTGAAGCTCTTCTACAAAAGCATCATATTTTGCCCCGTCTCCTGAAACCCTCCGGATTTGCTGTTCTGCCTCGTAAACCCTGCTTTTGAATCCGGTACGCTGGTCCCAGATCCTCGCATTTTCGCAGAACTTTTCTTCCGTATCTGCAAAACCGGTAGCCAGAAGAGTTGAAAGCTCTTCTTCAGCCTCTTTGTACTTGCAAAGGGCAATCCTGAGTTCAATATCCAGCTCTTCAGATCTTGTTTTGAGCTGCTCCAGATTCCTTAATTTTTCAGATTCAAGTTCAAAGTCTGAACGAAGTTTTTCGACTTCCGTGTCGGAAGAAATCCCTGAAACCGGACGGTTGCATTCCTTCAAAACCCCGGACACCTTTGCTTCATAATCTTTTATCGAAGCTCTGCTGGAACTTATCTGTTCTTCAAGCTTTCTGACCGTTCTCTGCTTGTCAAAACAGGTCCTGATTACCGAAAAGATTTCAAGGACACTTTCTACGGAAAGAGAGGGATCTAGCTCGCGGGATACAAGCCACTGACTCCACCTCTCGGAAAGATCGTTTCTCGTCTTCTCTTCCTGCAGGAGTCGGACTTCCAGTTCCTCTCTTTTACGTTCCAGGCTTTCTACCTCAACTTCAAGTTTTTTCATTCTTTCGGCCTGGTTAAATACAACACTTACTTCCTCTCGGAGCTTTGCTATTTCACTTTCAAATCCTGCTCTTGTAACTGGTTTTCCACAGGCTTTCAGGATATCCTGTGCTTCCTTTTCATACCTCTCAACAGCTGCTTCTTTGAGCCTTACCTGCTTTTCAAGCTCTTTGACAGTTTTTTGCTTTTCCAGGCATGCCCTGATCGAGGAAAAAATCTCAAGCACATTCTCCGGGGAGAGTGCCGGATTCAGTCCAAGTGAAACAAGCCACTGTTTCCATTCCTGAAGGATTTCCTTTTGCCTGGCCTGATCGGCCCTGAATGTGATCTCAAGCGATGAATAATTGGAAGTTAACCTTTCCAGCTTCTTTTGAAGTTTATCCTGCCGGAGCCGCAATTCATCGGCAGTTCTCAGCTCCTCCTTTGAATTTTGCAGCTCATCGGCTTTCCTCTCCAGCACAGAGGGATCAGGGACTTCTTCAAAACCGCATTTTTTTGCCCTTACCTTCATGTCTTCCTTTAGGGCTGCAAGCTCTTTTGAAAGCTGCTCTTTCAGGCCCAGCGCTTCTCTTTTTTCTGAAACACTTTCCTGTTGCTGTGTCGGCAGGGGAGAAGAGGCCGGAGAGTTTCTCCTGGCTGTCAGGATGTATGCTGCAGAGGTTGCAAAAAGGAGGAGGAATATGGCAACCCCCGAAAGCAGGGAACCGTTCATATACTCATAAATTAACCCGATGCCGCCTGCAATCAGAATCATTCCTGCAGGCCAGAGGGGAAGCTTTGTATCATTTTCAGCTTCTCTGGGCCTGAACGCTGCAAAGAGCATTGCTTCCTTTTCGAGGTCTTTTTCAAGGTTTTTGAGCTCAGCTTCTTTTTCCCTCAGCAGAGGATATTTCACCCGTAGATAGCTCACTGCCTCAAGCCCTTGCTTCACGTTTTCATAATCTGGAAGGGAAGAGTACACTTTCAGTTTCTCCTCCATAGACTCCATTTCTTCGCGGAGTTCTTCGATTTCCTTAAGGGCTGCTCCTAACCTTTCCCGTATTCTCTCAATTATTTTTTCGCTTTCTTCTATTTCCTTCCGCTTATGGATCGCGTTTTCTCTTGCAGGAATGGAACGGTCAAAACTGTTCAGAGCCTCTTCATCCCAGCCTTCGCCCAGCCCATCTAGTGTTTCCCGGAATTCAGTCCTTTTGCCCTGAAGTTCCTGTTCTCCGGATAGGAGGAAATCCCTGTCAGCCCGGTATTTTGCAATCCCGTTTCCACGTTCCATAACCGCATCCTTATGCATAAGGAGCCTGTCGTCAAAACCGCTGTTTTCCTGCAGGCCCCTCTCTATGCTGTTGAGGATCTGATCCAGTTCGGACCTGGTTTCTTTAATTTTACTTTCAGCTTCTTCAATAGCTCTTCGCATCTGGATTATAGTCTCTCTGGCAGGGATAGAGCGATCAAAATGGTTCAGTACATCTTCATCCCATGAAGGGCCCAGTTCCAGAAGGAGTTCTGAAAATCTGGCTTCTTCCTCCCTGAGGTTAATTTCCAGCACAGGAAGCATTTTACATTCTGACCTGTATTTCTCAATCCCACCCCCCAGTTCCAGTACCTCATTTTTTTTCCCAAGGAGCTTTTCGTCAATGGAGATGGCTCTCTCTCTTATGGCATTTTTCTCAAATTCCTGCTGAAAGCCCGAAATATTTTCTCTGAGATCTTTGATCCTTTCCTGAAGCCTTAAAATCTTTTCTTCTCCTTTTTCAGGAAAACTCTCAAGCTCAGGTAGCTCTTTTAGGGAGGCTCCTGCCTCCTGCAAGGCCCTCCAATCTTCCCATACGGAAAGCAAGCTATGTATACGGTCTGACTTTCTTTTGACATTCTGGTATTTTTCTTTTAATTGCTCAATAAGCCTTGATTTCTGTTCCAGTTCAAAATGGAATGAATCGTATTTCTTTTGGACTCCTTCCAGTTCGGCAATTTTTTCATTGGTTTGTACAATTTCCCTGAACAGCTCATTTATCCGGGGTTTGCTTCCATGTACTTTGAATAGGTTATTTTCCCTGCTGCTAATGGATTCTAACACTTTGGAAATGGAAACCCCAACTCCGGTGCCTGCACAGTAGAGTTTGCTGTTGATGCTCTGGTCGTTCAGGGTTTCAAAACTCTGCAGTTCTTCCAAGCCAAATGCATAAATATTTTCAAAAACGCTTCTATCAGCATGATCAAGGAGTTTTAGGAGTTCGGCCTTGCCTCCCTCGACCCCGTCTGGGAGTCTCACTTTTACATCGTCTTTTCGGCCAGTATTCCTTTCGATAACACAGCGCTCCCCGGAAGAATTGTTGACTACCAACCTTCCCCCATGCTTTCCTCCTTTCAATGGCGGATAGAGGTTGCAGAACCTGCTGTTCGGGATACCAAAAAACATTCGCCGAATGAAAGTAAATAATGTGGATTTTCCGGCTTCATTTGCCCCTTTGTAAACGACCAGGCCCGGAGGCAGGTCTTCTATGGACAGTCCGGAAAACTTACCGAACCCGTCGATGTGGAGGGCACTAATTTTCATTTTTTTCCTCAATCAGAAGAGCATCAAGCAGGATGTTTTCTGCACGTTGAAGCAAGGAATCCAGCTCTTCATTATCAATTTTTGAAATGAATTTCCTCCCGTTCTTTGAATTAAAAAGAGAGATAAGGCTTTCATGAAACTGATTCCGAACTTTCTCATCGGTCTTCAAGCATTCGACGATCTTAACCACATCTCCCACAAAATCTTCCCTTTTAAGAAGAAGGTCCCTTTCGATCGGAAAACGTGTCTCATCTTCAATGCGTTCTACCCAGACAAACTGCTGGTCCCGGATTTCGTCCTCTCTGAGCAGCTGGAGAATATCTTCAAGAAAACCTTCATTCCTGAGGATGCGGTGAAGAGGGCCCCTTCCTCTGAGGACCAGCCTGCAAATAGCAGATCTCCCTCCTGAATTTTCTCTGATCTCCTCAAGTTGGCTGAAAAGGCTTTCCATAAGTTTCCCTTCGTCTTCCAGGCCTTCGATGAAAATGTCCCTGGTGTGCCACCGGATGGAGTCGGTCTCAACGAACTCTGTGAATGTTATCTCCCCTTGGGTAACTTTTACAAAGTAGCAACCCCTTGCCCCTGTTTCTCCGGGATGCCGACCCTGTGGATTTCCTGGGTATATTGTAAGTGGAGCTTCTTTGCAAATTACAGAAGGAGTATGGATATGTCCCAGAGCCCAGTAATCATAATTTAGTTCCCTGAGATCCTGCAGGGTGCAGGGTGAGTATGGGTCATGTCCTGAACAGTTTCCCACGCTGCAGTGCAGCAGCCCTATGGTAAAAGGCCAGTTTTCTTTTTTCCCCGGGAAATTTTTAACTAGATTTGCCATGATGTGCTGTGTGGGATAACTCCTTCCAACGACAAGAGCAGCAGTTTCCCCCATTTTTTCAAATTCCACGACCTCAGCGCTTCTTCCACCCATGATATGCACATTTTCCGGCCATTGAAGACTTGCAGACCATCCGTCCAGTGGGTCGTGGTTCCCGTGGCAAATATATGCTCGGATCCCGGCAGCATTAAGCTTTCGAAGTCCCTCTATGAATCTGACCTGTGCATAAAGGCTTTTGTCAGCACTATCATACACATCTCCAGCGATAAGAAGAAAATCAACCTCTCTCTCGATACAAAGTTCGATAATAGTTTCATAAGCCTGAATTGTGGCTTTTGCAAGCCTCTCTCCCAGTTTCGGGTCAACCCCGGTAATTCCGATAAAAGGACTGTCAAGGTGCAGGTCTGCAGTATGGACAAAGCTCAACGTACTAATCTCATCACTTTCTGCCAACATTTGTCTTATTTTCATAAAAAGAACCCCAACTTGCAGATTATGCATACACGCTATCAGTGCAGTATAAAAGCAGTTTAATATTTTTAAATGCAGTTAAATATTTTGGTAAGAATCAGGCAAGATCAATAACTTTGAGACTTTTTATAATTTTATGGGTTTTTGATTGATTGCAGTCAATTGCAAGTTGAATTAAAGTAAATCTTGGCGATCCTAGAATATTTAAAAAGTCTCTAAGTTTCCAATTTAACAATTGCTTGCGTTTTCATGTGCCAAAGCCGGTCTGCCTCGTTAATCTCACTGAAGTGCGGGGTAAAAAAGACTGAAAAAAGGTATTTAGAGCCTATCCGAAAATTCAGTAATGCATGTTGAAAAGTCACAATAGGTCTATAATATCAAAGTATCAGTTCCGGTTTTGCATATTGCGTATTGTAAAAGTTACAGCAGGTAACCACTTTTCGGATAGGCTCTTAGTTCGCCTGGAAATAACATCAACCAAATAATGCAGAACGACCAAAAAACAGGTCGCCCATTTTTATCCTGTTGATTTTTTAAAAGATCTAATGTCAGTAGTCTTAGAGTAAGTCCTAAAAATTAAAAATACTTCAATCTAATTCCGTTTATGGATATCGAAAAGAAAATGAAAGAGCCCCGATTTTCAGGGCATATAAGGAAAACTATATTCACTCTATTTTTTCTATTCTCTCTTTCTTGACAAAGGGCTTACTGATTTTTTCCGGCATCCACGCAGGCCTATTTTTTGGGGCTTTGACAACGTGTTTCCATGCCTTGAAAACGTGCACTTTCTTTGTCCCGCGTTCCCTTAGTCGGATAATCTCAGGTTTGGATTTAGTCCCTTCGCCTCGATTTGCAGCTTTAAGGGCAGCCTGACGAGGCTGTTTTCCAGTGAAAACTCCGTGCTCATTACCTTCTTCATCTCGTAAAACAAAATTTCTCATGTCTGTTATAAAGGTCACCTCACAAATAGATTGCTAGATATTGATTAAATTTAAAGTATATAATATTTTTCTTTGGATGTTGTCTATAGTTGTTGATTTATGCAGAATTCCCCTCAATTCATAAAGGCTATATAAACTGAATTTGTAACTATTCAGCCCACCAAAAATTAGTTGGATGATATTGATTATGATGCAATAAATACGTCTGATTACTAGCTGATTAAAAAGAAAAACATAATCATAGCCAACAATTAAAGAAAAAAGCTCACTGAAATTTGCTCATTGAATCTTAATAAAGATGGCTAATAGTGTTATTTTGTCCAGGCTGGATAGTTCCAATTTATTTAGTCAATTCCCCATTCCCTTCTAACATTTAGAAAACTAATTCATAAAGGAACCTTTTTTGGGATTCCAGCATCTCGATTCTACGCGTTGCCTGTCTATGAGGTTTCCTGTTGGTTGGGAGACAGTATAAATTATATAAGATTAAACCGTATAATCATTACAAATATTTTAAACGGATTATATCGAGGTTATGAACTTGTTGACTAAGAAACAGCTAGCAGTAGAAGAAACAAAGGAGATAGAGGCAATTACCAACTCCCTGGCAAAAGAACTCGATGTGCTAAAAAAGAAAGTAGCAATGCTTAAAGAATGCTTAAAAGAAGATGAACATATTATAAAATAAAATGGGTAGTGAAAAGAGGAGACCTTGTTGCCTTCTATCACGGTTTTGTTACCGTTGGTAATCCTTATAGAACTTACGCGCTTGAAGTCTAAAATCAAGTACAATAGCCATTGTAGTTAAATATGTATTTTAATCAGTTAAAGGTTTATGCTCTTCGTCATTCTCTATGGATAAGATGATTTTCAATTCAAGACCGCGTTGGTTTTTATGAGGATATCCACACAAAACAACGAAGACCCAAGGTTTATGCTATTGATTATTCAGTTCAATTGCGTAAGTCCTCAAAAAAGAAAAAATAAGAGGAATTAAAAAATTAGATAGTAATCTCTGAAATTCATATTTGGATTCCCGAGATAATTTTTAACTTCTTATTCAAATATTGAGTCCCTTTTTTGCTTCATACCAGTCGAAAAAGTCGTCATCGTCTCCAGGTTCTCCAGAATCAATTTTTCCATAAAAAGGTCTGAGTCCATCATATTTTTTCTCGAAATTTTCACAAATTCCCGAACACTTTTTTATCTTATATATAGCCCACGCTCACTCAGCTCAAGCGTATCACGGATGACCTCACTTACCTCCTGGGGTGTGAAATCACCTTTTATACCCAAATGAGAGTCGTGTTTGTGTCACAGATGGAAATCGTGCTTCGTTTTATTAGAGATGATCACCGAACTGGCATTTTAGTGAGAGATATGGAATTATTTCCTGAGGCCGGAAGCCTGAAAGCTTCGGAATATTTGTGATATTGGGGAGTCCTCAGGCGGCCAGGGATATTTAAGGAATTATTTCTATTTTTTGGCAGTGGCGGGCTGATGGAACTTAACCGGAACTGCAGCAGTAATTTACACGAAAAATCAGGACTTGGGCAGGAAATTATGGGTCGTGTCCCTAAATCATTGACTCATTTTTATATATTTTTGAATCTATTATTAGTAGGGGGCATTGGAATCACTTCTAAAATCGATTTTTCACAATTTTTTTGCTGGAACAAAGATTGTTCTGATTATGGAATTAAAAATCAAGGGAATATAGTCTTTAAAGAGATATACGGTAAAAATAACCAAGCACTTCTTAAATTTAAAACTTGTATGCATTACTTTTGTGAAACAAAAGGTACAATATTTTTCGGACTCGACACTCCTGAGGAAGCAGTTCTAAGGACGAGCTATGATTCCTGAAATAGGTGGTATTCGTGGAGTAGCAAGAGCTACTTGACATAGTAAAAACACAATTTGCAGATGGCTCGAGATTGCAGGAACTCATTCAAAAGAAGTTACAACTTATTTTCTCAGAAATATTAATCTTAATAATCTTAAGAGACTAGAGGTTGATAAAGAGACTAGAGGTTGATAAAGAGACTAGAGGTTGATAAAGAGACTAGAGGTTGATAAGATCTGGTCATATGTGGAGTTTAAAGGAATTATTAGGGTTTAGAGTTCCTGTTCAATAACTTGGGGACATAACCCAATATTTTAATTATTATGTTCCATTATATAACATAACATGAGCACAAAAAGAAACAACTTCGAATATGCTGTAGGATTAATCACGTTCATCATAGTAACTTTATTTATGACCGAAGTATTATTTTATTTAAAATTATTTACAGCACATATATACGTCTTAACCTTAATTTCACTCAGTGTCGGACTATTAGCAGGATTCCTAGTAAGAAATGCAGTCAATAGACTCTAATTCATAAGTATTTTTTAGCTCTCCAATTTTGGGTCGTGGGTATAAATGATTGAAAACCGTAAGCATAGAATCTCTCTACACTTACCTCAAATACAGGAGATGTACTCGCTTTTTCTGAATTGATCAATAACTCTTGTACACGGCCATAATTAAAACATTGGCTTTTTTATGATCGATTGTTTATCCATTTATTTACAAAGATCAATAATAGCCTCAATAGTATCAAAAAAGTACAACAAATTGTTCACTTAAGGACGTGTCACATAATAAACTATGCACATCTACGGTTGTACTTCTTGATTTTCACGATCAAGGTAGCCAATCGAAATTCCAAGAACTAATAAGTTGCATAGGTTATTTCGTTGCTGGCACTAAGTAAAGGAAGAGAATTTTCGAGGGAATGTTTATGACCTTAGTTCCGCTTTTTTAAGACCATAAGCTTCTTATGATATCGAATTATGTGCTCAAAAATTAAACACATTAACTGCAGGCTCTAATTTCAAAATCACAATCACTGACTCATCATACTTGTGGAATTGGGCTTATGTGCTTAAGATTTGGGAACCTAGGTTTTAGTCATAGTTATCAAACACCCTATTCTCCGGAAAGAACCCACGAAGCTCTATTGAGGGAGGTGGCTGAAAGAGCCGGATAGTTTCGGGCCGGGTTCCAAGGAAGGAGTTTTCTTCCGGTCACGAGATTCTCCTTGCTTCGGGTTTTACGCTTTTCTCCATAGAATGTTCCAAAAACTTACGAAGGTTCCTGAACGAAAACTATAACTAACGCCTGAAGAAAGTAGGGTTAACTTACTTTATGTACGGTATTGGAATAATCGCACAGAGAGTGCCTTAACCACGGTACAGCCTGAAGAACACCTAATCGAAAACGAGGCATACCATTGACGAAAGTTGTAGAAATCTCTCCAACCACGAGACATGAAGGCCACTCCAAGCTCACCCTGAAGGTTAATGATCAGGGTATCGTCGAGCGAGGAGACTGGCTCTCCATTACCCCGGTCAGGGGTATTGAGAAGCTCGCCATAGGTAAGACGATGGAACAGGTCCCGAAGATTGCCTCTCGGGTCTGCGGTATCTGCCCCATCGCCCACACCCTGGCTAGCGTCGAGGCTATGGAGGCTTCGATCGGCTGCGAGATTCCCACGGACGCAAAGCTCCTGCGGGTCATTCTCCATGCTGCGAACCGTCTCCACAGCCACGCCCTGCACAACATCCTGATCCTCCCTGACTTTTACATCCCGGGGACAGAGACGAAGATCAATCCGTTCGCCAAGGAGCAGCCTTTCAGGAGCGTTGCGGCGAGGATCATCCGCATCCGAGAGATTGCACAAACCATTGGAGCCATCGCAGGCGGCGAGGCGATCCACCCCTCCAACCCGAGAATCGGCGGGATGTACCGCAACGTAAGTCCTCTGGCAAAGCAGAAGATGGCCGACCTGACGAAGGAAGGCCTTGTCCTTGCCCACGAGCAGATGGAGTTCATGCTCGATGTTATCAGGAACATGCAGAACCGGGGGTTCACCGAAGTCGCAGGTAAGCAAATCCCGATTCCAAAGACGCTCGGGTACCACAACCAGGGGGTCATGGCCACATCCCCGATGTACGGATCATCCAGTCTGGACGAGAAGCCCATGTGGGACTTCGCCCGGTGGAAGGAGACCAGGCCATGGGAATGGTACATGGGTGAGGTAACCATCGATCTTGAAGACCCGAGCTATCCGATCGGCGGCACCACGAAGGTCGGCACCAAAGCCAACCCCCAGATGGAGGCCTGCAACGGTGTTCCGACCTACGACGGTCAGCCGATTGAGGTCGGCCCGAGGGCAAGACTCGCCACCTTCAAGAACTTCAACGAGAAGGGCACCTTCGCCCAGCACATCGCCAGGCAGCTGGAGTACCCCGACTGCTGCTATACTATCCTCAAGTGCCTTGACAACCTGGATACCTCGGGCAAGGTCCTCGCCGACCACATCCCTCAGGGAGATGGATCCATGGGATGGGCCGCGAACGAGGCCCCGCGAGGGACCGATGTCCACCTCGCACGGGTGAAGGACGGGCGGGTGCTGTGGTATGAGATGCTTGTACCCACTACCTGGAACCTCCCCACCTGCAGCCGCGGTCTGACGGGAGCGCCCTGGCAGATTGCCGAGATGGTCGTCCGGGCCTATGACCCGTGCGTCTCGTGCGCAACCCACATGATTGTGGTGGACGAGGAGAACAAGATAGTCGCCAAGCAGATCCTCCAGTGGTGAAGGGAATGGAAACGCTGTACTCCGAGATCGTTGTGGCAGGCTGCGGCAACCCGCTATATGCGGACGACGGCTTCGGACCCGCCGTAGTGGAGAGTCTAAAGGACCTCGAGCTTCCCGAGAACGTCACGGTCGTTGATGCGGGGCTCGGAGGCCCCCATTTCGTCTTTACCCTCCTCAATCCCGAGTCCACGAAGACTCTTATTATCGTGGACATCGCGGACTTCGGGGGGGAACCCGGCGAGCTCAGGTGGCTCGCCGTTGACGAGCTCCCTGTGGGGAGCTACCGGGACGCCCACTCATGGGATCTTACCGAGCCGCTCCAGTGCATCAAGGACGATATCCGGATCCGGATCCTTGCATGCCAGAAGAAGTACGTTTCTGCCCCCGATATGGTCATCGGGATTACAGACGAGGTACAGAGAGCCATTCCCGGAGCTGTTTCCGAGATACTGAAGGAAATCGGGATGAACTATGGAACTGCTTAACTCCATCAAGAAAACCATGGGCGGGGAATCCAAGCCCCCTCAGGTTGCGACAGAGAAGAAGGTGGAAGCTACAAAGGAGACAAAACCAGTGGCAAACAAGATCAAGCTCGGGCATGTACACATGAGCGGCTGTACCGGCTGCCTCGTGTCCGTGGCCGACAACTACCTGGGATTCATCAAGATCCTGGACGACTACGCCGACCTCGTCTACAGCCTCACGCTCGCGGACGTCCGGCATATCCCAGAGATGGACGTGGCGCTCGTCGAGGGATCGGTCTGCATCCAGGACCATGAATCGGTGGAAGATATCAAGGAGACGCGGAAGAAGGCCAAGGTCGTGGTAGCCCTTGGCTCCTGCGCGAGCTACGGGAACATCACCCGGTTCTGCCGCGGCGGGCAGCACAACCAGCCCCAGCACGAGTCCTTCCTCCCCATAGGGGATCTCATCGACGTGGATGTCTACATCCCCGGATGCCCCCCGAGCCCGGAGCTCATAAGGAACGTCACTGTGATGGCGTACCTGCTCCTGCAGGGGAATGAGGAACAGAAGGCCCTTGCGGGCAGGTACTTAAAGCCCCTCATGGACCTTGCGAAGCGCAGCACGACCGGATGCTTCTGCGACCTGATGAATGACGTAATCAACCAGGGCCTCTGCATCGGCTGCGGCACCTGCGCTGCATCCTGTCCCGTGCGGGCGATCACCCACGAGTTCGGGAAGCCGCAGGGTCAGCGTGACCTCTGCATCAAGTGCGGCTCCTGCTACGGCGCCTGTCCGAGGTCGTTCTTCAACTTCGACGTGATTCCTGAATTCGAGGCCATCAGCGAGATGATCGCTGGAGTGCTTAAGTGAGGTGAAGAGATGATTGAAGATCCATATCTTGGCAAATACATGACCTGCATCTCGGCACGGAGCACGGACAAGGAAATCCTCCAGAAAGCACAGGACGGCGGCATCGCCACCACCCTCATGACCTTTGCCCTCGAGCAGGGAATAATCGACGGGACAATTGTGGCAGTCGAGGGCGACCGGCCCTGGGAGCCAAAGCCGTTCGTCGCGATGAGCCGCGAGGACATCCTCAAGGCACGAGGGACGAAGTACAGCATCAGCCCCCAGATTTCCTGGCTCAAAGAGGCGACCCGGTCCTTCGGCCTCGACAAGGTCGGGGTCACCGGCGTCTGCTGCCAGATGCAGGCGGTCAGGAAGGCTCAGCTCTATCCCATCAACATGCGGGATGTCCCGGGAAAGGTTGCCCTAACAGTTGGGCTCTTCTGCATGGAGAATTTTCCGTACAAGTCCATGCAGACCATCGTCGAGGACCACGCGAATCAGAACCTCAGCTCCGTGAAGAAGATGGAGATCGGGAAGGGAAAATTCTGGGTCTACACCGAGCGCGGGAACGTTTCGACCCTGCCGCTAAAGGCGACCCACAAGTACGAACAGCCCGGCTGCCACGTCTGCCTCGACTATGTCTCCAACCTCGCCGACATCTCGACAGGCTCGGTCGGAAGCCCTGACGGCTGGTCCACAGTCTTCATCCGCACCAAGAAGGGAAATGAAGTCTGGTCCAAAGCGGTCGCTGCAGGCATGTTCGAGACGAAGCCCATCGAGGATGTCAAGCCCGGTCTCGAGCTCGTCATGAAGCTCTCAAAGGAGAAGATCGATAAGAACCGGAAGACGGTTGAGGAGCGCAAGACCTTCGGCGTCAACAAGGCTCTGCGGGACCCCTACGCCTAAAAACTATCTTTTTTTCATCATCGAAACTATTCGCGTTATCTACGCAGAATACGGGGATGGGAAGGTTCTCATCCCCATTTATGATTCACTAAAAGCGTACCGAAATTTTTGTAAAATTTAGATTGATTCTGTAGTCTTTTTCTTTACTATAAAAATAGAGTTTATCGTTTTTAATAAACACGTTTTTATTTTTATTTTCGTACTATTAGTATGGGCTAAAAACCAACATCAACAGGCACTGAGAAAAGTGCCTATTGTTTTTTACACTTTTTTTGCATTTGATACCGGGATTATCGAAGGATACAAGCATATTCTTATAAACGTTGGAATAATCGAGAAAACAAACACATAGGCATTTGTGGGAAAATCTTCATTGAAATAGTAATTTTCGTTATAATAATCAGTCGATAAAAAAGAAATAACATTTTTAGTATTACGATTCTTATCAAATGTTATGTCAGTTCTGTATACTAGAGGTATTTTGTAGTTTTTCATTAAACTGAACTCTTTAGAATATCCATATGTTGTACCATGAAACTCCTGGACAAACTTAAAAATAAATTTACAGATTATTCAGTACACTACCCCTATGACTATAACAGAATCACACTTAATAAAACGTTTATACAGGTGAAGTAATTATAATTTATTTGTATGGCACCAAACAAGAAACAACATTATGTTCCAAAACTTTTTCTTAGAAAATTTTCCGATGGCACTGATTTTGTTTATGCATATAATCTGAAACATTGCGAAACATTTAGGTTAAATATCTCAGATATATGTCAAGAGAAATATTTCTATAGCAAAGAAATAAAATTCGAACAAAACTTAGGATTAATTGAGGGAAAACAGGCCTCAATTCTTAATAAATTAATTGAGAGTCTCTCAATTGACTCTCTTGACGAAAATGAATTATATTATTTGTTTTTATTTATTTTAATGCAGTTTACACGGACAAAAGGTTTAGCCGATTTATACAAAAAATTGGTAGATAACTTTTATAATGAAAAAATTAAGCCAATACTAAAAGAAAGCCCCGAGTTAAAACAAAAAGGGATCACTCCCGCATTCATAGACTCAACAAACTTAATTATAGGTCAACCTCTAGGTTATACAATGACTATTGGAATGATGGGGGCAGAACTAATATCAGATTTATTTCCTATATTTCTTATTAATAATACAGATAAACCTTTTTTAGCGAGTGATGATTTCATTTGCTTATATAATTCTGTTAAATTAAAAAAATATAATACCTTAGGACTTCAATGTCCTGGTCTTCAAATATATTGTCCGTTAAATCAAAATATTATCCTTTTATTAGTTGACCAAGAGTTCTATCATATTGAATTAAATAAAAATCAAAACAGAACTGGCATTATCTATATCAATAAGACATCTGATATTGATGCGATTAATAAATTACAAATCTTAAATTGTGATCAACATATTATTTTTTCTTCTCAAATATATGAGACCTATATAAGAGAACTGCATTCAGAAGTTAAACAATTATTAGATGAGAAAAGTATTAAACGTGATCAAGTTTTTCGAAAAATACCAAGAAATTATCGACTACAATTATCTTTCATCCGATTAAATCGTGAGATGTACAAAAAATTAAAAAGACGTACTAAAAAAGCTGAGAAAATTAATCCAACAGTTAAACATCCAAAACTGTGTCGAGATTTCGAAATATGTAAAATTGTATATGAACGAGTAAATAAATCATATCAAGAGGCAATAGAGGAATTAAAAAAAGAAGGAAAGAGCCCACTTGAACTTAATTCCTTTTTTTTACTTAAATCTCTATATGACTTTTTTTAGCTTAGAGATAAGAAGACGCACAGGTTTTATAGTACAACCTGTGCATTTATGTGATTTTTAGATGGATAGGTTTTAGAAAAAGGGTAATCGTAATTTAGAACCTATCTTTAAGATAGGTTCTAAGAGTTAAGCATTTTTCTCTTAATTGTGGGGTTGAATCACATAATTGGGAGTCAAATCAAAGGTGGCAAAAGGCTCCAAATTAGACCCGTCTAATAATTTATAATATAAATAGTTTTCTTTTTGGTATAATTAATTATATATCGTCTTTTTTTTATATCTTTGACATACAGATGCAAAACTTCTGGGTCTCTTTCACAAGCTTTTAGGGTATTTTATAGCTCTGAGTATACACAGTTTTTATTTAAACATGTGTATTTTAGGCATTTTTTGCCCCATTTTTGGGTTAAAATTGGGTTAAAAAGGGTCAAAATGCACAGGTTATACTATAGAACCTGTGCATCTGCAGAGCTTGTCTTTGTTCAATCTGCGGCTGGTGACAGCTTACGTAGCTCTACCCCTAATACGGAAGAATATTGTATTTAAATTCAGAAAATACAGAAAAAAGAGTTAGATTGTTATTGTTTTCACAAATTTCCAGCACTCAATTAAGAAGGCAAAAAAGAAAATAACCTCTATTATTAAGTATTTTATATTATTCAAGTTGTCAGTGATGTCTTTGATAATCTCTTTTAGGCTTCGCATTCATTATCCTCCGTTTTTTAAAAAATTTAAACCTATGTGAAAAACTTGAAATTTCCGGAGTCTGAGACTGATCAACGTTTCCATATATAGTAAAATGTTAGAGGAGTATAAATATGTTTGCCTTTTTGATTGCATTGTAGTGCCTATTGATGATGCAATTAATTGCATAAAGCTTATGTATAAATAGGTATATTGTAGGTATATGGACGAAAAAGGAAATTATCACTTTGAAAAAAATGAAATCAAGATAAACGCAATTATATTCATTCTTGAAAACGAAGGAAAGATAAGTGAATCTGATATATTAGCTAAATTCAAGGAAAAAGACAGATTTAAAGAAATCAATCAAAGTACTGTGAATAGACATTTAAAAAGTTTGTTTGAACTGGGATGTATTGAGAAGCTTTCAAATGTTACAAAAAATAGGTCTAATTATTGGGATATTTCTAAAATCGAACAGTTAAAAAATATTAGACGTGAATTTCCAAACATCGGACGCGAATTTCCAGATAAGAGAATAAATTCATATGAAAGGTCTATAATGATTGTTTTTAACGAGAGGGGATATGATATCAACAAAATGGAAGGTTTAGGTTTTTTTATAGAGTTGCTTTTATCGGCTTCTCTGTTTGATGCATTTCTCGATGAAGATTATTATGGATTAAGGAAAAAAGCCATGAAAATTTACCTTAAAGGCGAAGGATATATAAAAACTGTAAATTATGAACATCATTTTGAGAATTTTTTAAAAATGTCTGAAGAAGTAAACCCTGGTTACAAAATATCGCCCTTTTTTGAGATATATCAAAGACATCTATCTAAAGAAGTTTTCTTTAAGTTATTTGAAGATTTTCAAATAAAGACAGATGAAATGATAAAGGAATTAGAGGAAGCATATAAAATATATAAAAAAATTGATGAAGATTTAGATATAAAACCTGATAATATTTTATTGGAACATTTCATAAACCACGACATATTTAAAGAACTCGAATCCCCTGACGAAAGAAGATTTTTTACAGATAGTAAAGAATGTAGAAGTAAAGCCTTTAAGATATGGAAAGAAGAAGATCCTAGTTTCAAAAACGTTGATAGATACATAGAATTAATCAACCTTGAAGAATTAAAAGTATACAGCGAGATTATACAAAAATACAAAAAGCCTTCTATGTTTTATTTATCCGAAAATCCGGACACAATTTTTGATATGTTGAAAATAGCTTATAAGGATCAAATATAAGAAATTTATTCTAATTATTTCTTCTTTAGATGTCCCGCCCCTCTCTTAAATCGTTAGTGTGCTGAAATTTCTGTAAATTTGCTTTCTAGTTTATCCATATGTTTCATGGTATAATCTATGGATATTCTAAAAAGTTTCTGATTTCTGAAAAATTACAAAATGCCTCTAGTATGCAAAAATAACATAACTTTGCTAAAAGTCGTAATATAAAAAATGTTATTTATGTTTTATTGACTGATTATTATAATGAAAATTGCCCTTTTCAGACAAAATTTCTCACAATTGCCTATGTGTTTGTTTTCTCGATCATTCTAAAGTATATAAGAATATGCTTGTTTCCTTCGATAACCCCGGCCATCAAATGCAAAAAAAATACTTGGAAACACATAGGTACTTTCGTAATGTCCCTTGGTAGCGAATAAATACAGTAGTTTTGAATTTTATAAAATTTATTCATATGGAATGTACTAAAAGTTTCAAAGTGAAATAATTTTATGATAAAACAGCGTCAAATAGAAAATAATAAGAATATAAGTAAGTTAGAAACATTAATATTTTTTGTATAAACAATAAATGGAAGATTATGGAGTAGGATAATGAAAACTAACAAAAATTTGTATATCTTATCTTTTGTTTCTGCAATTGTGATTTTATTGTTAAGTTGTGGAATAAGCTCAGCTTTGACTGAGACTCGAATAACAACCAATACAGCTGATCAGGTAAACCCCTCCATCTGGAGCAATTACATTGTATGGCAGGATGCTAGGAATGGTGGAAATGATATTTACCTGCAGAACATGGCAACAAAAGTACAGACAAGAGTTACTAAAGGGGTTGATGCTGAATATCCAATGGTATCCGGCAATCGGATTGTTTGGCAGGACAAGAGAAATGGAAATTGGGATATCTACATGTATGAAATCTCAAGTAAGAAGATGACCAGAATAACCACTAATACATCCGACCAAACAAATCCAGCAGTATATGGAAATCTAATAGTTTGGGAAGATACTCGTAATGGTGGTCACGATATCTACCTACAAGATCTTTCTACGAAGAAGCAAACTCGATTGACCGCTAATGAACGTAGTTGGTCACCTGCAATTTATGGCAAGAAGATAGTTTGGTGCGCTGAAAACAATATAGGAAATCTTTACAAAATTATGTCGTATGACATCTCCACGAAAAAGACAACTGTATTGATTGGCGTTCAAATGGGTGCAATGATGCCATTTGACCTTTCAATATACAGTACTCGAATACTGTATAACGTGCAATACGAAAGAATATCTACTTGCCTGTATGATTTTAGTACTAAGAAATGGTTCTCATTACCAACATTTGAATTCAGTCATGCTGAATCTCCTGTCCTCTACAGTAACAAAATAGTATATACTGACTGGCGCAATGGAAATGCTGATATTTACATAGGTACCATTTAGGCCTCTTAGGTTGCTGATTTTACTGCGTCTCCAACTACTGGAAAGCATCCTTTGAATGTGAAGTTTACTGATGAGAGCACAGGATCACCTACTTCCGTGTACGTCAGAATAAATTAAGTCCCCGGAAAGGTCACTCCATTTGGGAAAAAAACTGCTGCTTGATACAGAAAAGGTTATAGAACGCTTGAGCCGGATGCATTGAAAGGTGCACGTCCGGTTCTTAGAAGAGGGAGAGCGAGTAATCGCTCTTTCTTATTCAACAATCACAATATCAATATCCTTGTATAGAAAAGTCGAACACTGCTAAAATCCAAAGAATAGCTACATTTTACCATAGAATGTTCGTATTTTTGGAGAAAACCGCTTATTTTTCTATCAAAATTTAGAATATTCTTTGCTAAACACGAACTTTTTAATATTTTGTTCGTATATATTTCTCATGGATAATGGACTTGTTACCTCTGATGGAACAAAGGTTCTCACAGTTGCAGAATTCTAGATACCCGCCAGGCTATTACAACTGCCAGGCATACTTTACTAGGGCAAAAAGGAAAGACACCCGAATAATTTATTAAAGACTGTTTTATGCATTCTCTTTAACTTGATATACAATATCGCCTAGATCCCCACTATCCTTAACTTTCCTTATTCCGTCACTACTGATAGCATAATTTTCAGTTTCGTAAATGTCTATAGCGTGATTTCTGATAGCTTTAATTGCATCACCAATTGTGATAGGTTCGTTTGCATTACCCTGAATCTGAATCAGTGTATCTAGTCCGTTTTTTGCTATTAATGCAAGTTTTTCTAGTGCTTCGATTAAAGTAATTTCAGTCATGTATCCCATTCTCCTTTTATTAATCCTTTAATCTTCTCTGCTGCTAGATAATTTGTCTTAGTAATATGTGCTCCTATGCATACTTAGGAAAGCTCAATTTTATAAAATTATTTTCCTAGCTTTTAAAATTTATAAAATAGTTTGTTTTTAAAAAAGCAATGCACTAAAAGTTATGTAAAATCTAATCTACGATGCATAGATTTTAATGTAAAACCTATGCACTTTAGCGGTTTAAGCTACTAATTTGAGAGCATTTTTGCCTAAAAATCGGAAAAAATACAGAGCTTTTACTAAAACCTATGTAAAACCAAATTGTTACTTTCTCTTCGGTAAATTGGTCTAGTTCTTTCACTATTTCTTGTTTCTCAATAATATTCAGAAGAATGTCTTATACAAGTTTTATAGAATAGTAGTTCATAGTTAATTGCAAATAAATTCTTTATGTTTGTGCTCGCAGGGAGCTCGTGGCTAGCTTCCTGCAATTCAAAATCTTCTTTTATTAGTATGCAATAAATATTATGCAGCTTCTGTTCTAATGTTTCTTTGTGAAACTTCCATTTTCAATTTGGATATACGTGATCTTCATTGCTCCTTGGCTTTACTAGGCGAGTTTATTAACCTAATTACAAGCATAGATGCTGCTAACAATGTTCCAGCTATAACATGCTTTTTATGGCAGCTGCCGATTATACTTCCCTTCTTTTTGCCAGTGACCGCCTGATGTCTACTCACTTCGTGAGCATTCGGGCGTGGAGGGAAGTTGTCCTAGACGATTTTAAATACTCATAGATTAAATGATATTGTGGTAACGATGGAAGGCAAGAACTTGAATTATACGGTCCTGATCGAACAGGATGAAGATGGCATATATATTGCAAAAGTTCCTGATATACCAGGTTGTTACACTCAGGGAAAAAATGTTGAACAGGCCATGGAGCGTGTAAAAGAGGCAATCCAAGTATGCCTTGAAGCAGAGGAACTTGAAGATATTCTGCCGTTGAAATTTATAGGAATTCAGCAGGTCGAGATAAAGGTATGAGCAGGCTCCTTCCAGTGAGTGGGAGAGAAATGTGTAAAATACTTGAAATGATTGGTTTTCAAAAGATCCATCAAGTAGGAAGCCATGTTAGATATGCTCATCCTGACGGCAGGAAAACAGTTGTGCCTGTGCATGGGAATGAAGAGTTGGGTACTGGCCTGATAAATGAAATCCTTAAGCAGATTAGGATTTCACGCGAAACTTATGAAGAGCTCCGGAAAAAAGTTTAAGTTATCTGCAGACGTAGTTTTTCTCGTCTCAAGTTTTCTGTTTAGCAAAATTAGGATAGCTACGTTTTCTGATAAAAGGTAGCTATATTTCATTATTAACAGTCCTAACGGCCTTAAAAGTCCTACAGCTGTAATGATCAGACAAATACAGAGGGCAGTGCATCGAATTTGCTGTAAATTCTAAATTATTATACATAGGTTTTGCTGTAAAACCTATGCATTTTAGCGGTTTCAGCTACTAATTTGAGAGCATTTTTGCCTAAAAATGAGAAAATCTTAAAAAACGTTAATAAAGAAAGTGTGAATATTTTAAAATCGAACGCTAAGAACTCGAATCGATCGTACCTGACCTTAAATTATCTATTCCTATTTTTGTGAATTGTTATCTCACTGAAAGTAAATTGAACTGTGTTTATACTAAAGTATACCCAAAAAAGGTACAAATTAGTTATATTCGCATGAGTACATTAAATCAAAATCCTTAACGTAAATTTTTTCCGAAATTTAGGCACACTTTTCCTGCGAAACTTACGCACTCGATATACGAAATCAAATGCAGTATCCATCTTTATTTGAAATTGCACTTTAGATATTTAATGGCTTAATGCTACTATTTTTCAGTTCTAGTGTGTAAGTCCTATCCTAATTATAGAACCAAATTTAATTTTAAGACACGCTCTAAGGCAATGGACTTAAGATCTGGCAAAGAATTTCGTGGGTTCGAGTCGCACCCCTCGCATTAGGTTTTGCAGAATGAAAATGGGCAAAACCTATCTATTCTCAATCCGTGTCCGTAATTATGAGGCGAGTGACTCCGGTCGGTATTTATTTGACGGTTGATACTAACCCTGAGGAAAAAACTGATCTGGCAACCTTAAGCACCCAGATTGTTGCTCCAACAAGAGAGCACGTGTACCAAATTTTGCTTTCTCGCAGTTGCTTCACTCGCCTCAAGGAGTTTACATATTGATCTACCTATCCCAGCCTGAGAGCCCTGCAGGCATCGGCTTTCTTCAGCTATACTCCAGTTTATGGCCCTTCTCCAGCTGCTGAATCTGTTCTTCGCTTTTGGCGGCCAATTCCTTGAACTGATTGATAGTATCCCGCATTTTGGGCAGAGCTTCCTGCTTATAGGTGCTGATGGAATCCAATGCTTCCATGACATCGGCAAAGGCAGTCTTTAGCGTCTCGACAGAGATATTGGCTTCCATTGATTGTTTCTGGATTTCCACTCCATGTTCCTTCAGCATTTGCGAGGTGCTGCTGATAATATTATTCGTGATCTCATTGAGCATTTGAATCTTCTTCAGGACAATCTTCTGGTTATATAGAGCCCCGGCAACCATCACTGAGGTCTTCAAAGCGGAAATAGTCACATTTTTGGCCCTTTCTACCCCACGCATCAGTTCCTTGTTATTTCTGATCACAACCTCTATCGCCATTACTCCCTGCTGATTGACGACGATCATCTGCTGCATATCCATAATCCGCTGCCGCAGCGGAAATAGGACTTCTTCAGTAACAAATTTAACTTTTCCCGGGTCCTCGTTACTGACTTTGGCCGCTTCGATCTGCATTTCAATCGATTTGTCCATCAGGGTACCGAGCTGGATCTCCTTCATCAGCTTTTTAGTCAAATTGCGCAATGCCTGCTGTTCGATCTCCAGAGTAGTATTATCATTTTTCAGAATTGTTTTCCCTTTGTCCAGAGAGACAATGATATCCGCAATTGCCGAATCTGCTTTCTGGTATCTGGCAAAATAGCTCCTAACCGGGTTGAACAGCGTGCCTAAGATGCTGGTCTTGGTGAAATCAATAAGACTGGGGTCCAGGTCTTTTAATTCTCGGTTCAAATCCATTAAACCTTTTGCCACAACACCGCCTTCATCGCCGTTTTTGGACAGGTTCCCGACTGTCACCTGCAGCAAAGAATTTTTAGCTGCCGAGCTTTTCATCGAGGTAGCCCCAAAAGACTCGATCGACTGGAGGATATACTTTTTTTTGGCAAATTCATCGATATCCAGGGTCAGAATTTCCGCAACATTTTTCTCCGCTACAGCCTGAAGCTGGGCTACTTCCTCCGATACCGGTTTGACTTGCTCCTCTACCTCACTCTTGATCGCCGCTTCATCAGGCACTTCCATATTAAAAGCCATCTTAGTCTCTCCTGTATTTACATTTCAGCATTGAACAGGTTGCGCAGCTTATAAACAACGTCATCAGTATCGGCGTTAATGCTGGCAGCCTCATTGATGCTGGAGATAGCTTGCAGGGCCGGGATATTCGCATTATAACCAATTGTGTATATAGGTATTCCAAGATCCTCCACGATGTCTTTAATATCGTTCAACGAATTGCCTTCATTGGTCTCGCCGTCGCTGAGAACGAAGATAATCGGTCTCAGATTGGGATCTGCAACCCGCTGATCTTGGATCATCTTCATGGCGACAGCAATCCCATCGAAGGTTGCCGTGCCGCCGCCGGCCTGCAAATCATTAACCGCTCCCGCAAATGAGGCTCTCTGGTTCAGATCGAATTTGGCAATCGGCAGATCGATATTGACATCGTTGGAATATGATACCAGGCCAACCATATTGTCCTCGCCGATGTAGTATTGACCTTTAAGCAATGAATCTTTCAAATTGTTCAGCGGCTCGCCCATCATGCTACCGGAGACATCGGCCACAAATACTGCGCAAATAGGTTTTTTCTTTTCTTTCCAGAGTTTTTGGGCCTGGATGATCACATCGCCGCTGACGGGTCCAGCTTCGGATTGGTATTCATTAAAACCATTAAAACCATAATCCTTAGCCAGGGTATGGTACTTTTCCTGCTGGGAGAATTCAACGAATTCGTTCAGGATTTTCATTTTCTCTGCCGATAGTTCGCCGATCGCATACATCGGGCTGTCATGTCTGAACCCAAAGGGAGTAAATTCGTAGTACCTGATATCCGGTGTATTCACATAGGTCTGGTATTCCAGGACAAAACCGTCCAGAACACCTGATTTGGCAGATTCCCTCATTTGCAGAGTAGTATAGGCAACCAAGGGAATATTGGTCTGGAAGCTCTCAAATCCTGCTTTTGCTTTATCGCTCAATAAGTTGCTGCTGTCAAAGGTGTATAAAGCTGAGATCAGGAAGTTCAGCCCGGTTGAACTGGCAAAAGGATTGGTGTAGCCCATCGCCAGTTCCCTTTTCGCGACAGCATTGCTAATCGTCTTGGTATTGATTGCCCCGTATTTGTTTACCAGCTCGTCTTTCTTGGATTTAGTGAGCAGGATCCCAGCCACATTGCCAGCAAGTCTTTTTCGCACTAACTCGGCTTTAACCCCTTTGGAGGTGATCATCTCGCCCCATAGCTCATTGGACGGTGTATAGGCATCCGGCAAATACTTCCCGGAAGTAATATAATCGGCGCCTTCCCCGGAGGGAATCCCTCTAAGCCTTACCGATACCTGTTTGCCATCAATCGTTATTGACGCGTTATTGAAGTCTCTGGCCACTTCTGTCAGCCAGCCATCAGTACCGCTGCCAGCTTTTTCCGGTGAGGAAAATATTTCGATGTAGCTGGGTGTGCTGTTATTAACCTGCGGCGGGTATTTGGAGATCTCAGGCAAGATTTCAGTCAAGGAGCCATTCAGGTCTGGGGGAACGAAAACCTGGCCCATAGGATGCGGGACTGTATTTACATTGATGTCTTTAATGACGTCATCCAGCGATCCCTCACCGGGTCCGATTATAATAATTGCCAGGTAAACTAAGATAAATACTACAACTGCTGCTCCGATTATCTTCAAAATTACTTTTTTGTTGCTTTCGTTCAGCATGCCGATGCTTCCCTCTTCAATTCTTATAGTATTTTGCCTGTTTAATCAGATTATCGATCTCGATCATCCCGGCCATTTGATCCAGTTGACCACTCTCTACGCTGTTTAAGCCTGAAATCTCCAGCAGCAGCTTATCAAGCTTTAGCAGGATCTGCTCATTATCTTCAGTAGCAGCTTTCACAAAATTGATATACTCATTAAAAATTTTAAGCTTTTCTTCCATAGTTTGCTGCGAAAAGGCCCCTTCTTCGTATTTCTTCCTAACGAAATTGTAGTCTTCTTCATCGAATGCATCCAATTTATTGAGGATGCTGCGGATATTCATAAAGAATATCTTCTCCACCTCGGCGATGACCACATCAAATTTCTTGTAGCTCATCTCTGAGGCACTGAAGATCTGCAGAAGGATATCCCGGATAGTTTTATTTTTTTTCTGCAGCCGCTCAATCTGATCGAGCAGCAAGTCAACGGTTTTTTCGAATGTTTTGAGCCCTCTTTGAATATTCAGTGCTTCAATATAATCTTCCGCCGTCCTGGTTTTATTGGTTTGATCATCTTTCTCCTGTCCGGTATGGATCTTATAATTGCTGTGGATGAACCCGGCGCCGCTTAAGAAGATGAATGTGATGCCAAGGGCTGTTTCCAATGCACTGGCCCCGAACAACTCTAGTCCGATCAATCTTGGAGAGAAGGTAATTATGTTGGCGGCGGCAATGCCTAAACTCAGGCCCGATAGTTTAATCAGCTTTTTTCTGTCCATTCACATGCTCGCCCCAGATTTTACTTTAATATCTTTCTCTTCAGATTCATGTGTGAAACCACTATATCATTTTTGTTAAATTATCTTATAACCCTCCATAAATGGACCCGTCTATAATAAACAGGCACTTAATGTTTGTACATGTACTGCCTGATTCTGGCTTGCACCAACCACAATGGAATTGAATATAAATGTTCAATCTGTATATTGACATACTTGACTTTTGAAGTTGCAGCAAAATGCTATAATTCTTTTTTCTTCACAGCAAGGGTGTAATAGCCATGTGTGGAGCGTATGGATTTTCAGTCAAAAACATAAAAGATGTGTATAAGCGATTATCCAGAAGTTATTGAGCTACTAAAAATCAACAGGCCTGCAGCAGATAACTAACACAAAAAGGAAAGTAATTTACTGCAAGTCCTCACGGATCTGAGGCAACTCAACCAGGTCAAAGGCGCCAGGTTCAGAGTATATTCTCGTAGTAGTTCGTGCGTTCGAATCGCACCTCTCGCATTCAAACTATTTTACAAGTGATCTTTTTTAGTCCATTATATCCCTTTTCTCAAGCGCTCTAGGAAACGTCTTTTATTACCTCTAATAGAAATATATCTAAAATTTGAGACTTTTTAGAGGTTCTGTAAAGTCTATGTGGGACGGACAATTTATAGGTTGAAGCGAACGGAAAAAACTCTGATCCTGTGGATTTTAAGAAGTCAAAAAAATAAGAAGTAAATCTGAATATTGGAACTGTTCATTCACCCTTTCCTGCAGCTATTAGATTTCTGAAAAAGTTTTTTCTTTACATGGCTTTCCTGTAAATCTCGACAATATCTTCTTTTGAGAGTCCTCTGGGATTTGTGAGCCTGCATATATCCTGCATGGCATTCTCAGCCATAAGTACAAAATCTTCTTCCCTTGCTCCAAGATCTTTCAGACCCGAGGGAATTCCAATGTCTGCTGCAAGCTTTATAATGGCATCTATGGCTTTATTTGCAGCTTCTTCCGGGCTCAATCCGTCTATTTTTTTCTCCCATTGCCTTTGCAATATCTGCAAAACGCTCAGGGCAGACCTGTTTGTTATACATCTCCACATAGGGAAGGAGAATCGCATTGCAAACTCCGTGAGGAAGATCATAAAGGCCTCCGCGCTGGTGGGCCACAGAATGCACATAGCCAAGGAAGGCACTATTGAAAGCAACTCCTGCGAGATATTCAGCATGTGCCATCATATCCCTTGCTCTAATATTATCTCCATGAGCAACAGCTTCACGCAGGTATTTTGAGACAAGCTCAATTGCCTTAATAGCGGCTGCATCAGTAGTCGGGGTAGCCATGGTGGAGACGTAGGCATCAACTGCATGGGTTAAAGCGTCCATTCCGGTTGCAGCCGTTAAATCTGGCGGCATACTTACCATAAGTTCAGGATCGTTAACCGCTACGTCAGCTGTGATGAGTAGGTCACAAATTGGCATTTTGATACGTCTCTCTGTATCTGTGATAACTGAAAAACACGTCATCTCACTTGCAGTACCCGCAGTCGTGTTTACAGTAATTAGCGGGGGAATTCCTTTTGTAACCTTTCCGGCTCCTTCGTAATCATTAATTATTCCGCCGTTATATGCTACAATTCCAACTGCCTTTGCACAGTCCATTGGGCTCCCTCCTCCGAGAGCAACGATCATATTACAATTCTCTTTCCTGTAAATCTCTGCTCCTTCCATAACTGAAATATCAGTTGGGTTAGGGTCTGCTCCTGCAAAGATTACTGCTTTCAGTCTTGCGTTTTCAAGAATTTTCGATATCTTCTGCAAGCTTTTCTCCGTGCTTGCTTTTGCCGGAGACTATCAGGGCTTTTGTAGCCCCAAGATTCTTTGCCTGGATGCCGATTTCTTTTACACAACCAGCCCCCATAAGGGCTATTTTTGGATTTAAAAACATATATGTCATTCTTTTAGCTCCTTTGAGAATAAAAGTTCGAACAACTCCAAAATCAATTCTTGATATGTCACATTATATTGTGTTTTAGCCTTCTATGTGTAGTCTGAAAGGTATCGATTTTTCCAACTATAGTCTAACCTATTAACGTTTAGTCTTCCGGGACCAAATAGAGTCTAAAGATGCGCTTTCTATCTGATGTTATACTCTCATTCTAATCTTAGGATTAAATTTTTAGACTTATAACAAAAAATATTATAAGTCCATAAATTATACATGACCATAGTTAGTAAAATTTTCCAATTAAAAAATATATTTTTGAATTTATCGACTCAGTTCCAAAATCCAGTGATAAAAGTAAGTGTAACACCATTACATAAAATTTATAATTCTATATTTATGTAAT